>Ga0208958_1002688_pt1 | contig 14850 bp, 16 predicted proteins | sample RifOxyB1_FD_184032 | JGI IMG/M metagenome (GOLD analysis project Ga0208958, IMG submission 184032) | Soil microbial communities from Rifle, Colorado - Rifle Oxygen_injection B1 (SPAdes) | ecosystem: Environmental > Terrestrial > Deep subsurface > Rock core/Sediment | place: Rifle, Colorado... | reverse complement strand
GCGCTTAAGGCAAGTGTGAGCCAGAGAAGATCGGAAATTAATTCTCTGCGCTCGGCGAAAGCGGAGTTTGAGGATGAGGAACTTGGGATTACAATCCTAGGATTCTCGGTTGGCGAGATAAACCTTGAGGAAGGTAGCGAAGTTGCCAAGGCGGCGGAGCAAGAAGAAAAAGAGAGGAGGGAAATGGAGGCCGACAAAATGGAGATAGACAATATCTCCAACAGAGCGGCGAAGCTTAAAAAGGATCACCCCGATCTTACTTCCGATCAGGCATTTCAACTCGTTCAAACCGAACGGGGAAAAGTGGCCAAGACAATCATCGCCGTCAGCGGAGCAAAAACCGATGTCGGAGGTGACTTGCTCGGGCTTGCTGGTATCGGCAGGGAAATCCTCAATGGTCTTAAGGGCAGAAAGGGAAAAAAAGGAAAGAAAAAAGGTTCAAAGGATACGGAGGAAGACGAGACCGTCGCAGAGGAAGAAGATGAGGAAGAGGAGAAAAAAAGTAAGGGTGAATAACCCATAGCTCTACCAACTTGGTAAAGCTAAAGGGGTTGAATCGCAAGATTCAACCCCTTTTCTATTACAAATTTTTACTCAATAGGCTCTCTATAATTATCTGGTACTCTCGACCGTCTTGACTGCGGTGCAGGTTTTTCTATTTTTTTTTGCGGAATTGTTTTTTTTGTTTTCTCCGCTTGTCCCGTTTCTGCAATAATTTTGTTTTTATTCAATGCTTCAGTAACACCTATTGGTGGTTCGGTTTTTGGAAAGTCATCAGTCTCTTTATTTTCTATATTTTCTTCTTGATGCCCTTCCGATTGATACTCTTCCGAGGATACCACGCCTTCTTTTATAAGAGGAATAATTTTTTCTTTAATATCTCTAGATAATGCTCTTGCAGTTTCTTCTGGCATATTGAGATTATTTATAAATAATGACGGCAGGTCAGTTTCTTTTACGACCCCCCTAAAAAAGTTTTTTGTTATTTCCATTACGATTTCACTTAAAGTTTTTTTATCAGCTTTCAATTTACTAAAAAAATCTTCGGTTGTTTCTACAAGATTATATTTTTGTAATAAATTATTTATGATTTCTAAAAAAGAATCGTCAAAAATAATTCTTTTTTGTATGTTATTTTTTTCTTCCATATAGTTTTTTAAAAATATATAAGAATTTTATTTCCAAGATAATTTTCTGGCATCATCTGTTTTGGTTTTGAAGGCGGCAAGTTCAGCAATTTTTTTATTTTTAATCAAATCTGTAGCATGAGCTTGCAGTTGAGCTTTGCCGGCCTTTGTATTTAACAAATTATCCATTGCATTTGTTTTGGCTTTAGCGCCGTTATTGGCAAGATGGGTCATTTGTTTGCTATCCATTGCCGCCAACACGGCTGGAGTTATTGCGTCAGCATCAAGGTTTTTGGTCAATTCCCGGGCCCCCTGGTTTTGAACTGCTTTTGTTAGTTCCTCCGGAGTTCTGGCAAGATTTGGATTAGATTTAACAGCTTCTTTTCTAATACCCGAAGCCCCGGCGCTTTCAGCATAACTCAGTCGCGCGCTTGCCGCGGCTGTACCGCCATGTCCCTTAAATGTGGCGCCAACATCTTTTGCATCTGTTACGACTTTCATTGCGGCTCCGCCTTTTGATCCTCTTCCTGTTCTTGCTTGTTCTTGAATTCTTTCTACGGTGGCAGTATCGCCGGTTGCTTTGGCGGCTTCATATTTTTCTTTCAGCGAGCTTGCTTCTTCGTTCACCCGCTTGGAATTTGCACTGGCAGTAGCTCCTTCTTTTCGTAAGCCCAATCTTTCCATAGCGTTACCTACTTTAGAACTAACTTTTTGATATGCACTCGATGCTACCCCGCCAGTTGCTTTATCTGCCATTTTGGCCAATCCTTTTCCTCCACCGGCAACCGCACCCATGGCCATTCCCACCGCTCCGCCGGCCATTCCTATAACCGCCGTTGATGCCACCCCGCCGGATTTAACTGCGATTTTAGCTCCAACAAACATAATTACCAAAACAACTATCATTTGCATCCATGTCATTTTATCAATGCCCCCATATTTGACGACAATTTCATTTGCAAGCCAGACAAAAAACAGGGTTTCAACGCCGACAAAAGTCCATTTTAAAAATTTTTCCCACCATTTTTTCCACAAGGCCTTTGCATCAGGAAATGGAAAACCCCAAAAAGCAAATGCTATGGGAGACAAAACATACAAAATTGCAAGAATGGCGTATCTTTCAATAAGTATAATTGCAATGGCAAAAAATGTAACAATTAGGGCAATATAATAAGGGATATAGACAACAATTGCCATAAAATATGCGTTTGCACCACTACTAGCACCAACTCCAAACGCTTTTTTTGCTTGTAGTAGGGCATATTTATGAGTTGACTCTACAAAAGTTGTCCCCATGCCCCCATTTACAAGATCTCCACCACCAGAAGATAAAGACTTCATCATTATATGAGATGCATCTATAATTAAACCACAAAATAATCCGGAAAAATTTATTAAAAGAGCTACTAATATTAAATTAATTAAAGCTTTTTTTGTGCCATATCCTTCTATTCTCAAAGTAAAAGCAATACCAATAGCAACAAATCCCAAAACAATAAGCATGTTTGCCAAATCTCTTACCGACGCCCAGCCTTTTGTAAAAGCGCCATCCTTTGTTATAGAATTATTCATTGTATATTCCAACATGCCATTAAAAAGTTGACCAGCAAATGATGCAATACCATAAAAAATACTATCAACCATTTTAGCAAACCCAGTCACTACTCCGCAATAAAAATCTAAAACGCCACCGCATTGTATTTTTGTAATATCTGCAACAGATGTGGGGTCTAATGGTTGAGTTCCCCACTGGCCTATTGAACCATATGTATGGCATGTGCCATTCTCACAAAATGCCCCATATCTTATGGCAGCACACTCGGCGCTTGTTGTACATGCTTGTGCTTGTGCTGTATCAGGCTTTATGCCGAAAAAGCCAAAAGAGAAAACAATAAAAAATAGAATAAAAAGAAGAATTTTTTTGCCTGCTCCGCTTAAGGTCACGGGCTTTTTTTCGGGGTGTCTCAATATTTTAGAGAAAAAATCCATAGATTTAATTAGGGTTTAGTCTTAGTCTTGAGTATTCACCCATTTTTTAGTCTTTTAATTAATGCTATATGTGCCTTGCCTCCTTTTAATTGCCTTTCGCGTTTTTGGGCAATTTCTCTGTTTTTGTAAGCTTCATAATATACCAATATTAATGGTCTTCTGTAAAAAGTTGCCCTGACCTTTCCGTCGCAATGTTCCTTATACCTGGATTTTAGGTCTGTTGAAAACCCAATGTAGTATTTCCCGTCTTTTTGGCTTTTTAACACGTAAACATAAAACATGACTAAAAAATGGGTGAAGACTTGACATGGATTTATATTCTGCTATACTTAAAATAGATTTATATGGAAAAGCACTTCTTAAGGTTCCGTCCTTAAGCGGTGCTTTTTCTTTTATACTCCAGTTTTTCCTTTAAATTATCTAAAAACATTATTTTCTCTTTGGCAGTATTTCTCAAAAGAGAAGAGCACGTCTTAAAATATGGACTTATTACCACCTTTAACTTTTCTTTAGAATAAAAATAATCAACCAAAGAATAGAAATCTCCATCGCTGGTGATGATTACAGCTTTATCAAATTTATTTTCGTGAAAATCAATCATTGCCCGTAAAATCAAGTCGGCATCGATATTACCCTTGGGTTTTTTATCGTCGACAACCGGCTTAAAAATTAAGGTGTAGCCATATTCCTGAAACGCATTATACATTCTTTGATATTCAGCAACAAAACCAAGAAAAATGTATGTCTTTGAAACGTTATACTTATCTTTCAGGTATATTTTAAATCTTTTCATATCCAAAACCCATCCCATACTCTTTACGCCAAGGTTTAAATTCTGCCCGTCTATGTATGCAAAATTATTTTCTTTTTGAATCATTTATAGATTATCAAACCCTGACTGCATATAAATTCTTTTATTATATCACAATTGTGAAAAAACAATTCACCACTTATCCACAACGTTAGTTTGTAGTTTGTAGTTTATAACACCTTCGCGAAAGCCCGGCATTCGCGAATTATTTTACATTTTTAATTTCTACAAATTACTCACTACTAACTACAAACTATCTGCAAGGTTTTTCCAGTCTTCAATACGCAGGGTTTCGGCGCGTTGGGTGGACTTAATGTTGTTCTTTTTAAGCCATTCCTCAACGCTTTTTCTATCTAATTTTAGCGTTGTTATAAAATTATTTGCCAGCTGTTTTCTGGGATGGGAAAAGCCGGCTTTTACAATTTTAAAGAAAAGCTCTTGTTCGCGGGTTCTGGATTGCTTCGTCGCCATGGCTCCCTGCCTGCCGGCAGGCAGGCTCGCAATGACGGGGGTGTGCGGGGTGATTTTTATTATGGCAGAGTCAATTTTTGGCGCAGGCAAAAAACATGATTTTGAAACATAAGAAATAATTTTTGGCTCAGCGTAAAATTGCACAGAAACCGCCAAAAGACTCATTTTGGGAGGTTTTGAGCAAATTCTTTGCGCAACTTCTTTTTGGACCATTAAAATTATTTCGCTTGGCGGATTTTCATTTTCCAGCAAAAACCTTATCAATGGAGAGGTCAAATAATATGGTATATTTGCAACGACCTTATAATTTACAATTTTCAATTTACAATTTTCAATAAATTCTAAAATATCACAATTCTCAATTTTAATGTTTTTATAATCTTTAAGAGTTTCGGCCAGTATTTTTACCATTGTTTCGCTTTTTTCAACAGCAATAACCTGTTTCGCTTTTTTTGCCAGTTCTTGCGTTAAAGTCCCAATGCCTGGCCCCACTTCCAAAATAATATCATTGGGTTTTATATCGGCCGACCGGACTATTTTTTCTAAAACATTTTTGTCTATTAAAAAATTCTGTCCAAGCCCTTTTGAAGCCTTGGTTTCATGTTTTGTTAATAATTCTTTTATAGTTTTAGGCGAGGTTAAGTTCATTTGTGTATTATAGCACACTTGATAAACTGGGGATAAAATACTTGACCTGGGTCTTTGAAAATGGTAATTTTAATATAGTTTTAATATTTAAGTTTAAAGCTTATCTATAAAATTTTTAACAAGATAAAGGGTTTCAAAAATTTAAAGGGATTAAATAAAAATCCCCTGTTTTTGTTTGGCGTTTTGGCTTTTATTTTGTTGGGAGGCATATATTCTGCGTGTGGCAGTTTTGCTTCTTCTGCAAATTATGGGGCAGGCCGAATTATTTTTTCAGATGCTTTTTCAAACAGCCTAGGAAATAAAAATACAGACAGTTTGTTTTTCTCCCAGAACGGGAAAACATCTTTGGAAACCCCGGATTTAAAAATAGTCCAAGGAAACACAATTTCCGGGATATCCGCGCCAAGCGTTGTTTCTGCAAAGGTTTTGGGCGATGTTTTTGGCGGAGGCCAAGGCACTAAAAAAGATATTATAGACTACATTGTCCAGCCTGGAGACACATTCCAGTCCATTGCGGAATCCAACGGAATATCGGTTAACACTTTGCTTTGGGCAAATGAATTGTCCTTGTCTTCTGTAATTAAAACAGGGCAAACCCTAACAATTTTGCCCGCAGACGGAATTTTGCACGTTGTTAAATTGGGGGACACGGTTGGGGCAATAGCCTTAAAATATAAAGCGGGTTTAGATGATGTGATTGCCTTTAACAGCCTGGCAAGCCAGGACGATATTTATATTGGAGATATTGTGATTGTGCCTGGGGGCGTGATGCCAAAGAAATCAGCTGTGCCGCTTGATATCCAGGTTCCGCTGGCCGATAATTATTTTATTTTCCCGGTTCAGGGAAAGATCACGCAGGGGCTTCATTTTTATAATGCCGTTGATGTCGCAAACAAATGCGGAACCCCAATTTACGCCGCAGCAGCAGGCACGGTGCAGAGAGTAAAGTATGGATATAATTTTGGCGGAGGGAATCTTTTAACAATTCTACACAGCAATGGAACAGTTACATATTATGGCCACTTATCGACAATATTTGTAAAACCGGGCGATAGAGTTGATGTTGGTCAAAACATCGCTTTGGTTGGCGGGGGCACAGGAGCAATTGGAGACGGCCTTTCAACAGGATGCCATGTGCACTTTCAGGTTACGGGAGCAAAAAATCCGTTGGCAAAATATCCGATTGGAACAAACATAAGCTATAAATAAAAAACAGCTCTTCGACTTTGCCTAGGGCTGTTTTTTATTGCCTCAAACTATTTTTGTCCGCATTTTAGGCAGGTTTTGGCTTCGGGAATTGCCTGCAATCTTTCTTCGCTGATTTTTTTTCCGCAATTTTCGCAAATTCCGTATGTTCCTGATTTTATTTTTTCTAAAGCCGAATTAACATTTTTTAGTTTTAACTCCAGGCTGTGTTCCACCGGAAGCATGTTGCCGTATTCTTGAACTTCGTCGGCCTCCTCTTCCATGTTTCCGTTTTCCCGATTTGGGTATTTTGTTTCCCAGTCGCCTTTTGGAATGTCATCTTTTTTTGCAAAAGTTTCCAATTCCTTTTCAATTGATTTTTTTTGCTCTTCCAGTTTTGTTTTTAACTCTTCTGTTAGCTTCTTGTCCATTGTAAAAATTTTATTTAATATTGCTTTGTTGCTGGTTTTGTTTTTGTTCTTTTTCTGTTGCTTGCGCCACATCTTGTAAAAACTTTTTTCTGGCCTCTTCCTCGGCTTCGGCCGATTTTGCCAGCTTTTCTTTAAAGGTCTCCGGCGCGTTATGCGACCACTGCTGGCGCTGGATTTTTTCGTTCTGGGCAGTTTTTGCTTTTTCCAAGTTACCGGTTTGCCTTTTTTGCTCCTCCAACAGCCCCCCTTTTTTGTCTTCTTCCCTGGCCAGCACCGCAGAATAAATTTCTCTTAAAGATTTATCAATTCCCAAGATTTTATCTTGCAGAGCGTTTTTATCTGCCACAAGCTGTTCTGAAGACCTGTTTGCTGTGGTTATTTTAGTTTCAATGCCTTGAATTTGTTTTTCAAGTTCCCATCTTTTCTTTTCAATGTCCTGAATTTGTTTTTCAAGTTCCGACCTTCTTTGTTCAAGGCCTCTTTTTTCCACAGGAATTGCGCTGGTTTGTTCTTTTTCAATTATGAGTTTTTGCTCGTCCTCCAGTTTTTTTTCTTGCTCTAAAACCGAACTTAATTTTGCCTGAATGGCCCGTATTTCCAGCAATAATTTATTTTTTTCCAATTTTAGCGCGGGGTCCTTCTCTTTGTCAATTTTTTCAGCCTCTTTTCCAATCTTGAATCTCTCTGACTCAAACAAAAATATTTGCTGGCGCTCCTGCTCTGTTGCATAGTTTTTTATATCTTTTTCCGCTTTATATTCTTGTTTTTTATTTCTTTGCAAAACTTCCTGCATACCTAATTTTTCTGCATTCTGCCTGGCTTGTTCTTGCGCCTCTAGTTGTTTTTGGTGTTCCTGTTGCTGTTCTTCTAAGGTTTTGATATGGGCAATTTTGTCCCTTTCTTTTAACGAATCATCCTCTCTTAATTTTGAGAGGTCTTTCTTCATTGTCCTGATTTCCGCCCTTTTCAAAAATTCTTTTGCTTGTTCTTGTTCGGTTTGCGTTGGCATTATTTTTTTGGTTTAAAACCTGCGTCTATGGCAGACAAATTTATTCTGCCAAGCTCGTCAATGCCCGTAACTTTTACAGGAATTGATTCGCCCTCTTTAACAACATCTTGAACGCTCGCGATTTTTTGCGGAACAAATTTTGAAATATGCACCAGTCCGGACTGCCCGCCCAAAATATCAACAAATGCGCCAAAGTCCATAATTTTTCTTACAGTTCCCTGATATATTTTTCCTATTTCAACTTCTTCCACAAGCCCCTTAATCCAGTTTGCCGCCTTGTCCACATCCTCCTGGTTTTGCCCAGTAACGGCAACCAACCCAGAATCTTCAATGTTAATTTCCACTCCTCCGCACTCGTCAATAATTTTGTTGATAACAGAACCTTTTGGACCAACAACCTCTCCAATTTTTGAAGGATTGATTAAAAAAGAAATCATCTTTGGCGCGTATTTTGACAATTCTTTTCTGGGCGCGGGTATTTGTTCTTTTATTATATCAAGTATTTTAAATCTTGCATCTTTTGCTTTTGTTAAAGCCTCTTCAATTATGTCTTTGTTTATCCCATCTATTTTAACATCAAGCTGAATTGCGGTAATTCCGTTTTTTGTTCCCGCCACCTTAAAATCCATATCTCCGTAATGGTCTTCGGGGCCTTGAATATCTGTTAAAACTTTGTATTTTCCGGTTTCTTCGTCTTTTGCCAATCCAACCGAAATTCCTGCAACAGGCTCTTTAATTGGCACGCCCGCGTCCATTAGGGCAATACAAGCGGCGCAGGTGGAGGCCATTGAGGTTGAGCCATTTGAAGAAACAGATTCGCAAACAATTCTTATTGTGTATGGAAAATCTTTAGCTTCCGGAATTACGGGAGACAATGCTTTTTCAGCCAAATGTCCGTGGCCTATCTCCCTTCTTTTTGGGCCCCTCATTGGCGAAACTTCTCCCGAAGAAAACGGGGCAAAATTGTAGTGCAATAAAAATCTTTTTTTCATTACAATTTCCATTCCTTCAATTATTTGCTGGTCGCCAGGTCCGCCCAAAGTTAAAACAGAAAGAACTTTTGTCAGTCCTCTATGAAAAACTCCGGAACCATGAGTTCTGGCAAAAACCCCGACTTCAGCAGACAACGGCCTTATTTCTTCCGGCTTTCTGCCGTCGGGCCTGTGGTTTTTTTCAATTATATTTTTAATAATTATCCTTTCAATTTCTTTTTCAAAATACGGCAAAACTTGCTTTGCCTTGTTTTGATTAGGATATTTTTCGTCTAAATATTTTATTAATTCCAGCTTTAAAATTTCCGTAGCTCCCAAGTTTTTTTCTCCTTTTGGCGCGTTGTTTATTGCGTCCGCCAATTTTTCTCCAAGCCATTCTTTAATTTCTTTTGCCATTTCCAAATCAACAGCCGGCTCAAAAACATCTTTTTCTTTGCCGATTTTTTTTACAGCCTTTATCTGAAAATCAATGAGTTTTTTTAGCTCGGGTTTGGCCGACTCGTAAGCAGACATAAAATCTTTTTCTATTGCTTCTTTCGCCCCCATTTCAATCATATTGATTAAAATGTCGCCGTCCCTTTCTAACGCAGACAAAGTTAAATCCATATCACCAGCTTTTCTTTGCTCATATGTGGGGTTAAAAACAAATTCGCCGGCAATTCTGCCCACTCTTATTGCTCCCAAAGGTCCGTTCCAAGGAATATTAGAACTTGCCAAAGCAAAGCTGGCGCCAATCATTCCCAAAATATCAGGGTCATTTTCGCCGTCCCAAGACAAGCAAGTTACCACAACCTGCACTTCTTTTTTAAAGTCTTTCGGAAACAACGGCCTGATTGCCCTGTCAATCATTCTGGCTGTTAAAATTGCTTCGTCTGAAGGCCTGCTTTCTCTTTTTATAAAGCGCGAGCCGTAAATTTTTCCGGCTGCGTAGAATCTCTCTTCGTATTCAACCATTAAAGGAAAATAGTCTATGTCGGGCCTGGAATTTGGAGAAATTACAGCTGTCACCAAAACCTCTGTGTCCCCGCACTGCACAACGCAAGAGCCCGAGGCCTGCTCGGTCCAGTTTGTTGTTTTGACGATAATATTTTTGTCTCCTACTTTTATCTCAAACGTATCTTTTACTGCCATTTATTTGAGAGCAATATCAAGATACTAAATATCATGCCGGTTATCCCAATAACTAAATTAGGAGAATTGGTATGTTATTTATATTTTGATACAGCTCTGATTTATTATTTAATTATTTTATTATTCTGCACTTTCGCCCGCCTCGACTCGCGTTTGCTCATCGACGCGAGGCAGGTATAGCCGGGCCATTCTTTACCCCCGTAACTAATTATTTATTTTATTTTCTTTGATAATGCGTATCAAACGCGCGAGTTGCTTTTTGGATTGCCTCTTTGTGTTTGTCAGGACTTTTTGTAGCTTGTACTAAGAACGCATTCATTCTATTACCAAGTTCTTCCCATAGTTTTAATATTTCCTCAGCGTTTGTTTTATCTGTTTTTGTTAAATGAACTTCAACATTTTCAGCCATTATCTTTCCTATTTGTTCCACTCTCTTTAGAACCTCTGGTCCAAATCTTTCCACAACTTCATTTTTTCTTTGACTATTTATTTCTTCTTTGATATTAACACCATTTCTGACTTCTTCTATCTCCGCTCGCAATTTTTCTTTAAGTCTCTCTATATCTTCTGGCTTTTGCCAGCCTGGATATTGGCCATTTTCTAAATTTTGTAATTGAGTCAATCTTTCTTGCAAACCTTCGGGATTGTTTGTTGGTTCTTGTGCTTCATTGGAACCAATGCCTTGTTCAACTTTTTTTGACATGTTTTTAAATTTTAATGATTTATTTTTTCAATAGGAATTTTGGCTAATTTCTGATTTTGTTTCTCCGTCGTCGCTTATAAAATATCCAATTGCCTTAAGCACGGGTTTCGGATTTTTGATTCCCTTCAGCCATTTTAAAACTTTCTTTTCTGTTTCTGAAGAATCTCCACGTTTAGATTTTTTTGTTGGTTTTGCCATATTACTTTGGATTACTTTGTCATTCTGGCGAAAGCCAGAATCCATGGTTTGTGCACTTGCTCCGGATTCCGGGTCAAGCCCGGAATGACGAGTATTATACTATGCCGTCATACAAATCTTTCCAGCCTGGATTATCTTTCTCAATTAATTCTAATTTCCATTTTCTTTTCCAATTTTTAATATTCTTTTCTCTTTCAATCGCAACTTTTACGTCGGTTGCCTGTTCAAAATAAACAAGGTTATGAATGTTGTATTTTTTTGTGAATCCTTTTATTAAATTATTTCTGTGTTCGTAAATCCTTCTTTCCAAATTGTTTGTCATGCCAACGTACAGAGTGCCGTTTCTTTTGCTTGCCAAAATATAGACATAATAAACATTTCCCATTTTCTGGATTCTGGCTTTCGCCAGAATGACTTCGTCACTTTTTTAGCAAAAATTTTGGCAAGCCTTCGTCCAAGTCAATAAATTCATCGGCAACTTCTTTTAATCTTGCAGAAGTTGTCCTTCCAAATGCCATTACCTCAACTCTTTTGCCCTGATTTTTTAAATATTCCACCAAAGCAATAAAGTCGCCGTCTCCTGAAACCAAAACAATTACATCCAATCCTGATGCCGTTCTTATGGCGTCAATTACAATGCCAACATCCCAGTCTGCTTTTTTGGCTCCGCCATACCATTCCTGCAAGTCTCTTACGCGTGTTTCAATTCCAATTTTGCTTAAAGCATCAAAAAATGGCGCTTCTTCGCCAGTTTTTGTACGCACAACATAACCAAAAGCCCTGATAAATTTTCTTCCGGAAATCGCACTCTTTAAAATTTCTCCATAATTAACCTTTGCATGATAAAGATTTTTTGCGGAGTGATAAAGGTTCTGAACGTCAATTAAAACTTCTACTCTTTGTTCTTTTGGTTTCGGTTGCATTTATTTTTTGAGTCCGATTGTTTTAATTAGGGCCAAATATCTTTTTTCCGAAGTTTTTTTAAGATATGCCAGTAATTTTTTTCTTTTGACAACCATATTTATTAAGCCCCTTTTTGAGTGCAGGTCTTGCGCATGCTTTTTTAAATGCAAAGCAAGCTTGTCAATTTCTTTTGACAACAAAGCAATCTGGACCTCGGTTGACCCGGTGTCTTTTTCGTTGGTTGCCACCTCTTTTATAATTTTTGTCTTCTCTTTTGTCTTTAAAGCCATCTTTTTATAATAATAAGGCGCTTCCGGCACCCTAAGTTAATTAATTTGAGTATACTCTATTTTTGTTATTTTGTAAAGTGCCCCCACTCAGAATCGGACTGAGATAGACTGCTTAAGAGGCAGCTACTTTACCATTAAGTTATGGGGGCGTAAATTATTTTTAACTGCAGGCAAAGTTTATGCCTTGGGTGTACCCGATGGCCTTTAATATTGTGTCAATAATTAAGTATGAGCAAAAAACCAAAACTAGTCCGATAATTGCAGCCCATAAGATTTTTTTTCCAATGCCCGACAGATTAGGATTTCCCGCAGAAATAAGTATCATTATTCCGCCAATTGTAAGCATTAAAACCGCTAATGGAGCTGCTATAAATTTGACAATAAAATCATAAATATTAGAAAGCATCTCGAAAAAACTGCAAATATCACAATCTGGGCCATTACATGGCACAATTCCTTGAGCGCTTGCTAAAACAGGAATTAAAAATAATAACAAAAATGAGCCAATTAGTAAAGACTTTTTCATATATTTTAACTTAATTTCTTGATTATATCGCTACGCTACTTCTTGATTATAACACAAAAAATGGTAGAATTCAAAAATGCCCCCGTGGTGAAATTGGATATCATATTTGGCTTCGAACCAAAAGTCTGCAGGTCCGAGTCCTGCCGGGGGCACACTTCGATAAACTCAGTGCAAACAAATTATGGTTATACCAAAAGAGGTCAAAAATATACTGGAAAAGCTTGAAAAAGCGGGTTTTGAAGCGTATATTGTGGGCGGATGCGTGCGCGATTTTTTGCTTGCCCTGAGCGAAGCCGAAGAGGTGAAGGAGCCACAAGATTGGGATGTAACCACCAACGCTAAACCCGAAGAAATCCAAAAAATATTTCCCGATAGTTTTTATGAAAATAATTTTTTAACAGTGTCTGTTAGAACTGGCAGCAAAAAAATACCGGAAGTGGAAATTACAACTTACAGATCCGAAGCCGGATATTCCGATAAACGCCATCCAAACCAAGTAAAATACGCAAAAACCTTGGAAGAAGATTTATCCAGAAGGGATTTTACGATAAACGCAATCGCGCTGGATTCAAAAAAAGAAATTACAGATTTGTTCGAAGGACAAAAAGATTTGAAAGATAAAATAATCAGGACCGTCGGCAAGCCAGATGAAAGATTTTCAGAAGATGCCCTAAGAATGTTGAGAGCTGTGAGATTTGCAACTACGCTTAATTTTGAAATAGAAAAAAATACAGCGGAGGCAATTAAAAAAAACAGCATTTGGCTTGGAGCTGTTTCAAAAGAAAGAATTCGCGATGAATTTGTAAAAATAATTATGGCAGATAAATCGGCTGATGGCGTTGAACTGTTGCGCGAAATGGGTTTGTTAAAATATATTGTGCCTGAGTTGCTGGATAATTATGGAGTGGCTCAAAGCAAACATCACATTTACGACTGCTATTGGCACGCTGTAAAATCTTTGGAATATACCGCAAAGAAAAAATTTAATATGCACGTAAGGTTGGCGGCCCTTTTGCACGACATTGCAAAGCCAAAAGTGAAATTGGGAGAGGGGGAAAATTCAACCTTTTATAATCACGAAGTTGTTGGGGCAAAAATGACATTCCAGATTTTGAATAATCTGAAGTTTTCAAAAAAAGATGTTGAAAAAATAACAAAACTTGTAAGATTTCACCTTTTTTATTACAACGTTGATGAAGTTGGAGAGTCGTCGGTTAGAAGATTGGTCAGAAATGTCGGGACAGAGAGCATGGAAGAATTATTACAGGTTAGGCAGGCAGACAGAATTGGAAGCGGAGTTCCAAAAGCCGAGCCGTATAAACTACGCCACTTAAAATATTTGATTGAAAAGGTTTCAAAAGATCCCATTTCTGTGAAAATGTTAAAAATTAACGGAGAAGATATTATGAAAAATTTGGGAGAAAAACCCGGGCCAAAAATTGGACAGATTTTGGATGTTTTGCTTGGCTATGTGTTAGACGACCCTAAAAAAAACACCAAAGAATTTTTGGCAAAAGAGGTTGCAAAATTGGCAAAATTAAGTGATAAAGAGCTGAAAGACCTGGCTGAAAAGTCCAAAGAAGAAAAATCAGAGGTACAAAGCAAAGAAGACAAAATGACAAAGTCAAAATATTGGGTTACGTAAAAAATAACGGGGTGGAGTATGCCGGCAGTACGCAGCGTTCGGGACGCTGTAGACTGGGTTCAATTCCCAGCACCCCGAATTATAAAACAGAAAATATATTTGTAAAGACCATTTGCTGACGCAACAAAATGGTAATGTCTTTAGTGCCATTCTGGCGAAAGCCAGAATCCAGAAAATGACTAATACTTATTATGTCTATATTCTTGCGAGTAAAAGAAATGGAACATTATATATTGGAGTAACAAACGACTTACAAAGAAGAATTTACGAGCATAAAAATAATTTGATAAAAGGATTTACGCAAAAATATGATATTCACAATTTGGTTTATTATGAAGAGACAAATGATATAAATTTAGCAATTGAAAGAGAAAATAACCTAAAAAATTGGAAAAGAAAATGGAAAATAGAATTGATTGAAAAAAGTAACCCGACATGGAAAGATTTATCGTTGTTGTTCTGACTTGTATTTTGTCATTCCGGGCTTGACCCGGAATCCAGAGCAATCACAAACTCCTGGATTCTGGCTTTCGCCAGAATGACAGAAAGAGGTTAAAATGAAAAAATAAAAAGTTGCCGAAAGAAGTGAAGAAATTAAAAAAATAATCAGCGATATTAAAAATTGAAAATTAGAAATTGAAAATTCCAGTTTTGCGAAAGCAAAATGTGGCTGGGGCCTGTAGTAAAGTGGTATTACGCGTCATTCGCATTGACGAGGCGCGAGTTCGATTCTCGCCAGGTCCACAAATAAATTTATGGAAAACAATAAATTTGAAAAAGGCGTTGAAGCG
>Ga0208958_1002685_pt1 | contig 14861 bp, 23 predicted proteins | sample RifOxyB1_FD_184032 | JGI IMG/M metagenome (GOLD analysis project Ga0208958, IMG submission 184032) | Soil microbial communities from Rifle, Colorado - Rifle Oxygen_injection B1 (SPAdes) | ecosystem: Environmental > Terrestrial > Deep subsurface > Rock core/Sediment | place: Rifle, Colorado... | reverse complement strand
ATAATTATACAATTATAACAAATCTTCCATTAAAATTAGATCCAGGCTTTCATACTTTAGAAGTAATTGCATGTAATGCTTCAGATTATTGTACTTCAAGAACAATGCCTGTTTTTTCATATGGTCTAGATATAAAACCAGGCCATTTAGTTATTAATAATAATAATCCTCCAGAAATAGAAACAGAATTAGTAAAAGGTTCAGGGATTACTTTCTGTAGAAATTGTATAGCAAGTAACGATTCGGGAATAACAAGAATAGAAATTTCCCAAGGAGATAAGAAACTTTCCCAAGAGTTTGAGAGATATAAAAATACTGTTAACTTTTCAAAATTAATTAAAGAATCTGATTTAAAATCTAATAAACCCTTCGAAATTACAGTTTATTCTCCAACAACTTCAACAACAAAAATTATCCCTCATGAAAGCTATAATGGATTCAGAGCAATGGGAGAAGGACCATAAACCCAAACATTTAAATATCACTTAAAATCCTTTTTAAGACATGAACATCAAGTTACAAGAACATTGGACAAAAACCAAAAGCTTCATCAAAGAATGCATTAGAGTTTTTCAAATAACAAAAAAACCTTCAAAAGAGGAATATAAAGCAATTGTTAAAGTAACTGGCTTAGGTATGTTAATTATCGGGGCAATAGGCTTCATAATTTCAATAACAGGAGCATTAACTCTAGGATTTTAAAAAATGGAATCACAAATATTCGTATTAAGGACAACAGCGAATAGAGAAGAACAAGTAATTGACTTTGTATCTTCAAATGCACAAAAGAAAAAATTAGAAGTTTATAGTATCATTCATCCTCATGGAATGAGAGGTTACGTTTTTTTAGAAGCTAAAGATCGTCAAGCAGCAGAAGAATCATTTATTGGAATTCCTTATGCAAAAGGATTATTACCAAAACCTGTTGAAATGAAAGAAATAGAACCTATGCTAGAACAAGTAGCAATCAAAGTTAATATTCAAAAGAACGATATAGTTGAAATTATTACTGGCCCATTCAAACATGAAAAAGCTAAAGTAATCAGAATAGATTTACAAAAAGAAGAAGTCGTTCTTGAAATTCTTGAAACTGCTGTACCAATTCCTTTGACATTAAAATTGGACTCTGTTAAAGTTATCAGAAGAGAAAATCCAACTGAAGAAGAATCTCTTTAATATTTTGATTAATATAATTTTAACAAAAAAATAATTAATAAATTGGAGATTTTTTTGAAATTGGACGCCAATAAGCATCAATTTCATCAATATAACTACTACTACTTCTAGGATCAGTTTCTATTCCTGAACAAAACATTCCTCTTTGCACAAGAACTACTTGATACATTCCTGAAAGATCATTTAAATCACCTTTAAAATTGAAAAAACTCCTTAAATCCCTCTCGGATTGAGAACCATAACCCTTCCCAAAACTAAAAAAACGTACATCCCCTTGATTTGGAATTTGCATCCTAAAAAAAGAATCATTATCCGGAAAAAATAATTGTGACACAACTACAGCTGGTTTTCCATTTTCTGGGGGTTGACAAAATAATCTTTCAAGATCAAGTCGACCATCAACAATTAAATCCCTTGGTAAAAACCAATCCGTAATACTAAATAGTTTATTCATATTTTTCATAAAAACATTTTAATTTAAATAGTTTTTGTTATTTACTCCTAAAAAAGAATAACTCAAAAGATTAATAAATCTAGCAAAGACTTATAAATACTTAATTTTTCTTAGACTGACATGGCTAAAGAAACAGTTGAATCATTAGTAGAAGGAGGAAAAGCATCCGCTGCTCCACCATTAGGTCCAGCTTTAGGCCCTTTGAAAATAAATATAGGTCAAGTGGTTGCTGAGATTAACAAAAAAACTGCCGCATTTGCAGGTATGAAAGTTCCTATCAAAATAATCGTCGATACAGAAACAAAAGAATTTGAAATTTTAATTGGAACACCACCAGCATCAGGTTTAGTAAAAAAAGAATTTAATCTAAAGCTTGGTTCTGGGATTCCAAATAAAAGTAAAATTGCTAACGCTGCAATTGAAGATGTTATAAAAATTGCAAAAATGAAAGAAACAAATCTTTCAGCTAAAAATTTAAAATCAGCTGTTAAAACTATTATTGGTACTTGTAATTCAATGGGTGTTCTTATCGAAGGAAAAACAGCTTTAGAAATAAGTCCAGAAATTAATAAAGGTGTTTATGATAAAATTATCCAAGCAGAAAAAACTGATGTTTCATCTCAAAAAAGATCAGAATTAGCTGAACAATTATCTGCATTCCAAAAGAAATTTGCAGGTGAAGTTGCAAAAATGGAAGCAACTAAAAAAGAAAAAGAAGCAGCTAAAGATAAAAAAGCAGTTCCAGTAGCAGATGCAAAAGTTGCAGCTAAACCTGTAGCAAAAGCAGCAGGGAAAAAATAAATATTTTAATTTTTTTTCAATAAATATTTTTTTAAAAAAAGAATTTACTAACCACAGATTAAATTTTAAATCAACGATAGTTATTTAAATAGCTCCAAACTTTCAATCATGGGGTTGTGGGTTAACTTGGTTAGACTTTCGGGTTTGGGACCCGACGATCCCGGTTCAAATCCGGGCAGCCTCATCAAAAAGCTTATAAAGAAAAGATAAACTTAAAGGAGAAAAATGGCAAAGAAAATCGGTTCAGTTGCAAGATTTGGTGCAAGATATGGAAAAAGAACTAAAACAAAACTGCTTTCTGTTGAAAAACTACAAAAGAAACCACAAAAATGTCCTTACTGTTCAAGATATCAAGTTAAAAGAATCTCAGCAGGAATTTATTTTTGTAATAAATGCGATGCAAAATTCACTGGAAAAGCTTATGTTATAGGAGAATAAAAAAATGGTTGACTACAAATGTTTCACTTGTGATAAAACAGTAAAAAGTGATTACATAAAGAAAAAAGTAAGATGTCCATATTGTGGCAGTAAAATTCTATACAAACAAAGAACAGTTCGTACAGAGATCAAGGCAATTTAAAATGGATATTCAAAAGGAAACTCAGGAAAAAATTGCTCAATTACAAATGATTGAACATAGTTTGAATAATTTTATTTCTCAAAAACAAAATTTTCAGTCTCAAGTTTTAGAAATTGAAAATGCATTAAATGAAATGCAAAATTGTAAAGGTAAAATTTACAAAATTACTGGTAATGTAATGTTTGAATCTGAAAAAGAATCATTATCTAAAGACTTAAAAGAAAAAAAAGATTTATTAGATATTAGAATTAAAAGTTTAGAAAAACAAGAAACAGCGTTAGAAGAAAAAGCTAAAACACTTCAATCTGAAGTTATGGAAGAGCTTGATAAACACATGAAAAATGGAAAGTCTGATTGAAGAATTAACAGCCATATTAGAAGATGATGGAATGCCAAAAAATGTTCGCAATAAAATAGAAATTGCTATTAGTGCATTAGAAGATTGTTCAATTGAAGAAAGTTTACGTGCAAATAAAGCTATCAGAGAATTAGACGACGTTTCAGACGATCCAAATATGCCTTCTTACATCAGATCTCAACTCTGGGTTATCATTAGTCAATTAGAATCACTTTAATACTACTTATACAAATAAAGTTCTCTACAATGGAAATGTATTTAAACCAATTTTGAATATACAGAGAGGAATTGGGAGGTTCCAAGCCAAAATGAACGAGACTCTTTTACGAATCAAAAATAAGATTCTAGGTACAAGTCAAGAAGAAGACATTCCAGACGAATTTGGAGAAGATTATTTAGAAATAGATAGTAGCAATCAACCAGCGAGAAAAACCAAGGTAGTTGTTAAACCATTCATAATCAAAGAATTCCAAGATGTAAAGAACGTCTTAGATGCATTAAGAGATGGTTATACTATTGCTTTAGTAAATATTCGACCTATCAAGGAAAAAGATATGATTGAACTAAAGCGTGTTGTAAACAAATTAAAGAAAACTTGTGATGCAGTTGATGGTGATATTGCTGGATTTGGAGAAGATTGGTTAGTAGCTACACCTAACTTCGCAACAGTTGACAGAAGTTTTTCAAAACCAGTAACTACACAAGCAGAAATGGAATAAGTAAACTTTTTAAATTCTTTTTTAATAATTATATTCCATGGAACAAATAGAAAGTGAAATTTGCCCAATATGTTTGGCAAAAGAATTAATTTTAAATGAGGAAGAATCAGAAATTCCTTTTTTTGGTAAGGTATATTTATTTTCAATGCATTGTAATGCTTGTGGTTTTCATAAAGCAGATGTAGAAGCTGCAGAAATGAAAGATCCTTGTAGAATTACATTCACAATTGAAAAAGAAGAAGATATGAGCATTAGGGTTGTAAAATCATCTGAAGCAACAATCAAAATTCCACAGCTTAGAATGACAGTAACTCCAGGCCCAGCATCAGAAGGTTATGTTTCAAATATTGAAGGTATGATTACTAGATTTGAAAAAGTTATTGAAGATGAAAAAAATAGTTCTGATGACGAAAATGCAATTAAAACAGCAAAAAATTTACTTAAAAAAATTAGAAAAGTTAAATGGGGAGAAATGCCATTAAAAATAGTCATAGAAGATCCAACTGGAAATTCAGCAATAATTTCAGATAAATCAATTATAGAAAAAATAAAAAGTTCAAAGAAAAAATAAAAAATTATTCTTCTTCATTTTCTTCTTCATCCTCAGCTAAATCGTCGTCATAATCATCATCAAAATCTTCATTCAAAAATTCATCACCAGAATCTTCTTCATCATAAGCTTCAAGACCATCCATTCAAATCCCTCCATTTGAAAACTTATTTCATTCCAAACATAACCTATTTAAAAAGATTTCTGAGTTATAGAATCAATAATTATACTAACTAAAAATAAATAACTAAAAACAAAACTATCATACAAAGCATTTATATATGTCCTATTAATCAAAAACAACATTTAGGAGGAATTAAAATGTCACAACAACAACCATTTTTCATATTACCAGAAAATACTCAAAGATTCATAGGAAAAGATGCTCAAAGGAATAATATTATGGCTGCGCGTTTAGTTGCAGAAACAGTTAGAACAACATTAGGTCCAAAAGGAATGGATAAAATGATTGTAGATTCTTTAGGTGATATCACAATAACAAATGATGGTGTAACAATCCTAAAAGAAATGCAAATAGAACATCCCGCTGCAAAAATGATTGTTGAAGTTGCAAAAACACAAGATGAACAAGTTGGCGATGGAACAACGACTGCAGTAATCATTGCTGGAGAGCTATTAAAAAATGCAGAAAAATTATTAGAACAAAATATTCATCCTACTGTTATCACAAGAGGTTATAATCTTGCAAATGAAAAATCCCAATTATTACTTAATGAATTAGCAGAAAATGTTTCAATTAATGATAAAGAAATATTAAGAAAAATTGCAATCACTTCAATGATTGGAAAACATGGCTCAGCAAAAGAAAAATTAGCTTCATTATTATTAGAAGGTGTACAAGAAGTAATAGATAATGGCAAAATTGATTTTGATTCCATAAAATTAGAAAAAAAAGTTGGTGGTGGTATTGAAGATTCTGAATTAATCAAAGGTTTAATTTTAGATAAAGAACGTGTTAATTCATCAATGCCAAAAAAAGTAACAAACTGTAAAATTGCTTTAATTAATGGAGCATTAGAAATCAAATCTCCAGAAACAGATACAAAAATTCAAATTTCCGATCCAACACAACTTCAAGGATTTATTGATCAAGAAGAAAAAATCCTAAAAGCTATGGTTGATAAAATTATTTCTTCAGGAGCAAATGTAGTTTTCTGTCAAAAAGGAATTGATGATATTGCTCAATATTATCTTGCAAAGAATAATATTTACGCATGCAGAAGAATAAAAAAATCAGATATTGAAAAATTATCAAAAGCAACAGGTGCAAGAATTGTTACTAAACCCTCAGATTTAAATCCATCCGATTTAGGAATTGCAGGGGAAATTGAAGAACTAAAAGTTAATGATGAAATGTTAACCTATGTAAAACAATGCCAAAATCCAAAAGCAGTCACAATTCTTATCAGAGGCGGCACAGAACATGTTGTTGATGAAATTGAAAGAGCAATGGTAGATTCATTAAGCTGTTTAGTAGCTTCATTAAACTTAAGCAAAGTTGTTGCTGGCGCAGGTGCAACAGAAATAGAACTTGCTCGAGGACTAAGAAGCTTTGCTAATACTTTATCAGGTCGTGAGCAGTTAGCAGTTTTGGCATTTGCAGATTCAATTGAAGTTGTTCCAAGAACTCTTGCAGAGAATGCAGGTTTAGATCCTATTGATATTTTAACAGAATTAAAAGCAAAACATGATTCTGGAATGAAATGGGCTGGAATTGATGTAAACACTGGAAAAGTCATAGACTCCTGGAAGGAAGGAGTCATAGAACCATTAAAAATAAAAACTCAAGCAGTCAAATCAGCATCAGAGGTTGCAGAATTAATTTTAAGAATTGATGATGTGATTGCTGGTTCAGGTTCAAGAACTCAAGAAATTCCAAATCCAGAATCAATGATGTAAATCTACCCATAAACTTTATAAATTAGGATTCATACTAAACAAACATGGTAAAAAAGAGTATGACTAAACCTTCTACTTCTAGTTCCTCTAAGGACCCAATTAACAGACTTATAGTATCAAACATTGAACTTCAACACAAAATGGTTGATGTACTAATCGGTGTCAAAGAATTAAACGAAAATGTTTCATCATTAGTTACATTATTCAAAAGTGCTGGAGAACATATCAAATCAGGAAAATATGAAGATCCAATGATAAACAAGCTTAATGATTTATTAGAACAGAATAAAAATTTAACAAAAGCTTTAGGATTACTAGAAAATTATGTAAAAACTAAACAACCTTCAACCCCTTATTAAGATGACTACTCGCTTCGTGTTAGATAATCAACTCAAAGAACAAATGGAAATTTTAAAAGAGATTGATTACTTAACTCATAAAAAACCTTATCCGGATAAGAATTCAATTCATTTAGCTAGATTTCTTGATTCATGTTTTCAAATTGTTGAAGAAGTAAAAATAAATGAAGAAAGATTAAAAGAAGAAAAAATTCGTTCAAAACAAAGACAAGAATTTGAACATAAACGCAAAGCAGAAGAAATTGCAAAAAAACAAATTTTAGAGATTGAAGCTCCATCACCAATAACAACTCAAGCCCCAATACTTTCTGAGATTCCTGCACCATTTAGTAATGAACCTCCACTTTTAGAAGATATTCCACAACCACAACAAGAAGAAAAAAAAGAATATGTTCTCCAATTATATGGTAGCCAAGTTGGGATTCTCGTAGAAAAAAATACTGAAGATAAATATTACTATCAAATTATTGAACCATCAATAGAACCTGAACTTATCGAAAAAGCAAAAGAACTATTTGGTAAAGAAATCGAAAGGAATAACTCAATATTAGATAAAAAAGAATATATGCAAAAAATTGCAGAAAAAACAGCCCAAAAATTAAATATTCCATTTACCTCATTAATCCCACCAAATTTACATTATTATTTAGAAAGGGATTATATCGGCGGAAACAAATTCGATCCCTTACTTTATGACGAAAAAGTTAAAATTATATATTGTGAAGGTGCAATGAAACCCATAAAAATAGAATACGAACCTTTCGGAACACTTGAAACAAACGTAATCATAAAAAATAATGAAGATCTAACCAAATTTTTAAAAAGATTATTGATAGCTACAGGAAAAGTATTTAATGAGAACAATCCTATCATAGACATAACAATTCAAGGTTTAAAATTTGAAGGAATCATAGGCCTTGGAGAAACAAATACAAAACTAACAATAAGGAGGGTAAAAAATGCTAGCTGAAATGATTATAATTTTTGTATTACTGTTTATAATATTTGGATTAATTTACCAATTTATGTTCAGTATATGGGTTGAAACATTGATTGTATCAATATTATTCTTTGTTACATATATTACAATAAAAATATTAGTTAACAGACACAAAAATAAAAAAGAAACAACTGAATTACCTACAGAAATGACTTTTGGTAAACCCAATATTCAAGAAAAAAAAGAAGAAGATCCTGCAATGAAAACTTTGAAACCATTTATTACAAAGAATACAAATGAAGGATTTAAACCACAAATAGTTAAAGAAGCTTTAATAAAACAAGGTTGGCCAAAAGAAAAAATTGACCAGGCTTTTAAAGAATTAAAACTATGAAACCATATCCAACATGGGGAATAATAATTCCCTCTATTTTTTTAATTTATTTAGGTTATTATCTTAAAGGATTTTTCATTATTAACTATTTTATTGGTGGATTAGGAATAATTCTAGGTATTTATAATTTAATCAAAAAATAATCATATTCACTCAAATAGTGAAGGAGGTTAAAATGGAAAAAAGAAAAGTACCAAACATTGTTTTCAAAACAAGAGTAAGAGACGAATCTATACCCGGACCAAACCCATTTAGATGGCAAGATATTAGCTCTGAAGAAATATTTAAAGGAAAAAAGGTAGTTGTATTTGCACTTCCTGGAGCATTTACACCAACTTGTTCAAACACACATTTGCCAAAATATGAAGAGCTATATGAAGAAATTAAAGAACAAGGTATAGATGAAGTCTATTGTCTATCAGTAAATGATGCATTTGTAATGTTTCAATGGGGCAAACATCAAAATATTTCAAAAATTAAATTATTACCTGATGGAAGTGGCCATTTTACTCGACAAATGGGTATGTTAGTCAATAAAGACAATTTAGGTTTTGGATTAAGATCTTGGAGATACTCCATGATTGTAAATGATGGAATTATCAAAAAAATGTTTATTGAACCTGGCTTTATGGACAACTCTCCAACAGATCCTTTTGAAGTTTCTGATGGAAATACAATGTTAAAATATCTAAAAGAAAATAAATAATTTTTTTATTTTTTAAGAAAACTAAATAAACCCTGCAAATCTATTAATAATATGCATGAAGAATTAAGAACAATTAGGATTAAAACTAAAGATTTAAATGCGTATATAAAGACTAAAAATTCTTGGAAAAAAACAAAGATTTCAGAATCAACACAAAAAGTAATTAGTTTATTTAAAATTCACCATAAAATAAAAGAACTTATTGATAAAAAAGACCCAAGATTCCTCAAAGGAATGATTAAAGATAATAAATGTATGGGAGCAAGATTAAACATTTTACCTAATGGAATTAAACTCAATCAAGCATATTCATTATTTGCTAAAAACTTAACTATTCACGACGAAAGCAGTCACGATCATTGGGATGTAATTTACCAAAATCCTAATGGTAAGTTTGCATATATCTATACATTAGAAAAGAAAATTAAATCAAAAAATATTAAATACAAAAAAGTAAAAGAATTTGAAAAAGTCTTTCCAAAATTACAGGAACAAGTTAAAAAAGCCCTTTCAAATAAAAAAGATATACTAGCTCTACCCATGTTTACATTATTAAACACTTATATGCGTGTAGGAAATGAAATTTATTACAAAGAACATCATCATAAAGGTTTAACTACATTAAAGAAAAAAGACATAAAAATAAACAAAAATAATGTTATTTTTAATTATATTGCCAAAGATGGAGTTCCGATGATAATAAGTAAAGATTTTCCAGAGTTATATATTTTAAGATTAAAGGACCAACTTAAAAAATTAAATTCAAAATCATTTATTTTCACAGATGCAAAAGGCAATCCACTAAAAGAAACTCACTTTAAAGAAGCATTTAAAAGATATTGTGGGAAAGAATTTTACCCGCATATAGTAAGATCATATTACGCAACAAAAAGCATCGAAAATTTCCTTAAAAATAAACCAAATAAATTAGAATTAAAAGAAAAACTTCAAAAGATTGCAAAAAATTTAGGCCATAAAAAATTCTCTAAAAAACACCATGAATGGGAAAATAGCTATACAACCACCTTAAGTCACTATATTGAACCAAAATTAGCAGAAAGAGTCAAAGAATTTATAAAAAAATAATTTAATAAAGTATAAAAAGAGTAAGTTAAAAAAATAGTTTATGTCATATACCCTGAAACCAACTTTAGTAGATTTTATTGAGAATTATAAAACTAGAACAAATACCATACCTCATTTGGAAGAAGGGACTAATAATAAAAGAATATCTGATATAACTAAATTAGATATTGCAGCAGAGCTTAAATATCTAAGTGATAACAATAATACTGAAGGACTAACAGATTTATTAGCTACTTTAATTAATTATTACAAATTAAAAACTGAATCTAAAACCCAAGCCATCAAAAGATTTAAAGATTATTTAATCGAAATAAGTCAAATTGCTGATGGATTATTCAAAGATTTTTCAAGACTAAAATTATTTAATGAACCCTTATTAGAAAGCAGAAAAGGAATAATTTATAATTTCACAATTAAAAATTTAGAAATTTCCATAGAAAACCCAATAAAAATATCTCTGAATTTAGAAGACTATGTTATAAAATTACCACCAACTTCTAGTACATTAAATTAACTAATAGCAAATAAGAATAATATAAGACTTAACTAGGTGACTACAAAACCCCTTAAATGTAGTCACCCAAAAAAGAAAAGTTTAAATATGTAGTCACCTACTAATCTACTATGCACGTAGAAAAAAGAAAAGTTAATGGAATCATAAAATATTACCTAGCTCATTCCTATAGAGAAGGAAATAAAATTCAAAAGTTTAGAAAATACCTCGGACAGGATTTAAAAAATATTGAAGAAAGAAAGAAAATTGCTGAAAAATTAATACTAGAAGAAATACACAAATACAACATAATAAAAGATCCGCTAGAAATTGAATTATCCCATGAAGAAATAGAATCTATTAAGAAAATAGAAGCAAAAATACCTTTAAAAGTTAGCCATTTGTCAAAAGGAGACTGGCAGGAATTCTCAAAGATATTTACTTATAACACTAATGCAATAGAAGGAAGCAAACTCAATCAAGAAGAAGTCAAGAACCTTTTGGAAAAAGATAAATGGCCTAACAAATCAAAAGAGGACATAGCAGAAGCTTTGGGTGTTAATGAAGCAATCTCGTATATTAGAACTACAAAAGAACATATATCTATTGATTTAATCAAAGATATTCACAAAATTGTTTTTAGAAATTCTAAATTTTTTGCAGGTAAATTCAGAAAAAAAGGAGAAGAAGTTGTTGTAATTGATAGCAATAAAAATATTGTCCATAAAGGTGCATCCCAAGAAAGAATAAATCATTTGCTAAATGAACTTGTTAAATGGTATAATAAACATAAAAACAAATATCCTGCTTTGGTGCTTGCAGCAGTTGTCCACAACCAATTTGAAAATATTCACCCTTTCAGGGATGGAAACGGTCGCGTTGGAAGGATATTGCTAAATAATATTTTAATAAAACATAATCTTCCACCAATAAATATTGATTTCAAGAAAAGATTAGAGTATTATGCAACCTTGCAATCTTATCAAAAAGAACATAATCTTAAACCAACCATAGAGCTTTTCTTAAATGAATATAAAGAACTAAAGAAAAAGATAGATTAAAAATAACTAACATATGTTAAAATAAATTAACATGAGAATATGATGCTCGAACTATGTATCATAGCTCCATTTAGAAGCTCTGTCGTTCTTGGTATTACCTAAAATATAACATATCAACTGGATCTATCTGCTTTTCTATGGCTTACCCCTTACAAGAATATATTAAAATGTAAAGGGTAAGATTTATATATTAGTTAATGCTATTAAAAGCCATGGTTTACATTTACAAAAAAGCTATTGGAAATAAGGAATATTACTACTTGAGAGCCTCAGAAAGAAAAGGAACAAAAATAGTAACCAAAGATCTAGCTTACTTAGGTGATAATCTAGAAAAAGTTAAAAATAATCTCACAAAATTACCCCAATATAATGATCAAATCAGAAAAACCTACAAAACAATTCATAATTTTTTAGAATCAAATAGATACTTAGAAAAAATTAAACAATCCAAAATTAAATCAGACAATTACCTTGGAGATAAATTATTCGAAATTGAAGCTTGTAAATTGCATTACAACAAAGAATTCCAACATTACAATAAATTAACAAAGGAAGAAATTTTCAAAAATTTCATAATAGAATTTGCATTCAATTCAACCAATATGGAAGGCAATACTATTAAATTAAGCGAAACTAGGAATTTATTGCAAAATGGAATTAGCCCAAAAGATAGACCTTTAAGAGATATTTATGATTTGAAAAATACAGAAGAAGTATTTAATTGGCTTCAAGAATCCAAAGAAAAAATAACTAATAAGTTAATCATTGAAATTCATAAAAGATTAATAACAAATATTGATAAAAGAATTGGATACAGAACGCAAGATGTAAGGGTAATTAAAGCTAACTTCAAAGCAACCCCTTTTCCATATATAAAAGCAGACATGGATATTTTATTAAATTGGTATGAAAAAAATAAAAATAAATTACACCCACTAGTCTTAGCTATTATATTTCATCATAAATTTGAAACAATTCACCCTTTCTTTGATGGAAATGGCAGAACTGGAAGAATTTTGCTTAATTATATATTAATGATAAACAATTATCCCCCAATGGTTATTCACACTAAAATTAGAAGCAATTATCTCTTAGCATTAAGAAAAGCCGATAAATCAAATTTAAAAGAATCAAATATTAAGGATTATGATTTATTAGTTAACTTTGTAGCTGACGAAATGGTTAAATCTTATTGGAATATATTTTTATAAAAATCAAAATATGGTGCGCGAGCCGAGATTCGAAATCCCCAATAACTCCCTAAAGAGCTATTTCTCGGGTCTCAGCCTTGGCAAGGCCGAATTATCTACGGATCATTCAGATTAACCGCTGAACTACTCGCGCATTCAAGGAAACAAAAATATCAATGGTTTATATAACTTTTGACTAAAACAATAAAAGCCTCGGACACGGCAAATGCCCACGTAAGCTTTTTAATCCCTATTTACTAAATTTAATAAAATAATTTTTTAAAGGAGGCACTATGAAGGTTACACCACAAATTAAAGAACTAATAATCAATGGAAGATCACTAAATAACATAAATAGAACCACAGGAATAGCCAAATCAACACTTTATTATCATTATAAAAAATTAAAAGGGAAAAAATACAAAGAAATTAAAACAAATTTTAAGAATAAAAAAGACTTAGGAGAATTCTTAGGCATTTTTTCAGGAGATGGAACTTTTTCTAAAGACAAAAGAGGTCATTATAAAATAAGATTCTCTATAGGATATTATGAAAAAGAATATGCCCAAATATTAGAAAATAAAATGTTAACTTGGTTTAATAAAAAACCTCACAAGTATTATTCTTATTTTAAAGGCAATCTTTCTGCAATAATTCTTTCTTATAATTCAAAAATTATTTATGAATTAATTCAAAAACACTTATATTGGGAAGGTAAAAAAACTTATTCAATAAAATTAAAAGAATTAAATCTTAATAATCATGACTTTAATAAAGGATATTTAAGAGGCTTAATTGATACAGATGGTTCATATTATGCACCAAAAAGAAGATTATCCTATTCAACAGTTTCTAAACAATTAGCAGATCAAGTTATTATAATTATAGAAAAATTATTAATAAAACCAAAAGTTTATATAATAAAAAAAGAAGGTTGCTCAGACCTATATACAATATCATTACATGGAGTTAATTCAAAAAAATTAATCCAAATTATCAATCCAACAAATCCAAATAAAAATCCTTTTAAAGATAAAATAAAATATAAAATCTAAAGCACCCTTAGTACATTGGTAGAACGCGAGCTTCCCAAATTTGGAAACAGCTCGAAAGGCGGGTTCGATTCCCGCAGGGTGCATCCAACAAATATATTAATCACAAAATAAACCCAAACTTATGGCCGATTGGAAAGAAGCATTTCTCAAAAGATATTCTGAATTAACAGACATTGACAAGTTCACAGAATCTTCCTTAAAACCATTAAGAAAAACAATAAGAGTAAACACACTAAAAACTTCAATTCAAGAAATAAAATCTAGATTTGACCTCAAACCAATACCCTGGTGCAAAGAAGGCTTCTTCATAAACAAACTATCCGTTGGAAATACAAAAGAACATTACTTAGGTTATATTTATCTCCAGGGCGCAGCTTCAATGATTCCCCCATTAGTTTTAAACCCAAAGCCAAATGATATTATTTTAGACACTTGCGCATCACCAGGATCCAAAACTACACAAATGGCAGCAATGATGGAAAATCAAGGACTAATAATCGCAAACGATAGTAAAATTGACAGATTAAAACCATTAACACTTAATCTTCAAAGATGTGGAGTAACAAATACAATCATAACAAGAATGGAAGGCCATTGGTTCAAAAATAGATTCGATAAAATTCTTTTAGATGCTCCTTGTTCTGGTATTGGTACAATCAGAAAATCCTATAAGACTATAAAAATGTGGAATCCACAAACAATAAAAAAAATGTCTAGTTTACAAAAAAGATTAATTGCAAACTCTTTTGAAATTCTAAATGAAGGAGGTACATTAGTTTATTCTACTTGTACTTTAGAGCCCCATGAAGATGAAGCTGTTGTAGATTACTTACTAAAAAGATATGATAATGCGAAATTAGAAAAATTTTCATTAGACTTAAAACGCGGTTCAATAACAGAAGAATTTGAAGGTGATGTCTATTCTTCTGAGGTCAAGAAATGTTTGAAACTCTGGCCCCAAGATAATGATACTGAAGGATTTTTCGTTGCAAAGATTAGAAAAGATTAATTATTTTTTG
>Ga0208958_1002676_pt1 | contig 14887 bp, 22 predicted proteins | sample RifOxyB1_FD_184032 | JGI IMG/M metagenome (GOLD analysis project Ga0208958, IMG submission 184032) | Soil microbial communities from Rifle, Colorado - Rifle Oxygen_injection B1 (SPAdes) | ecosystem: Environmental > Terrestrial > Deep subsurface > Rock core/Sediment | place: Rifle, Colorado... | reverse complement strand
ATTTGTACTCTTCAATGTTTCCATTCTCTATATAATAGGCACTCACTTGTGTTACCCTCTTTTGTTCATCGAGTGCCAGAAAGCAGATTACTTTCACAGCTCCACTGTTCAATCCCTCTATATCTACTTCATCCAGGAAACCTTCGAATTGATAGGCATTTTCCGCTCCGAGGTCATATCTCCATAATGGAGAGTTATCCATCGCACTAACGGTCTCTACATACTTTTTACCTAAGATTAAGGATGCCTCTTCTATCGTGGAACCGACTTTTATGGATTTCACCATATTTAGAATCTGTTGTGGATTATCTGTAGGGTTTGCTGTTTCTGCACCATTATCATATGAGGTTTCCTCCTCCATTTCCATCACTTCTGGTTCCTTATGCTCTGGTTCCAATTCATTTATATTCGAACAGCCTGAAACGAACAATACACTAAGTAACAATACAGAAAATTGTTTTCTCAATCTCATTCCTCCTTTGACTTAATCCTTTATCATAGATTTAAGAGGGAGGATCTATAATTTTCTTTCGGTATATAAAAAGGGAAACAGTCACCTGCTCCCCTTTCTTTAATCAACTTTACTCCACTACAGGCAGAACTTGCGTGAAGGTATCATCCATTTGGTTCCAAACCCATCCTCCGTAAATCCCGATCACTTTTGTTGTTCCAACGATTGTTAGACTACGGACATGCTGATGACCATGGAAGACATACTGTGGATGATGATTCTCAATGTACTCCTTCAAGCCTCTGTACCCTTCATGGGCAATTCCAGGTTTATCATGGATTCCAATTGGTGAATTATGGCTAAAAACGATATCACAACGAGGCAACTCACCATAAAAAGAGGAGACTTCTTCTTGGGTGTATAAGGGTGCATCCTTTTCCTTCTTGTATTTCACACACCCTTCCACTCCGACAACCTTCTTCCCATGAACAATCTGTGGGGAACGGTGCAGATTCTGTATGCCATAATATTCAAGGTCTCCCTTGAAATCATGATTTCCGAGGACTCCCAAGAACGGTTTCCCTTTGAATCTCTCGTTAAGACTCTTCAAGAATAAGCCATCGATATCACCTAAAGTCACAATGACATCCCATTCCCTGTCATCCATTTGCATAAAGTTAAGCCAATCCTGGTACATAACCCCCTGCAAATCGGATAATAGCAACCACTTCATTTTCCAGCCTCTATCCTATAATTTATTTTGAAGTTAGATATTTTTGACCATCATATGCTTTTTTGAACTCTTCCAATTTCTTTGTATCCTGCTCACGCTTTACACTGGCATTCGCATATATTTGCTTCACATCATCAATACCTTGCATGATCGTTGTCCATGTCTGTTCAAGTGTCTCGATTTGAACAAAACTACCTGATGTCAATTGAGCGATGGTTTTTGCTTGGAGAACGGTATTCTGTGCATTTCTCTTCAATAACTCATTCGTTTTTTCATCAAGAGCCTGTGTCGCTTTGGTTCTGACCGCCTGACGTTTCAATAGGATGGTTTGGGCAAGAGCTTGTTTAAATAACGGAAGGGTTATAATGAAGGATGAATTGATTTTTCTCACCAATTCATAGTTTCCGATTTGAGTGGCTTTGATCATAGGCATGGTTTGGAGTGCAATGTTTTCGGCTAATCGAAGGTCATAGACCCTTTGCTCCATCATGGTTTTTCCCTGGTATAGCTTTTGAAGGTTCAATTGATCCATCTGGTCTCCCGATTGAGAGGCTTTTTGCTCCCATTCAGGAATCAGCCTTGTGTCAATTTCCTTTATTGCCATCTCACCCGCAACGATGAACTTTTGTAGGTCTTCGTAATAAGCAAGATTGTTATGGAACATCATGTCCAATTGCTCATTCTCTTTGTTGATGTCAGACTCATATTGCTTCAAAGTGACATTCACCTTATTTACTTCATCTTCCATCGTCTCATATTTCTTATAAATCGCTTCAATGGAGTTTTTCGCTTTAGCAAACCATTTACCGAGGAAACTTGGTTCCTTTTGATTTTCAAAATCCTTAATATCAAACTTGTCCATGATTTTATTTAGCTGAACAATCAACTGACCTGCATCTTCTGACTGAGTTCTTTGCATGGAACGAAGAATCATATCGGAGAATTTTGATATCTCTTCTGCCGAATGACTACCAAAAGTCATAAGGGAATTCGGACTTTCAAGATCAATCTGACTAATAATTGCCTGGACTTCCGCAGAATTTTGGACTTTCACTGCTACTTCGTTCTTCTTTTTCTCGATGTCGATGGAGACTAATTCCTGTACTGGCTGTTGAGTGGGTTGGAAATTCATTTGATTCGCTCCTTTAATTTTATTTGCTAAATAATCGTTGAAAAAAACCTTTTTTGATCACTTCTCTTTTATCTGGGATGATTAAATCAAATTGAACAGAAGGGAGTTGTATGGTGTCGAAATAGCCTTGTCTAACCCATTGTTCGATGTTGTTGTAATTGGTAGGTGTATAAATGAGGATGTCTGCACCAACAAGATTGAAGAATAACAGAAGGATAATATCTCCCTCTGTAAAGGTCTCTCTCTTTTGGTCAAAGACGACTATTTTAGGGACTTTACCCGTATAGTCGAAGGCTTCAATTAATCTCATGAATGGAGCATCCATGCTGAGAATGGTCATTAAAGTTTTTACCTTTAAGTCTATATCCATGGGTTTTAACATCATATCAGATTGAATCAACTCATTGATCTTGGAATGGATGAAATGCTGTGTGGATTCTTTTAAATAACTAAGTTTATAGACGGGATGCTGGAAGAGTGCTTCCTTATCAAACAGACCTTCTTGATTCAGGAGAAAGACTGTTGAATACAATTCCTGCCTGCTATAGCGAATCGGGGTGAACCCCACTTCCCTTAAGAACAATGTGTTATCCGCATCCGTCAACTCATGAATTTCATTCCAGTATTCCTTTAGATTGTGAGATGTTCCATTTATTTTTGTAAACAGGTTGGGAACATATACGACCTTATCCTTCACTCGAAATTCTGGTCTTACCTTGGCTTCCTCATTCCATAGTATTTTGAGTTCATCATGTGTGGTCTTTAATGTGATAGGCTTGGTGGTTCCTGAATCATATTGCCTTGCTTTAAATATCCCGACATCTTCTCCATAAAGAAACGAATCAATTTCCTGAGAAGCTTCAAAAGCCACTGTCTTTTTCCTCACCCTTTTCTCCTCTACAGGGAAAGGAGACAATGGATTGCTATAGGGTAGTTCATTTCTGTAGGAAAAGCGGTGTTTCCTCTCCACTTGTTCGAATAAATGGTCTTTATCTTTCTCAGTATGGACATAGAGGATATCTGTTCCAATCAGAGCAAGGAAGATAAGAAAATACACTTCATGAAGTTTAATCTCCCCATAGAACAAGACTTTCGGAACCTCAGCATCGTTTTCACCTGTAAAGAGCTGTTGTCGATACCTATTGAGCCAAGCCATCATCTTTAATGAAAAGTTTTCGAGTTTGGAGGAATTGTTCGGTCTTTCGTTTTCAATGTAGAGGGTAATGATTTTATCGAATGCTTGAAGGAATTGTGTGTGGAGTTTGCTTTTGCTAAAGAGTGTAGAGGCTCTCAGCAGATTGTGCGGGTTTTCATTTCTGCCAAAAAGGTGAGAGAAAAGACCGATTTCTTCGTTGCTTGGCATGGGAAGCGAGGAATCAAAGCGTATATAGCTTTTGGTACGGGATTGGATTGCTTGCTCCAATTCAAAAAGCTCGTTATAGTAGTCATCCTGTTCCTGTTGCTCCACTCCTTTAATACCCATATAGCGATGAAAGTAAATAGGAATGATTGGCTTTACGCCTCCGATGAATCCTACTCGTTGATTCATAGGTAAAACCAAATCTTGTAGAGGATTCCTTGATTCCTTCAAAGTCACAACGAAATCCTTTGTCATGTAATCACCTACTTCTTATCAATTCAAATTGTCTATAGTCAATATTATTATATCGTTAATGAACCAAGAAAACAAGTGTTATAAAAGAGATGATTGATATGTAAACGTGCAAAAAGCACGTCAGTTACAGGCTTTCAGCTCTCCATTTCATTTCCATTTTTCTTAGAATGAACCAAAGAGTTGAGAATACGACTATTGCCATTACAAATTGAACACCTGCAACAAAGAAAAATCCTTTTAAGAATGAGTAATCCTGCACAAAAGACCAAATGATCGTAAACAGAAAGGTTCCCCAACCAATCAATGTCGTAAATGGCTTTGTAGCATTCCAAAAAATCATTCCTCTTGTCGATACTTTAAAGTTCCATCCCATTTTAAACTTCCTCTCCTAAGTAAAAGTTTTTGAAAAACGCCTGTTTGATTAAAAGATGTTATATCATATGCTTTTATCTTTTCAAAAAATAAAGACTTCGCAAGTTTCCCTTGCAAAGCCTGTTTTATCCACTATTTCTTACTCGTTTGTATCCTTCAACCCAAATCCTTTTGCCATTTTTCAGGGTTCGATAATGTCCTTTTACCTCTATGTCCATATGATTTTCAAGAGGTTTCTTCTCTCTCCTTTTGTGAGATTCAACTATCTTTTCGGCTTCTATTTTGGTGACAGATTTCTCCTTAATTTTTTCCTTTTTAGGCAAAACATCATGCCAGTCAGAAGGAAGAGTGTAGATTGTTCGATAAAGAGTTCTTGATATCTTTCTCTTTCCTTTTTTCTTATGTTTGATGTATTTGTCCTGGTAACTGGATAAGCCTTCTTCTTGATTGATCGAGAGATAAAACATAAGAGCGAAATAATAATTGCTTGCAAACCGCTGGAAGGCATTAAGCTCTTCTCTTGGCATAGGACTCAGGAGCGGATTAATTTCCTTTGGCATAAATGCACCATTTTTCAATTCAAGAGTAAAGAGATATCCTTCTAAGCTATTGAAGGCATGAATCACGTAATTCTCTCTGTCCATCGAGAACACATAATGCATCACATGCTTCGTATCAACCTGATCAGCAACAATGACCCCCTTCTCAAAGGTTGAATTAACTTCAAGGACAAGCTGATCAATATTCCCTTTTAGGCGGGCAATGATTTCGTCATATTGAGAAGTTTCCAATATAAAGCGGTCATAATTATGGTATTTGTCAAACTTATGCGGATGCTGTTCTCTTTTTATATCCATTGGTCTAATGTAGGATGTATTGTGTAGGGACATCTACTTTCTCCTCCTATAGTAGCGTCACTTTTTTTCTTCTTGTACTGGCAGGAATTGAGGGAGGACTTTTTGACATTTAACCTGACTTACATGTTCAGCCTTAACGATATTCGTCAAGACATTGGTAATGGCATTTCGTTTGTTTTTCGAACGGACTATGTGTTCTTCTGCTCCATCTTCCGTTGTCACTTCGACCTTGTAAAATTCCAAAAAGCTCACCTCTTTCGTGATACTATTATAACATGTCATTTTGCAGGTAAAAAATACTTTACTCTTCATTCAGGTTGTATATAGATAAATAAAAAAGAAGAGTGAATTAATCATTCCACTCTTCTAATTCATGAATAATTCTCTTAATTTCTTCCCGTTTTCACTATCCAACCTGCCATACCTGTGCTTCTGAGGATCAATTATAGTGGCATCAACACTTTCATCAAACCAGATAAAGTATTCTACTAAATATTCAGGTTGGTTTTTATCGTACTGGTAAAAGAAAGTAGCTTTCACATCTGGTTCTCTATCCATTGAAGGTTTGACATTCTCTTCCCATCGGATATTATTGTAATTTCCTCTCACTTCATCCAGTACATACGAGTCTGTGATGATTTTTTCTGTCTCGCTCTTATTACTCTTAAATTTGACATCGATTCTCGTTAAATCTGATAATGCATCCTTTTCATCATCCCAATCAACAAGCAGGGTGATTGCAATGATGACAATAACCCATAACAAATATCTGACTTTCATTAAAAACCCCTCCATTTCACATATTTCCCCATTAACTATAAGACGAATATTAAGACTTTTTGTTTCTCGTATGGCTTATTATGCAAAAAAATAGAACCTGCATCGGCAAGTTCCATAAGGTGTTGATGGTGTCATTTCTTTTTCCATACTTCTGCCTTTAATCTTAATTGAATAAATTCAAGGAACTCCATTGGTGTCAGCCCTGCCATTTCAACGCCTACATGTTGACGAATATACAATGCCTTTCCGGTTTCATGGATAGGGATGCGAAGGAAAGAATGGATTTGACTTGTTAGTAAATTGATGTAGTCTAAATCGAATTCTTCCTCAAATAGTTCTTCCATTGCAATATCAAGTAAATCAAGAGCATTTTCTGCATCATCATCTTCCTCTAATGCCTCTTGATTAAAGTAATCGGTCAGGAATTGAAAAAGATCTCGATAACTAAGGGTTATCATACTCATTGGCATACCTCTCTTTCTTCCAGTAACAATTTCCTCTCATTAATTTCCAGCTTCAAACGATAATAAAGATACTTTAAAAACTCCATTGGCTCCAAGCTCCCCATCTCAGTATGGATACTATTCTCCAAGAATCGAATTTTGAAACTATCAAAAGTGGAATCATGGAGGAAAGCTTCCATTTCAAGACGTAGTGTTTTAACATACAAATTTTCAGCTTCGTTTTCATGGACAAAGAAAGATTCATAGATCTGATCTATCAAATCATTCATGGTGACAGCATATTCATGCTCAAAAAATGCGTCTTGATGGAACTGTTCATTCAAAAATCGGTAAAGTGTCGGATAGGTCATTTCAAATTGTTGAAAAGGCATCTGGAAGGCTCCTTTGCTTCTAATTTTATCTTGTATTTTATGTACTTCCAGGCTCCTTACAACTCTCAACCATCCTGATAAAGAAGAGCCTACCCATTATAGGTAGACTCCATGTTTTTTATAGAAATCGTTAATCAAATAGTGTTTTTGTTCCAATCGGTTATATTCTGCTACCCTTCTGGTAGATTCGCTGTCGTTCCAACTATCTCTTATCAAAATCCAAATTTCATACAACATCTTTCATCACGCTCCTTTGTTGTGATATAGATGCTATATGTTACTTCCTTCACAGATAGTTAATAACCCTTTTCAAAAAGTTGGAATTTTAAGTTTATGATGTATCATTCATTTTTTCTGACGCAATCAAATCAAAAAAGAGACCGCTTATGCGATCTCTTTAATGTTGTTCCACCTATCCTTTTTCAATTACCAGCATAGTTTCCACCTTGAAAGATAGCCCGAATGTAATCGGCATTTGAGTCACCTTATAAGGAGTGAATCCCCTCACTTCATATTCAAGAAATAAAGCTGAAAATACCTGCTCAATTCGCAAAGAACACTCTCCGAAAAAGCTGTATTTATCGCTATGCTGTTTAAGATCCATTGTCTCGAAAGTGAATTCCCTGAACACTGGTATAGCACCACGCTCCAATGCTTCCTCCAAAGAGAGTTGCATGGAAGGGTTATTGTCCTTTAAATAGGCTTCCAGTTCGGCTGATAAATCATTTGATAAAAAATTCATTTTCAACATCCCTCTCTCGATTGATCATAAATCTTCTTTTGTTCAATATCCAGGTATGGATAATGCTTTTCGAACCATTTCTGTTGTTCTGTTGTAAGCCCGTCTATCGGAATGAACAAATGGGAATAAGTTTGAAAGTAATTCCCAACACTCCCCATGGATACATACTGCATGTGATGAAGAGTATCCTTATCCTGTTCCATGATTTGACTTGCAAATTTCCAATGCTCTCCATGTTCGCATGGATGGAATTCACCAGTCGGTGCAAGCCAACCGCTAAGACCGAAGTTTTCCGTTTCATATGGAAAGTTCAAATCTTTCTTGGTTTGCATTATTTTCACATGGTCATCCAGGAACATCATGCCACCTGCCCTATTAAACAGAAGCTTTCTTCCTTCTTTTAGATATTGCTGGACATTCGAAATGAACTGCCACAAAAACGTATTCATATTCTGGCTGTCCAAGCCCTTCCTTCCGTTCAAATATTGCCTTGCCATTCCAGAGGAGAATTTGGAAGCGAGTTTTTCGACTTTCTCTTCACTGTACTCTTCGACCAGCTCGTACCAGGCAATTTCTCTATTATTTCCTGCTATCAATACATAAGTGTTCATCATTCCACTGCTCCTATCCTGTTTTATAATCGTTTGATTTGAGGAAACATCACTAACCTAATTTTTAAGCGGGTTATCTACGTCATGATCCACATTGTAATCATCGTGAACATCCACTAAGAATTTGCAGAAACACCACTTTTGCCTTTCAGACATCCTTCCCTTTTGCCTCTCGACAGTCTGGATGATGGCACGACTGGTGACAGCAAGCGGTATAGTATCGTATTCGCTATCATATACTACTGACTTTATATCTGTTAGCACTTGCGAGTTATTGGCTGTCTTAACATAACGATTGATGCAGTTTTCGAGTTCTGCTTGTTCGTAGACCAAATCTCCATAGTGGTCGTCAATGAATGACATATTCTTCTCTCCTTTTCCATTTTAATCGAAAAGAGGTCACACTTTTATAGGCATGACCTCTCCATTCCACCTACACTTCTTCTTTTTTCAGTATTTTTTCCTTTTGAATCAGTGAATAGATGTCTTGCAGGGTTTCCAGAGGAAAATCTTTAAATTCAGTGACTCTGATTTTATCCAGATACTTTTTGCGGGCGATGTCATCCAGAATATTCTGAGTGACTGGCTCGATGTTGAGGCGAGGAGTCCAAGTATCCTTCTTGCCCATTTCCTTGCCATCACTGGAAAAAGTAACACCATTCAGACCTTCAAGTGAAAACCTGCGAGTCGGGGTGATTTTCCTGATCTTGTCCAAAACATAATAGCCATGTCCGAAACTTCCTTTTCGGATTGCCACTGAATCTCCGACCTGCAAAGATTCCAACCACTGCTTTTTTTCATCATTGCCATTTAACATGTAAAATTCCTCCCTTAACTGGTCATCAAAATTTGATTCCTAATTTATAAAAAGACTTTATATTATAGGAAAAGTGGACTCTATTCATAATATGAATTATAAAAAGAGCAGGATTTCCCCTGCTCTCTGTTGAGATTTCGCTTCTTAATGAAGTTTAATTAAAAACCATATCGAAGATGACTTCTTTCTGTTCCATGCTTGCATCTCTTACCATGACTTTAATGGAGTCTCCAAGCATTAAAGTTTCACCTTCATTTTGTCCTACCCAAGTAAACATTTCTTCCAGATGGGTAAAGGTATCATGTTTGACGAGATGTTGAAGAACTTTTCCTTCCACTGTATTGGGCAGTGTAATGGTCAATGCGGTTTTCGATACATCCGTAATGATCCCCTCAAATTGTTCGCCAATTTTTTGTTTCATCCATTCCACTTTCTTTAAGTGTTTGTAATCTTCCTCAGCTTGTTCCGCAATTCGTTCCCTGCGGGAAGAAACTTTCGAAGATTCCACTACGATTTCTTTCAATTGATCTTTTCGTTTAGGGGTAAGCTCCCTGTTCAGGTATTCTTTCAAGATTCTGTGGATTTGGAGGTCAGGGTAACGTCTGATAGGAGATGTGAAGTGGGTATAATAAGGAGTGGCTAAACCGAAGTGTCCCTTGCTTTCTGGCGAGTATCTTGCCTGCATCATGGAACGTAATAGGAGAAGCTGAACGGTTTTCCCTTCTTTCCTTTCCTTGGAAAGTTCAAGCAATGATTGCAGTTCTTTTGGGATTACTTCTTCAAGGGAAGATAGCTGATAGTCAAAATTCTCGATGAAATTCAGGAATGTTTCCATCCTTTCCTCTCTTGGCTCGCTGTGAACCCGATAGACAAATGGGATTTCTTTTTGAGAAAAGTATTCCGCAACTGTTTCGTTACAGATTAACATGCTTTCCTCGATCATTTCGTTTGCTATCCCTCTTTCATATGGTTTTACCTCAGCTACTTTACCCTGTTCATCTAATATGACCTTTGCTTCATCAAACTCAAAATCGATAGAGCCTCGGTCATAACGCTTTTGTTGCAAAATCAAGGTGAGTTCCTGCAACCAGTTCATTTCTTCCAACAGGAATGGATAGAGTAAAACAAAATCTGCATTGTTTCCCTCGAAGTAATCTGTTACTTCCTTGTAGGTCAAGCGGGCATTCGAATGAATGATACTCTCATGGAATGAAGTGTTTACCACACCGCCATTTTGATCAATCTCCATCATCACCGATAACGTCAATTTATCCGCATTAGGTTGGAGACTGCATAGCTCATTGGACAGTTCTTTCGGCAACATTGGAATAACAGTATCAATCAGGTATACGGAAGTACCCCTTTGGAGGGCTTCTTTGTCGATAGGACTGCTTTCGTGAACGTAATGGGCAACATCGGCAATATGGACACCCAATAGATAATGACCATTCTTTAATTTTTCAATGGAAATGGCATCATCCAAATCCTTTGCGTCTTCTCCATCAATCGTAAAAGTGATTTTGCCTGTAAAGTCCTTTCGTGCTTTCCGCTCTGTTTTGGAAATGTCGATTTTCATCTTGCTTGCCTGGTCAATGACCTCTGTTGGGAACTCATAGGAGATATTTTTTTCTTTCAGGATGGAAAGCAATTCCGCATCCTTGTCACCTTTTAATCCAAGGACTTCAAGAATCTTGCCGACTGGCTTTCGGTTTCTTCTTGGATATTCAGTAATGACTACCACGACTTTATCATTCGTTTGAGCATGTAACGCCATTCCTTCTGGAATGTAGATATCCTTTTGGAAACGAGGATCATCGGTGATGACAAATCCAAATTCCTCGGAGGCTTGGTAGGTTCCAACAAGTGTTTTGATTTCACGTTTTAAGACACTTGTGACCTCTCCTTCTGGATTGACCACCTCTTTGCTCTGCTTCGTTATTTTAGCCACTACAATGTCCTTGTGTAACGCATCCTGGATTCTTTCCTTTGGTACATACACCGCTTTCTTTTCTTCTGGATTTACGACAAACCCATATCCTTTCTGATTGACGTTCAACCTTCCAATTACCCAATTATGGGATTGGAACCCATGAATTTTCCCTTTCTTCGGTACATGAAGAAGCCCTTCTTTTTCGAGTTCCTTCAATGCCTGCAAGAATCGCACATCCTGTGTGTCCTCTACATTTAACTCTTTTCGAAGTTGTCCTTTTGTCAGTGCTTTGGTGCTGTTGCTGTGAAAGTATTCTGCAATTGATTGTTTCATGGTTGTCATTAAGGATTGATCCTCCTATCTAAGAATGGTTAAAACCTTATATTATATGAGAACCCAGGTATTCTATTATAAAAAGGAGCTTTCCGTTGCTGAATACAGAAAACTCCTTTTCTTCACTTAGGCAAATATCACTTCTATGCCATGTTCCAATAGAAGCCTTTCAATCTGCTCTAAATGTTTTGTATATACGTTTAAGTCCGTTACAGTTTTTCGTTCTAATAGAGAAGCCACCTTCTCTTTTTTTATAAAGAGAGTCGCTCCTTCGGCAATTTCAATCACACCTAAATTGCCCAGCTTTTCAGAATAGAAATCAAAGGAAACGATGTCATCTTCATCAAAGGCTGTCTGTAGAAACGATGCATAGCACTTCTCACCTGCTACGGCTTCGGTAATGGCAATTTCACAAGCTTCATTCACTTCATTTGTCAACTCTTCCAAATAGGTGCTTCGATGAAGTTCATTGCTGTAATATTGAAGGAATGCGGAAAGGGTTCCCTCAATCAATATTTCCCTGGCTTTCTTTGTTTTGATTTCCATGCTATCCAATACACCGAAATAATTTGGCATTCTATCTCCTCTTTTCATGGGTTTTCTTATAATTTCATCCACTTGTCATTTTTCATAAAGGTTTCACATCCGTAGAAGTTCAGGATTTCGGAAAGAATCTCCAATTCGAGTTAAACTTAGACCAAATGGATTAAGATTTACGTAGGGAGTCATTAAAAAAGCGGATTGGAGGGATGGTTGCTGGAAGGAAGGGGAATTTATATCCAGATTTCTTAGTGCGAATCTGTATTTATCCCATTCAATAATTGCTTTGAAGGAAGGAATGTGTTCCACTAACATGAATGAAACGAGGACAATATCCTGTTCATATAGTAATGTTTCAAAATTATCTCGGATACCCACGCTTTGCATAAGGACATAGCGGGATTCTTCGTCATACTGTGACTCAGCTACCTTTAGCAAGCCATTGTGGAAGCCTGCAAAAAAGGATTCATTATTATTCTCTGTGCAGGGTTCGAACATTTCCTGTTCTTCTTTGTCCCACGCACGATAGATGTGACGGCTCATACTCACTCTCCTTTTCCATTATTTATTTGCCATCCTTTAATGCGTTTCTTACATTCATCAAGCTACGAGTAAACAACTCACTTTTTGTTACCTTGTACTGTTTCATTTTTTGTTCAAAGGTTTGCTCCACCCATTCCACTGTTTCGAGCAAAGATGGTAGCCCTCCCTTGTAAAAAAGGATATAATCTGTCAAGGAGTCATGAATCGTTCCTATATCCAATAATGAAACTTGAATGGACACTGTATCATCCTTCATGTCCCTGAGCTTCTTTTCGACATATTCAAGAACAGGCTTTGCCCTTTCAATGGAATGCTGATACCCTTGTTGCTCTGAATATACAACATATTGTTTAAGGGCTTTGTCAATACGTAGAAGATGCTTCTTCTGAATTTTGGCTCTTACTTTTTTATCAGGAATCATGCTTCTTTTCTCCTTTTATACCGTTTTCTACCTAACACCAATACAGGACAGCTACATACTGGTCATCTACTGATAACAACAAATCGGCAATGGCATCATTCCGATGAAGCTTGTATGCGTGACGGAATTCCTCTGGATACTGATGAATCAAATCAGCAATTTCTTTGCATCCCAGATACTTCAATCGGTCATCATATTTATCCTTTCGTGTTTCCCTGTCTTCAAAATCAAGTCCTAACGGTGCATTAATTTCTACACCATCTTGAATGGAAAGTTGCTCGATTTGATCCATTAATGAGAGTCTTGTTACTAATTCCAATACCATCATGGGACTTAGGGATAGTCGGTTTTCCATTCGATTTTTCTCTACAAGGTATAGTCGTAAGCCTACTGACATGCGTTTTCCTCCTAACTGAACTGTATATCAAGTGCTTGTTCAATTTCGTATAACCCTTTTCGTGATAAGTTTCGAATCTTTGTAATCTCTTCATAAGACATCTTCCGAATTTGGCTCTCACAATTAACTCCTGCTCGCTTTAAGCAATTGTATGTCCTGACCGAAAGTTGAAGAGATTCGATTGTTCGGTCATCCGAAGGGGATTCATCTGTTACATCTTTCATAGGCTCTACCATTTCTTCTGCTAATCGATACAGTTGCATTAAATGCTCGTTATAAGCCAACACTTTTGCTATCTTGCTTTCCGATTCATTGAACCAGGCTTCCATTTCTACCAGGGATGCAAAGTAGACTTCCTTCGCTTCAATTCCCGACTTTGATACTTCGGCAATCGTAAACCCTTTCTCTTTCTCCATGATAATGAAAGCTTGACCCGCATCAATCATCACGATGCTTCCACTGGATAAGGATGTTTTAAGTTCCATTTTAATCGATCCTTTCATATACATAGTTGAATTGATAGTCATATAGAAAATAAGGATGTCGGTTTTGGCTGTAATCAAATCCACCATCCATCACAAGGTAGAGCAAGTTTTTATCAGATTTATCCCAACCATATGCTACGTCTAATCGTTCAAAGTTGTACCCACCGATATATTCAAGGTTATCGTCATATCGGACTCCTGCTTGCCATGTTTTATGATTGAATTGAACGAGGATCTCTTTGAGCATTTTTTTACCTTTGGTCAATTTCTTGATAATCGTAATGGAGGATTTATTCAGTAAGGGAAAAGTGTGTGAATGGTACTCGAAGTTTTTTTGCACTTGGATAGTGGGAGCCTGTTGAGTTTGTAGGAAATTCAATACATCATTTAATTTGATTTCGATGTAGTCAACCTTGTTTTTACGGCTTTTTGCTTTTCTCACTGGAAACATTAAGCATATTCCTCTCTTTCTGTTGTCCTTTTATTTCAGTTTGGGAGAAAATATTTCGAGTTCTTTAAAACTAATCGCCGATATGCCCTTTGAATCAAGATATTTAAATAGTACATATTGGTCAGTAACACAAAAAACTTGTTTGATAGAATCAATATCGCCAAGAAATCCTAACCTTTCGAACGAATAGATTTGCCCCACTTTATAGCCTTCTTTTTCAAAAAAAGGTTCGTGTGATAACAACTTCCCATTAGGTTTAAAGCGGATTGGGTTGCCGTTTTGACTGAGCATCACCATGTCAGCTATATCCTTATGTTCCAGCCTTGAAGAACCCAATCGACATGCTTCTGCCACTTCATCTGTCATCATCTTCTTGATTGTCCAGATGGTTTTGTTGGTACTCCTTGCTCGGTCATGGTACATGGGTAAAGTTTCCGTAATCCACGACATCCCTCTCATTTGTTGATCAATTGGTGTTTTTTTAAACCAATTCTTTATTTTTATTAGCATCAGCTTCCCTCTCCCCTTTAAAATGTTCCGTTCTTTAAATATTCTAATATCATTATATCATGGAATATTAATTAGGTAAAATTAATTTTACAGACTAAAGACCCCGAACCAAATGTTCAAGGTCGTTTTTGAGTTACTTCTCAAATTCCGTTTTAAGGGAATTAAGCTTTTCCAGACACTCTTTTAAATAGATGACATTGTTGATAATCGTACCCATATGTTTCTTGAACATTTCTTGGGTATACTCGCCATTTACCAATGGAAGATCTGCTTCAAGCTCTGCATAAGCCTTGTCATGCCGTTCCAGTTCTTTTTGGATTTCAGCAATCCTG
>Ga0208958_1002671_pt1 | contig 14923 bp, 20 predicted proteins | sample RifOxyB1_FD_184032 | JGI IMG/M metagenome (GOLD analysis project Ga0208958, IMG submission 184032) | Soil microbial communities from Rifle, Colorado - Rifle Oxygen_injection B1 (SPAdes) | ecosystem: Environmental > Terrestrial > Deep subsurface > Rock core/Sediment | place: Rifle, Colorado... | reverse complement strand
TTAAACTTTCGCAAGAAATCCGTCCTCTTTTAAGGGACGGATGAATTGCGCCGCAATGTATTTATTTCTAAATGTCTTGCTTTGAATGAGCTTGTTGTAGCTCATTGAACCATTCAATGTAGCTATAGCTTTCTCACTAAATAAATTTTTCGGAGGAAAAAATGGAAACACAAATGCAGATTAGCGAGAGCTCTACACAAATTCGAATAAGACAATACAAACACCATGAAAATTCGGTTGGAAGCAATTTAATGACGATACAGATAACAACAAAGTATCGTTACTGTATGATGCGAAAGGAGAAGATTGAAACTTTTTGCAGAGTTTCAATCGAAGAAGCATGTAGAAGGCACAAAATTGAAATTGTTATAATTGAAGTTTTGAAAGAACATGTGCACATGATTGTTGATTGCCCAAGAACTTTATCTGTTGCAATGCTGATGCAGATAATTAAGGGTTTGTCTGCTTACATTATTTTTCGGATTTGTCCTGATTTGAGAAAAAGATATCCGAGGGGGCATTTTTGGAGCGAAGGATATTTTTGTGAAGGGTGCGGAAGCGATTTTGAGAAAGCTTTGTCGTATATAAAAAATCAGAAAGTTCATCATGCAATTTAAGGACGCCGTCCTCCGCCGAAGGCGGATTTTTTGCGAAGCAAAAAACCTTTAGGGGACGGAGGATGTCACACTCAGTTATTTATATTCCAAATTCGAGCAGATTTGCCAATAGGGAAGCATTAATGTCTCGATGGTATTCAAATTTTTACCACAGTCATGACGTTGGAAGCCCATTAAAAATTGTTTGCGTTGATGAAGTTTTATCTGGCTCTTCTGCGGTTGTAGGTTACAAACAGTTTGAAAAATCTGTTTTTATGAGAGCAAGAGAGATGGCAGATGAATTTCAAAATGGAGAGTTTGAAGCTTATTGCGAATTTGAAAGAAGACTTCATAAAAACCTTTCTTATAAAATTTTAGGAATTGCTGAAAAACAGCATGCAAGGAATCCTCAATTTAACAGACTCGTTAATCAACGAAGAGTACACACAGTCGAGTTTGATAATGTTCCTACAATTGATAACGTTGCATTAAATCCATTAAGATTTAAAGTTGCAAGAATACAAAAAAATGGAAGGCCTGTTTATGCTCCTGAAATTGAACGATTTGACATAACTCCAGAATATATGTCTTTGCTTAAAGGAATTGCTTCTTATGTTGGAGTTGACCCATTAAGCGTAGGACCTGTTAATCTTGGCAGAATAGAAGAGGGATTAAGACTAGCGAGAGAGGATACTTCAAAATTTAATTAGAACTCACTTTTAATTCTGTCTAAAATACCTGTTTTGTCCAATTGAAATCTCGCGCCTTTTTTGTATTGGAAAACCACGTCTGCTTTGTCGTCGTCGTCAGGCCAGGGTTCGATAATTACTGCGTCGCCTGGGCGCAGCCAGAATTTTCTTTTGAATTTTCCCGGGACGCGGCAGTTTCTTATTTTGTTGTCTGTGGCTTTGACTGACATTCTGTTTCCGCCGAGTCTTTGCGTGACTAATCCAATTAACTGCCCCTTGTTCGGCATTTTTGCTCTTCTTGGAATGTATTCATCTGTTTCTTCTTCAGGGTTTTCTTTTTTAACTTCTTCTTCTGATTCTATTTCCTCAAAGTCGCCGAATTTGCTTTCTTCCATGTTTGGTTGTGTGTTGAAAATCTTTTGCTTTGGTTATCTCGTGCAAGATAACTTAATCAAACTGGTTTTCGGCGCGAATTGTCGTGGCAATTCGTTATCGGTTTGAAAATTTGCTTCGCAAATTTTCGGCGCGCCGAAAATCAATTCTTTCTGAATTTTCAACAGCACATAATTGCAGCGAAGGTTTTTAAATATTGAGTCGTTAATTCCGTTATGATAACTGCGCATTTTTCCGGCGATAAAATTGTTTCTTCGAGCTCAGATGCTTTTTCACTTTATGAAAAATCTTTGTTTGGCGAGAAGAAAGGGGGGAAGATAGAATATTCTTCTGTTGAGGGATTGTATTTAGTTGGTTCTGGGAGAATGGAGATTATTGCTGCCGGGAAAGTTTTTGGAGAAGAAGCTTTGATTCGGAAACTTCGGAAGAAAGACAAGAAAATAGAGGTTAAGTTTGATGTTTTTTCTGATTTGCGCCGGAAAGGTTATATTGTTAAAACGGCTTTGAAATTTGGGGCGGAGTTTAGGGTTTATGACAAAGGTGCTCGGCCTGGGAAAGAACACGCGAAATGGATTTTGTTTACTGTGCGGGAGAATGAGCAGCTGACTTGGCATGATTTTGCGGCTAAAAACAGGATTGCGCATTCGACGAAAAAGAATTTGCTTATAGGAATTGTTGATGAAGAGGGCGGGATTGTTTATTATGAAGTTGGGTGGGTTAAGGCATAGATATTTGCTCGTTTCGATCTATTCACTTTTAATTTCAAATGAATTAGCGAAAAGTTTAAATAGTGTTATGAATATATATTCATAACTAAATAAACACAATTTGGAGGAAAATAAAATGCCAAGACAAGACAGAACAGGACCGCAAGGATTTGGACCTTTAACAGGAAGAGGTTTAGGGCTTTGTGGTTGCGGAATGCGAAGAGGGTTTGGGTTTAGAAGAGCAGTAGCTCTGACAAAAGAAGAAGAAAAGAAAATCCTTGAAGTAGAACTTGAAGAAGTTAATTTGGAAAAGCAAGAAATAGAAAAAAGACTTAAGGAAATAAAATAATTCCTGCTTTTCTTTTTTATTCAGTAAGATTTATATATAATTATGAATAATAATTCATTATGGTAAGGCCAAGGCTGTGCAGAAGAGTAAGATTTAATCCCGACGTCACTTATTTTAAGCCAAGAGGTATTCCCCTAACGGAGTTGGAAGAGACTATACTGAATGTTGATGAGTTCGAGGCTGTAAGATTAAAAGACTTAGAAGGGTTGGAGCAAGAAGAGTGCGCTAAGAAAATGAATATTTCTCAGCCTACATTTCATAGAATGGTAATCTCTGCGAGGAAAAAAATAGCTGACGCAATTGTGAACGGAAAGGCGATAAGAATAGAAGGTGGAAATTTTAATATGGTCAAACCGCAAAGAAGAGGGCTTGGTTTGTGGCGAGGTAGAAGAAGCGCCATAAAATAATTGGCGAGGAAGATTAATATGAAAAAAATAGCTTTCGTTGCAGCAGTTTTAATATTCTTTAATTTAGTTATTCCGGCCGCATATGCTCAAGAAGATTATAAAATATATTTCTTTTATGGGGAGGGATGCCCTCATTGTTTAGAAGAGCAAGATTTTTTAGATGAAATTGAGTCCAAGTATCCAGTTGAAATTTTGAGATATGAAATTTATTATAATCAAACAAACAAAAATCTTTATGAAAAGTTTGCTAAATCCTATAACAGCGAGATTGGCGGTGTTCCAAGAACAATTATAGGAGATAAACTTTTTGTTGGTTTTACAAATGATGGGGGAGAACTGAGGTATGGCTCTCTTTATGGGGGATTTATAGGATATAAAAATGTTTTAGAATCTCAGATAAAATATTGTTTAGAACACAAGTGTGCAGATCCAAAGGAGATTCTTTCTGGAAGCGAAAAGATCGGGGAGGCAAGTGAAAAGTATGATATAATGCTTGATATCGAAACTATTCGCGAAAATGTTAATTTCCCGTTTATAGGAAAAATATATCTTGATGAACTTTCTCTTCCCATACTCACGATAGTTCTCGGCTTGTTAGATGGGTTTAACCCGTGTGCAATGTTTGTTCTTTCCTTTCTACTGGTATTTTTAATAGCAACCAAGTCTAGAAGAAGAGTATTTCTTATAGGAGGAATATTTCTTTTTATATCAGGGTTAGTTTATTTTTTGTTTATATCTGCTTGGTTTAATTTTTTCTTATTCTTCAAGCACGTTATAATTTTAAAGTTAATTGTTGGAGTTATAGTTTTTTTAGCTGGGATGATAAATATAAAGGACTTTTTTTTCTTTCAAAGAGGGATCTCTTTAACATTGCCTAAAACATGGAAACCTTATCTTATGGATAAAATGAAAAAATTGAGTACAGCTTCTAGCCTGCCTGTAATTGTGGCTGGTGTTATTACTGTGGCTTTTATTGTAAACATTGTAGAATTGATGTGCACATTAGGCTTTCCAATGATATACACGCAAATTTTATCTACATATCAATTGTCTAAACTTACATATTATATGTACCTTTTATTTTATTGCATTTTGTATATGGTTGATGATTTGATAATATTTACACTAGCAGTTATTACATTAAGAACTTTCGGAATGACTAAAGATAAAGTCAGAATTATGAAATTAATAAGTGGAGTAATAATGTTGATTTTAGCTGTTTGGTTTGTATTCGGCTAATTTAAATTATTTACAAACGCGCGGTTTAATTACAATAATATTTATAACGCCGAGTTTTCTTTTAACGAGATGATTGATTTAGAGAGGTTGAATAAAAACAAAGAGGGGATTTTATCTGCGCTGCGACTTCGCGGGCCGTCGCTGCCTGTCCGGATTGCGAATACAGTCGGCTTGCCGCCGCTATTTACTGCTGCATTTTTGTCTGAGTTGAAAGCAGAACAAAAACTAAAAGTCAGCAATATGAAAGTAGGGAGCAGTCCGCTTTATTATTTAGAAGGACAGGAAGACAAACTAACGAATTTTGTCGAGCATTTAAATCAAAGGGAAAGAGAGGCATTTGAACTTTTGAAGAAAGAGAAAGTTTTGCTGGATTCTGAGCAGACGCCTGTGGTTCGCGTGGCTTTGCGGGCTGTGAAAGATTTTGCTGTGCCTGTTAAAATCAGAATTGACGGCGAAATGAAATTATTTTGGAAATATTTTCTTTTGAAAGATGAGGAAATCGGGGAATTTATTAGGAGATGGACTGGCGAAAAGGAAGAAGTTTTTGAAAAGAAAGAAGAGATGAAGGAAGTTCAGAAAGAAGAGGAATTGAAAGAAGCAGGGGAAGGATTGAAAGAAGAAATTCAAAAGGTTGAAGAAAAAATTGAGAAAGAAGAGAGGCAAGAGATTTTGGAGGAGAAAAAATTGGAGACGCCGAAGAAAATCAGGAAAGAGAAGATTGCGGAACCGAAGAGTTTAATTAAAAAAGAAATTGCAACTAAAAAAAAGGAGGGGGATGCGATTACGCAACCCGCGTTTTCCAAGCAAGTTGGAAAAGAGCACGAGTTTGGGCGGAATGTCCAGGATTATTTAACTGGCAAGGATATTGAAGTTCTCGAAGTTGTTTCTGATAAATCCAAAGAGTTTATTGCAAAAGTCAGGATTGACGGGATGTTCGGGAAGCAGAGTTATTATTTGGTTTCAAAGGACAAGAAAGTTATTAGCGATAATGATTTGACTGTTGTTTTGCAGAGGGCGCAGGCGGAGAAGATGGCTGGGCTGGTTATGTGCGGGGGGGAGCTGAATAAGAAAGCGCGGGAGTATTTGAAAGAATGGGGGAATTTGGTTAAGTTTGAGAAGTTGAATTTTTAGGATATAAAATACAATTTTTTTCTGCGCGAATTGTCGTGACAATTCGCTATTTGTTTGAAAATTCACTACGTGAATTTTCTGCGCGCAGAAAATAAATTTTTTCGCACTATCGTGTGATAAGAAAGATTTATATATTGGATTTAGGAGGGAAGAGAATGGGAAGAATTAAATCTGCTTTGGTCAAGAGAACTGCGTTTAAACTGATGAAAGACGCTGAGGGATTTAGCGGAGAATTTGACAATGATAAGAAGATGCTGGGAAATACTATGCCTTCAAAGAAGCTAAGAAACAAAATTGCTGGTTATATTGCGCGTTTGAAAAAACAACAAATTACAGATAATGTTAATGCTCAGGGAAACTGAGGGGTGGCTAATGAAACAAACAGAAATCGTGACAGCGAACAAAGACGCAAAGAAAGATAACGACAATGTGATTTTTGTCGGAAATAAACCTTTGGTGAATTACATCCGAGGAGTTATCATGCAGTTTAACAAGCGCGAGGCTTCTGAAGTTGTAATTAAGTCGAGGGGAAAATTTATTTCCAAAGCAGTTGACATTGCGGAAATTGCAAAAAGATCCCTTGCTGAGAAAGGAGTTTGCGTGAAGGGAATAAGCATCTCAAGCGACTCTTTTGAAGCAGAGGGGAAGCAGACGAATATATCGACAATGGAGATTGTGCTTTCTGTTAAATAGTTTTTGTCTTTCTTTTATTTTTATTTTACCAGGTTCGCAGAATTTTTAGAAAAGTAGTGATAAACAACATTGCAAAACCAAAAAACATTGAAAAATTTCCGAAAGATGATTCAGTCAGAATCTGCGCCCAAAGAATTATCAGCAAAGCCAAAACCACATCGAAGAAAAACATCAGATTAGCAATAAGTTTATTTACCTTTTTTTTCATTTCATAAATTGTTTTTTGATATTAATAAATATGACGCTGGGGATCTCTGTTCGCCGCAGGGAGTACTCGAGCAAGAGCGAATCAGAGAGTATTGGAACTCTATGACGCTGGGGAGGATTGAACTCCCGATCTCCGCCTTTCTCAATAATTAATTTTCATGAGAGCGGCGCTTTGCCACTAAGCTACAGCGTCTTCGAATTTAGCTGTAGATTTTGGTTGTACTCAACCTTAAGCTACAGCGTCTAACTTAACAAAAATAGAAGGTTTTTAAGTCTTGTCAAAATTGAAAAATTAATCTCGGAATAGGGAAATAATTAGCGTGACAGAAATTTTATGATAATTAGTTGTATAATTTTTAGGAAAGGGAGATATCGTATCTAAACTAATGACTTTAAATTATCAAATTCTTTTCTTGGGATTATATGCAGGTGGGCGTGCTTGACAATTTGTCCGGCGGGTTCTAAATTATTCATTATTATGTTAAATCCGTCGCCGAATTTTTTGTCTAATAATTCTGATGAAATTTGTTTTGTTATTTGAAGGAGTTCTTCTCCGAGAGTATTTGGAATATCTAATAAAGTTACAAAATGTTTTTTTGGGATGATTAATGTGTGACCTTCTGCTTTTGGTTTTATGTCTCTGATTGCGAAGAAGTTATTTGTATTGGCGACTTTTTCTACAGGGATTTCTCCTTTTGACATTTTGCAGAAGATGCAGTCGGATTTCATGCACTTAATACGAAGAGAAGGTTTATATAAATTGTGAGTTTTATTTTGTCGATGAAAAAAAAGGTGTTAATTATTTTTGGAATTTTTATTTTGATTGGATTAGTTGGGAGTGTGAAAGCAGATTGCATTGACGGATGGACAAATGGAAATATTTCACAATATAACATAACTTGGTTTTTTGATAAGCCTTATCAATGCGGGACTTTTGTTAATGGAGATTATTGGGTTCTCGGTCCTGTAAATATTACAAATATAAATCCTGAGATTATTTTTGTGAACGATACAATTATCGGAAATGACGGAAATACTCATATATGTGCCCATAATGTAGACTGTCAATGCCAGAATTATACTCCCTCACCTTATTTAGGAATTTATAATTATTCATATAGGTTGGTTTCTGTAACCTCAGACTTATGGGGAGATTATATTTGCAAATATAATGTAGGAAGAAATGGGTTGACTATTAATCCAATTGGCCGAGCTGAGCAGACGTTTGACAGCAGAGATTATGGATTTCGGAGCGACTGGTTTCTTACAACACCGCTATTAGTTGCAGTTAATTCTTCAGTTATATCTACTATCAGTTTTCCTGACCAGACAGAGTGTAGTCGTGGTTACGGGGGTGGTTGGTATAATTATCTAGGAGTTTGCAGTGAACATTGGCTATTAAAAACGGCTGCTGTTTTGACTGTGCTTGATGTAATACCAGAAAGCGGAAGTTTTAGGCCTTCTTACGCAGGCGATGATAAGGCGCTTAAATTTAATTTAAATGATTTATATGTTTCTGGAAAAGGATTTTCTTTACTAAAGAATTTAACGCCTGCGTTTTCAAATACATACGGGGGCACTTCTTTACCGAATATAAATGAAAGCGCAAGAGATTTTCAGAGAGTTTGGCTGAACACCCGCCAAGGATGGACTCAGCAGAACATTGTTCCGGCAGACAATGCCAATTCGTATGGGCGTGATGTATCTTATGATGTTGGAATTGCAGCACTTCTCCTCAATACAAATCTTACTAACGAGGAGAAGAAAGAATTATTGATTAATTTTCTACAGGTAGGAATTGATCATTACGGTTTAATTATGAACGGAATGTACTGGCCTGCGGATGGAGGAATTGCGTCTGGGAGAAAATTCCCTATTTTGTTTGCAGGTTTATTGTTAAACGATTCGCGAATGAAAGATATATCAAACTTGAACTTAAGTTGCGGCGCGGATTGTTTTGGAGAGGATTCTCAGACATTTTATGTTGATGCGGTAAACATAAATGTTTCGTTCAAGAAGCCTTATTCTGAGATTTTTGTTGTCTATGGAGAAGATTCTGAAAACCCAAATATAGAAAGATATAAATTTTCGCAGGTTGGAATGCCTGAATGGGGAATTAAACACTCCGCTACAATAAATTATTTAGGATATGACCAGAATAGTTGGACTGATGCATCAACATCGGGTTATAAGCAGTGTTGCAACGGGAAATCTTGGGTGGGTCCGATTCTCATTGCGCAGATGTTTAACATGCGCCCACTATGGAATCACAATGCGCTTTTTGATTTTGAGGATAGATATGTGGAAGTAAATAAACAATTGTATAATGCAACTCCTGGCAATAATGGATACGCGGGAGGATATCCGGGAAATATGTGGGAAGCATATCGATTTAATATTGGATGCTATTGGACTAGACTTAATCAGACTGATTCTCTTTCGAATGGATTTTATGTCTGCGACAATTATAATGTTAGCTGCACCTGGCAGGCAACTGAATGTGCAAGCTGTGTAAAAGTCTCAACTTGCCAACAATATCCAAATCTAAGAGCTTTAAACTATGATCCTTGTGGATTTGGATGTAAAGAAACTTCGATTGTTCAAACAAATTGCATGATAACGAAGGCATACTGGCAAATAGCATAACTATTTCTGCGCGCTGTTAAGCGTAAAAATTAATCAAAACTTGAAGTATAGAAAGATTCTTTCAGCAACTGCCTGTTAACCTGCTCTTTCCTGAAATGTTTTGGAAAGATTTTTTCCAGGAAAGAACGTTTTTCTTTTTGTCCTGTTAGTGCTGCGTTGAGCCTGCTGATTTCTTTTGAGAATGGGGAGTTTCGATTGTAAATTGAAACGGGAATTCTTGTGAAAAGAGATTTGACTGCTGTTTTGTCGTCGGGAATTCTTGCCACTACGGGAATATTTGTCGACTCTTCAATTTCTTTCAATGAGATTTCATAATCTGGATCCCGGATTTTGTTTATTATTATTCCCTTTATCGGCTTGCCTTTTTCCAAAGAAAGATTTGCGGCGTGAATTGAACAGCTTATTGTCGGATAGTCTGGGGTGGTAACTACGAACAAAGAGTCTGATGCGAGAATTGCAGAGAGAATTTCGTCATTTAAACTCGGAGAGGAATCAAGAATTACAAAATCGTAGTCATACTTTATTTTTCTCAGCCTGTCTTTTAGTTTTAGGGGGTTGACTGATTTGCTGTAGACATAACTTCCGGGTATTACATCTACGCCGAATTTTTTATGAATTGCTGATTTAATGTTTGCTCTTTTGTCCAAGACGTGGTGAATTGTTTTGCTTGGTTCTATGATATCCATATGCAAACCTAAATTCGGGGCGGAGTAATTTCCGTCGACGAGAAGAACTTTTTGATTGTAGTGGTTCGCCAAATCCGAAGCTAGCGACGCGGCGATTGTTGTCTTGCCTACACCTCCTTTTATGGCTATGATGCCTATGGTTTTAACCATGAATCAAAAAGTTAAAAAGGGTTTATAAAATTATTTGATTGGGGAAAATTGTTGTTGTATAAATTGTATTACTGCGTGGCGCGAATTGTCGTGAGTAAGTGAATTCCTTCGGAATTCCCTTTACAATTTTCCCTTTGATATACTGCTCATGGCTGGTTCGAAATCTTTAGAAAATTGCTTCGCAATTTTCTGGCGACGTACGAATTTATTTGAATGCCTTGCTGATTCCAATTCCCCAAAACGAGGGGAGCTTGTTTGAGATGAATCCTTTGAATTCAGAGGAGTAAATGAAAGTCAATCCTTTTGTGCTTTTTAGCTTATTGAAATCTTCCGCTGAATCGTCGTAGATTTTTTGTATTATTTTTCTTTCAAATTCTTTTTGGAGCAATGACGACGGCTTTAATACAAGATAATCTGCTTGGCGGAGAATATTGACGTCGAGGTTTGAGGAATTTTGGGTGATAAAGATTATGTTGAGGTTCTTGTGTCTTGAGATTAAAATTAAGTCGCTGAGAAATTTGTTTGCTTTGCTCATTGATTCTCTTGAGCTGAAAAATATTCCGCCTTCGTCGACTAATACAAATGAATTATTTTTTATTTCTGATATGTCTTCAACAACGTTTATCCAGGACGGGAAATTTTCCTTGTGGAATCCGATGGCGTAACATCTTTTTTGTGATTTTGCGTAAATATTTTCTAGTAATTTTACTCCAAAAGCTGTTTTTCCAGAGCCTCTTGCTCCGATTATAATTCCGATTTTGCTTTCTGCTTTGAATAAATTGTCTTCCCATTTTTTGTAATTTCCATTAAGAGATTTAATCAATTCAAACTCAGAATATTCTGGTTTTATGGATTCTCTTTTTTTGTTGCTTCGCATTACTTCTATCTTTTCGCTTGTTTTTTTAGTTAGAAGATATATTCCCCTGACGATATGGTAAGGGATTTTAATTACGAACCAGATTATTTTTAATAATGTGATAATTAGATTTCTAGAGGATTTCTTTTTTACCGCCTTTCTTTTTGCCATGTTTTATAATGGGTTTTGTGGTATATAAATTATAATAGTTGCTTGGCGCAATTGTCGTAACTGTGCGTTATTTGTAAAATTCGCTTTTGATGCGTTGCAATTGGACGCACAGTTGCGTTCGGCTGTGCGTCTTATCGGTAAAATTCGCTCCGCGAATTTGGCGACGCATCAACTCCGCGAATTTGCGCCACGCTAAATTATATTCATTTTTTGGATTGGGGAAGTTTGACTTGCTATTGCTCGCTGCAATCTCTGATTCACTTTTGTTCGAATACTCGCTAGGTGACGAATACGTCCCCATACGTCGTAGGCGCCGAGTACGACTCCATACGCCGATGGAGTACCATCGTCGTCGGATTACCAACGCCGAAGGTGACGAATACGTCCCCATACGTCGTCGAGATTACTCGACGCCGAGCGGAAAACGGAGTGGACTCATCGAGAATCGAACTCGAGACTTCTGACTGCCAGCCAGACATTATACCACTTAACCATGAGCCCTTTGAAAAAATAAAAGATAAGATTATTTAATTCTATTCCAGCAAAAGAAAGAGAGCCATTATCGCGATGCCCAGCAAAAAGGCGAGGAGCTGGAGAAATGAGCGAGTTAAGTTTTCTGAGTGTTTGTGCAATTCTGGCACGAGATCTGAGCCTGCGATGTAAATGAATGTTCCTGCTGCGATTGGAATAAGAATCGCTTGGATATTTTGCACAAGCGAGCCGAGCCAGAGAGTAAGAATTGCGCCGAAAATTGCAGCGAGCGCTGAGAGGAAATTTAAAGTCAGAGCTTTGGCTCGTGAAAAACCGCCGTGCAAAAGAATTGAAAAATTGCCGAGCTCGTGGGGAATTTCGTGGAACATTACTGCGAGAGTTGTGGCTATTCCTGTTTCTATTGACAAAATGTAGGATGCTGCGATAATTATTCCGTCTATGAAATTATGGAACGCGTCTCCTATCAGCACCATGTAATTTATAGAGTGCGAGTGTTCTTTGCATTCGGGGGCGTGACAGTGATGCCAGTGAATTATTTTTTCCAAGACAAAGAAAATAACTATTCCTAAAAGAATGTAAAATGCAGATTGGACTGAGAAATTGGAATCTTTTATTGTTTCTGGCAGGAGGTGGAGGAAAGCGTCGCCAAAAAGAGCGCCTGCTGAAAAGCTTACAAAATAAATCAGAATTTTTTTTAGTTTTTCATGCCTGATGCCGAAGGAGGCGAGCCCGACGAGGGAGATTAAGCTCACTAGAAAAACGCTTGCTATGGAGTAGAGCCAGATTATTTGGAGAGGCATTTTAGTTAATGATCCCTGTTAGTTTTGCTATTATGTATGCGATTAGGATTAATATTGCTATCCCAAATAAAATGTTCCAGATGTCTTTTTTCATTGGATGAAGAAGGGGATTGAATTTATATATTTATTTAGAAAATTTTTAAAGTCCTTGCTTTCCTTTTGAGGCAGAGATTTTTTTTATTACGAATTCGCGGATTTGTTCTGCTTCTTTTATCGAAACTGCCGGGATGTATCCTTCTGCATGCGCTGCGAAAGATTTTCCCGACGGGGCAGAATATCCGGCTGTCTGAATGTTAACAGTTGAAAATCCTATTATTCGCGCAATAACTCCGCGCGTTATGTCAACATTTTGTATTCTTTCGTAAGCTACATTACTGTATCGTTTCCAGATTATTCCTCTTTCTAATCTTAATTGGTTTGGCGTAAATTCATAGAACCAGCGAGCATAAGCCATACGCGCATAAATTTCTCCGAGGATTATTACTGCAAGAACGTAGAGAAGAAGCAGAGAAATTATTAGTATGACTTCTGTGCTAAAACCTATTTTAAAGAATGCGATAAATAACGGGACAATCATCCATCCGAAAATTAACGCTATAAAAAGGAATGTCCAGTACATGCTGATTCTGAAGAACCATTTTGCTCCAGGGTGAAGTTGTTTCATATTTCAAATAATCTTGAGAGGTATTTAAATTATTTGATTAATTTCCCGGCGTCTTTGAACTGAATTTCCCCGTCGAGGAGAGACTTTATTATATCATTTAGTTTTTCTATCGGAACTCTGATTTGTTTTTCTGTGTCTCTGTCTCTTATTGTAATGTCGTTTTTTTCAACAGAGTCGTAGTCGATTGTTATTGCGAACGGAGTTCCTGATGTTGCTGATCTTAGATATCTTCTTCCGATTGAACCGGATTCGTCGTAATCAATTATAAAATCTCCTTCTAATTCTTCCTTGATGTCTTTTGCTATTTTAATTAATTCTGGCTTTTTCATCAACGGAAAAACCGAAACATCTATGGGAGCCATGTGGTAAGGGATTGAAAAAGTTGTCTTGCCTTCTTCTTCTGATTTTTTTTCATAGAACAAATCTATCAGGGCGTAAGTCGGGCGGTCTGTTCCGAATGCGATTTCTAAAACGTGGGGGGTGAATTTTTCCCCGTTTTCTCTTATCCCTTCTAATTTTTGTCCGGAGAATTTGCTGTGCTGGGTTAAATCGTAGTCTGTCCTGTCGTGAACTCCGCAGACTTCTGTCCAGCCGTAGTTGTTCAACTGCAGTTCAATATCCCATGCGTCGTCGGCATAGAACGCTTTTTCATCTGGATGATGCTGTCTTAATCTTATTTTTTCTTTCGGTATTCCGAAATTAACGAACTGCATATAGGCGAGCCAAATGCACCAGCCGTATGCCTGACTTTTGATTAGTTTCTTTTTTAGCGCCTGCTCTATTGGGATTGATTTTACTTTTGAATTTTTTTGCTGTTCTTCTGAAGACCAGAACGGCAGTTCTTCTTTTTTTATTTCTTCGTATTTTTCCCACGAGTTTTTTGTTTTCGGGTCGAGGAAGATTTGGCCTTCTGCCTGGGTGAATTCTCTTCCTCTTAATACGTTTTGCCGCGGGGAGATTTCGTTTCTGTATGCTTTTCCGATTTGGAAAACTCCTAACGGCAATTTTTTTCTGAAATAATTGTAGAATCTTTGGAAAGGAAGATAAGTTACTGTCGCTGTTTCCGGGCGGAGAGATGAAGGTTCGCCGGCAACTTCTGTTTTCATCATTAAACTTTGCGATGTGATTTTATTTTCCAATTGGCTTTTGCAATTCGGGCATTTTACGTCGTGTTTTTTTATGAACTCCAAAATTTTTTCGTTTGAAAATGAGTCTGCGGATACGTCGTGCGTTTCTTCAATTAGTTTGTCTGCTCTGAAAGTTGCCTTGCATTTGGTGCATTTGATTGTTCTGTCTGAGAATGTTGCTAGGTGTCCTGAAGCTTTCCAGACAATGTCCGGCAGAACTGTCGGGCCTTCGAGTTCTCTCAGGCCGTTTGAGTTGAAAACTTTTCTCACTGAATTTTCTACTTTGTTTTTCAGCAGTTTTCCTAGGGGGCCATAGGTGTAAAAGCCAGCGACTCCGCCGTAGATTTCAGGCTCTGGGCCCCAAATTAATCCTGCTTCCTGGACGAAGGATGTAAATTCTTTTTCTTCGGTGGTTGTTTTTTGAGGAGAAGATTTTTTCTCTGGATTCATGGGTTTTTATATTTTTGAGAGTTTATATCTTTTTTGTATTTGTGCTGCGTTAACTAGAAAAGATTTAAGAAAACTAATCGAAACTAATATTATAAATAATTAAATGAAAAACTAAATTAAACAAATTGGAGGTTAACAGCCGCCCATTCTACAGACAGTTGTGCCGCATTTTGGGCATTTTCCTTTGCAAATTTTTGTACCCTTTTTTGTTTTAGATTCTTTGCCGTCTTTTAGATTGACTTTCGCTTTGCATTTAACGCAATATCCTTGTGTCATTTTAGTCCTCCTTATCTTTTTTTATAGGAAAATGGGTTTTTTAAATGTGTGGGATTGGAGGGGAGTGTGTGGTATCCGAAAATTAGTTCTCAACGCTGATTTATATCAGCCTATGAAATTCACAAAAAAGAGTCTCTTGGAGACTCTACGGCTGAAAGCCGAAGGAAAAGGCAGTTATCAGTCGAGGAAAATAG
>Ga0208958_1002668_pt1 | contig 14934 bp, 14 predicted proteins | sample RifOxyB1_FD_184032 | JGI IMG/M metagenome (GOLD analysis project Ga0208958, IMG submission 184032) | Soil microbial communities from Rifle, Colorado - Rifle Oxygen_injection B1 (SPAdes) | ecosystem: Environmental > Terrestrial > Deep subsurface > Rock core/Sediment | place: Rifle, Colorado... | reverse complement strand
GCGCGATAAATGCGTAGGCACGTGGAGCCGGATGCGGACGTACTCGTCGCCGCTCCCTGAGCCCCGCACATGCGGCACGCCCTTGCCGTGAAGGCGGATCATTGTCCCGGGTTGTGTGCCCGGCTGAATACGGATTTTCAAGGGGCCGTCGATGGTTTTGACTTCCACAATCGCTCCGAGGGCAGCCTGCACATAGGTAATTTCGTGATCGACAACTAGATCGTTTCCTTCACGTTTGTATTCGCGGCTCGGACGGACTTCCAAAACAATATCAAAATCATCAAACCGGATGCGGCTTCCCGTATCTACACCCGCCGGAATCTTGATGGTTTTCCGCATGCTTCCTTCGCCGGCAGCGCCGCGGGGCAAATGAATCTCCTTTGTTGCACCTTTCATTGCATCCATGAAGTCAATCGATAATTCGTATGCTTCCCTGTGCCGGGCCCGTCCCGCCCCACGGGAAAACCCTCCGCCGAAAAACTGTTCAAAAATTTCAAACGGATCGATAAAATCTTCGCCGAACGGCATACCGCCGCCGGATGTTGAGTAATACGTAAACGGACCCTGTTGCCCGCCCCAGGCGGGGCCGCCTGCACCCGGTTGGAACGGAGCATGACCAAACTGGTCATATTGTTCTTTCTTTTTTGAATCAGACAATACCGCGTAGGCTTCGTTTATTTCCTTAAACTTATCATGGGCAGTTGCCGCTTTATTTCGGTCCGGATGCCACTGCAGTGCGAGTTTGCGGTATGCGGCCTTAATCTCCGCAGGTGTTGCGGATTTCGTGAGTCCCAATATTTCGTAATAATCTCTCTTTGTAGCCATAGAATAGCTGTATTATATCAATAAGGCGCGCCTTCGCGCGCCTTAATTCTTATATATAGTATTTACATCACCAGTAAAAAAACCCTTCTCTGTGCTTTCTATTTAATAATTCTGTGGTCATCTGTACCCATTGCATCGCATTCATCTGCAACCGTAATTCGCTGGCTATCTGTTTGGTTAAATTCGTAGCATATAATAAATGTGTATCTGCCACTTCCCTGCTACCCCTTAAACTCGCATCTGAAAATTTATTTAATAATTCTTCTGCGACTTTAATTCGTATACCGTTTTCCAGACTTATAAACATATCTAGCTAACTACTTCCCCTTCTTCAACTTTCTTTTCGTCTTTTTTCTCTTCTTCCTTGGGCTCTTGGCCGGGCGGGGCACCGGTCGGGGGCTGATCTCCCTGTTTTTCTTTATACATCGCCTCTCCTACTTTTTGGACAGCTTCGGAAAGCTCGTTGGTTTTGGTTTCCAGCTCTTCTTTGCTGCCGGTATCCAAAATTTCCTTAAGTGCTTTTATTTTTTCCCTCACCGCTGTTTTATCGTCCGTTGCCTTATCTCCCGAATCTTTCAGGGTTTTTTCGGCAACATAGATAGTGTTATCCGCTCGGTTTCGTGCTTCAATCTTATCTTTCTTTTCCGTATCCATGGCGGCATTGGCTTCGGCTTCCGCTTTCATTTTTTCAACTTCTTCTTTTGAAAGTCCGGTTGAATTGGTAATACGGATATTAGACGCCTTCCCCGTTGCCTTATCTTTGGCGGTAACGTTAAGAATCCCGTTTGCATCAATATCAAATGTTACCTCTACCTGCGGAATGCCGCGCGGCGCCGGGGGAATTCCCGAGAGAATAAATCGGCCGAGAGACTTATTGTCCGTGGCCATCGGACGCTCTCCCTGCAGAATATTGATTTCTACCGACGTCTGGTTATCCGCGGCCGTCGAGTAAATTTCTGTTTTACTCGTCGGAACCGTTGTATTGCGGACAATCATCGGCGTCGACACGCCGCCCAATGTCTCAACGGAGAGCGTCAAAGGCGTGACGTCCAATAGAACCACATCCTTCACTTCACCGGTTAAGACTCCTGCCTGGACTGCAGCGCCCACGGCAACCACTTCATCCGGATTGACGGACTGGTTGGGTGTCTTGCCGAAAAAGTTTTTGACGGTTTCGACAACCTTCGGCATGCGGGTCATGCCACCGACCAGCACAATCTCATCAATATCCTTGATTGTTTTCTTTGCATCGGTCAAACACTTCTTCACCGGATCGATACTTTTGGTGATAAGGTCACCGACTAACGATTCCAATTTCGCCCGCGTCATTTTCATTACCAAATGCAGCGGACCATTCTTCCCCTGGGTGATAAACGGCAAATTAATTTCCGTTTCCATAGAGCTTGAAAGCTCTATTTTTGCCTTCTCTGCTGCGTCACGGATCCTTTGCAGCGCCTGAGGATCTTTCCGCAAATCCACCGCGTTGTCTTTCTTAAACTCATCGGCAAGGAAGTCCAAAATCCGTTTATCAAAATCGTCGCCGCCCAAATGCGTATCACCGTTGGTGGCTTTCACTTCATAGACGCCTTCTCCGAGTTCCAGAATGGAAATATCAAATGTCCCGCCCCCGAGGTCGTATACTGCAATCGTGTGCGCATTTTTCTTGTCCAGCCCGTATGCCAGCGCCGATGCCGTGGGTTCGTTCACAATACGCATAACCTCAAGTCCCGCGATTTCACCGGCCTGTTTGGTCGCCTGACGCTGGGAATCATCAAAATATGCAGGAACGGTAATGACAGCCTGCGTCACGGATTCACCGAGATATTTCTCCGCATCTGCTTTAATTTTAGCCAACACTTTAGCGGAAATTTCCTGAGGAGTAAATTCTTTGCCTCCCACGACAACCACTGCCATACCGTTTTTACCGGATTTGATGGTGTACGGAAGAAGCTTCATGTCCGTCTGTACGGACGGATCGCTGAACTTACGGCCCATGAGCCGTTTCACGGAAAAAATCGTATCTTGAGGATTGAGAACCGCCTGGTGCTTGGCCACGTCGCCGACGATATTTTTAATAGGATCCACGACCGACGGGATGACGTTGCGGCCTTCCGCAGAATGGATCACTTTCGGCGCGCCGCCTTCCATGACAGCGACACATGAATTGGTTGTACCAAGATCTATACCGATTATTTTAGACATAGAACCTCCTTAATTTTGTAATGTTTTACCGACTTTTACCTGTGCTACCCGTACTATTTTATCGTGCAATTTATACCCGGACAATAGTTCTTCTACAACCATATTATCCTCACCTGCAACAACTTCTATACATTCCATCTCGTGCGGATTAAATTTTTTCCCAGCGACGTCGATCTTTGTAAACCCGAGTTCCGCAAATGCAGTTTCCAGTTCTTTGTAAGCAAGATTCAGTCCTGCATCCATTATATGATCTTTTGCCTTCGTGAGTGTATCAACAACCGGCAGCATCCGGGCAAGTACTATCTCGGCGGCAAGCTTTCGCAACTCATCTTTTTCGTTCTGTGTCCGCTTTTCTAAATTTTGGTAATCCGCCAAAGCTCTCAAATATTTACCCTTCCACTCTTCAATTTGTTTCTGTAATTCCTGTATGTCACTATCAGTTTTCTTTTTCATACGTTTCAATTACCAGCTGCTGGTAAATTCACCTATCAATCCCCCCATATACCGGACAAACGGAATGACAACCGGATAATTCAGCCGGGACGGTCCCACGACACCGATAGCTCCGGATACATGAGGCGATTTAAATTTTTCGTACACAAATCCGCATTGAGAAAGCAGGACCTTGGGATCAATTTCATCACCCAACATGATGTCAAACACGTCGGTATCATGCTCCAGGAGATTCCACCAAAACTCCGGTGTGTCCAGAGTCGCAAGTAAATGATGGGTCAGGTTATAATCATAAAACTCCGGCATGTCCAGGATGTTAGCGGCCCCCGCATAGTATAAATCACCGTCACTGGTTGCGGTAAGGGCAAGCATTTTGGTTTTTTCAGCCAGCGTTTTGGTCGCCTCACGTAAAAGCTTGTCCACTTCCTGCCGGTATTCCCAAATTTTGTCTTTTACTGCCACTTCATCTGCAACCGACATATCTTTTGTTTTCATCAGGTGATCAACATAATACCGCATCGCCACAGGGGTCGGACTACGGCCGGCCGATGTGTGAGGCTGAGCCAGAAGCTTCATTTCCGTAAGCCGTACCATTTCATTGCGGATAGTGGCTGGTGAGACGCCCAGGTTGTATTTTTTATCCAATGTCTCAGAACCCACCGGTTCAGCGGTTGCAATGTACTCCTCAATAATTGCTTTAAGCAGTTGTATTTGTCGTGGTGTTAAATCCTGTGTCTGATCCATGATTAGCACTAATATACTATGAGTGCTAAGTGCTGTCAAGTCCCCCTTGCACCTTCCTCTAATATCAGGCAATAATAGAAGTACGGATGAAAAAAGTTTTCCTGTTTATCGCTATTGGATTACTGCTGATTGGTATCCCTGCAACCATTTATCTCCTTGGACAACAAAAGGATCTTCGCGCGAAGGCCGCACCTGCAACGACGCTCTCCCTTACCCCCGCTCAAAGCACGCATGCCGTAGGAACCACGTTTAATCTGAATATCCAGATTAACCCTGGATCAAACCAGGTACGCACTGCGAGAATTGCCGTAACATTCGACCCCGCAAAACTAAAGGCTATGACGATAACCAATGGCCCCAAAGCACCAAGAATCCTGAGTTCCGGCGTCGTAGAACAAGGGAGGGCTTACATAGTCGTCGGGGCCGCCAGTAATGCACAACCCATCACCTCAAATGGAACAATCGCAGTTATCAGATTTAAAGCGATGGAAGCAACAGCCGCCACTCCTGCAGCAGTTGTATTTGAAGCAGCGCCAAAGACATTTGTCGGAGCGAGTATGGAAGGCGGAGCCAATGTGCTTGTCACGGCCAATGGCGCAAAAATTACCATAACCGGCGGCAGTAGTACTCCGACACTCACTCCGACACTCACGGTTACCCCGACTGCCACCGTTACCCCCACACTCACTCTCACACCTACGCCCGATGATACGACAGGCGCTACTGCAACCGCGTCTACCATTCAAATTCTGTCTCCGGCAGAAAATTCAGATGTCACAACAACAGCCCCGACGTTTCAGGGAAAAGCACCACCGGGATCTACTGTCACAATTGTAGTCTACTCCACTCCGCAAACGGTCACCGTCACCACGGACGAAAACGGGAATTGGACGTATACACCTACCACGCCGCTTGAGGAAGGACCTCACTCTATTGTTGCCAGTATTCAAACCGCATCAGATTCCACAGAAGCAACATCATCTGCGTTTGTCGTTGTCGCATCCGGAACAGGAGGAGGCGTCGCTGCAGATGATGCTATGCCGATATCCGGCAATATAGAAACAACGGTCATTCTCATAGCGCTGGGACTTGTATTTCTGGCATCCGGCGTACTGCTGCCTATGATATTATAGGTACAAACGGTATGGCATTTCTCACCCAACGCACCCAACCAAAAACCATTTCGCTCATCTCCGTACTTGCGCTTATCGTTTTTATGCCGCTTCTTCTTCTCGCAGTGCAAAATATCGCCGTACTCATAACCCGCGCCAGCGGAACCCCTGCAAACATCAGTGTAGATGTTGCCAACGCACTGGAAACAATCGATACGGACTTTTATCATGCGTTTGCCCAGGGGGGAGAAGAGGCGACGGATATGCTTGCGCCTGTGGTTTCGGACATCCGGGCTCTGCGCCCACGATATATACGACTTGATCATCTATATGACCACCACGACGTAGTTTCCGGATCAGGAGGAGGTATGTCATTTAACTGGGGGAAGCTTGATGCGGCCGTCAACTCGATTCTGGCAACGGGCGCCAAACCGATTCTTGCGCTTTCCTATATGCCCGCATCCATAGCCCAGGGCGGTACGGTTATCAACCCACCGAATGACTGGAATGATTGGGCAACCGTTGTCCAGAAAACGATCGAACACTACAGCGGCCGGTCCGACAAAAATATCAGCGGCATCTACTATGAGGTATGGAACGAACCGGACCTTGCACAATTCGGCAGCTGGAAGCCGGGAGGAGCCAAGAGCTACGTCACTCTCTATCACTGGGCCGCGGTCGGCGCGGGCCGGGCAAACAACGTCAACACATTCTATCTCGGCGGGCCGGCAACAACAGGACTCTACAAAACCTGGATTCTTGCCCTTATCAACAGCGGCAACCGCGTAGACTTCCTTTCGTGGCATACCTACCAGGTAAATCCGGCTAAATATGACCAGGATCAAAAGGATATTATCACATGGCTTCTCCCGTATCCCAACTTCACCCTCATCCCTAAACTAATCACGGAATTTGGGTTTACCGGAGATAAAAGCACTCTTTATGGCACCTCGTATTCGGCCGCTCACGCTGCAGCAGTTATCCGTCAGCTGATTGTCGGAGGTCCTACGTACCTGATTTCGTTTCAGCCAATTGACGGTCCAAATCAGCAAAACGGAACAGGATGGGGACTCATCACGCATTCAGACAACGGCCTCAGAAAAAAACCGCGGTATTATGTATACAACTTTATCGATGCGATGGCGGGGGCGCGGCTGGATCTCACCGGTGAAGGCACGTGGGTCACCGGATTTGCGACAATCCGCGACAGCGTTGTGCGGGTGCTCCTGGTAAACTTCCGCGGAGTCACAGAAAACGTACCAGTCACGTTCACAAATATGATTCCTGGGTCATATACGCTTCGTACGCGGTATTTATATGGAACTGATACAAAATCCCCCATCTCCGTGACTGCTCCAACTCATCAGGTGAAAGTACCGCTGACACCAAACAACGTCGTCATCCTCGAATTATCCAAAACACAGTAAATGAAACTACTCATCGCATGGGTCGTAGTCCTTTCAGTCCTCTATAGCACCCTTTCTCTCGTCCGGCACACCCATTTCCAATCCGGAGGGTTTGATCTGGGACTCTATGATCAGACCATCTGGCAATATTCCCGTTTCCAGTGGCCGTACAACACCGTGAAAGAACGGTTCATCCTCGGAGACCATCTGACACTGACCATCCCCCTCCTCGCACCACTATTTTGGATCTGGAACGATGTCCGCGCACTGCTTATTTTTCAGGCTGTCTGGGTCAGCTGTTCGGTATTTGCTGTGTATAAGCTTATTCGTCTGCGGAAATTTTCCCCGTTTACCGCCGTCTCTCTTTCCGTAATCTATTCACTATTTTACGGCATCCAATACGGTATATTTTTTGACTTCCATCCGGTTCTTCTCGCAACCGGGCTCATTCCCTGGATGCTGTATTTTTTGGAAAGCAAACGGACAAAGCTTTTCCTTGTGTCTCTTATCGCACTGCTCTTGACTCAGGAAAATATGGGGCTCGCCCTTGCCTCACTTGGATGTATATATCTGTTTCACAAACAGTATCGGAAAAAAGCCGTGTTTTTTGTCATCGGCGGCATCGTTTTTTCTCTGCTCGCCGCAAAAATTATTGCACTTTTTTCTCCTGTCGGTTTTCAGTACACCCCGCAAATCCATCTGAAACTCTCGGAGTTTTTCAATAGCCAGGAAAAACAACAGGTGTGGCTCTATACGATGAGCGCGTTTTCATTCCTTCCCCTACTCTCACCCGGCGCGATGGCGGCGATAGTATTTGATCTTGCGCAATATTTTATTACCGGCCCTGAATTTTCGCGCATGTGGAGTCCGTTTATGCATCACCGGGCAATTCTCGCGCCTTTTGTTCTGCTGGGAACGCTTGATGTGCTGGGTGTGCTAAAACAAAAAATAAAAGTTGAATATCTTGTTGTTGTTTTAGTACTCAGTGCCATGTTTCAGCAATATTATTTTCATTTCCCCCTCAATAAATTAACAAAGCCGGTATTTTGGAAAACAGAACCGTGGGAAATTGACAATACTACAATGCTGGCAACCATTCCCCGGGATATAGCCATAGCCACCCAGCAAAGCCTCATCCCCCGCCTCTCCCACCGCAAGGAAATTTATCTTGCATGGCCGCGGGAACATGACTACCCCGGATGCGTTCAGCCATGCTGGTGGCTGGATTTCAATAAAAACGCCGACTATCTCCTGATTGATACACACCCGGGCGAATGGCTGACGATGCTTCTGGAAACCCCCGATCACGTCAATGAGGCACTTGCTAATATGGAAAAAATGGGGAACATTACTCTTTTGCGGAGAATAAATTCGGCTTCCTTGTACAAAATCGTGTCTCCCTAAGATATTTTATCCTGAGCCCCGCCGCTTGTTACCTCGTTCACCGGAGCCAAAAGGACCGCCTTGGGCTTGCGTACGCGGCTGATTAAAGCAATAAATGATTTAAACTCACTGACATCCAATACCCACACCAACAAAAGGTAGGTCGAAAGTCCCGCCAGCCCCGCAATGCCGGTCAACAGAAGAAGTCCGAATGTCCGCGTCGTGTCAAAAACCAACTGATCAAAAATCTTCAGCGGGAAATATACCGCAACTCCGGCAAAAAACGCGGCAATAACCATTTTGACCGCCGGCGCAAACAGATTTCGCGGGTCAAATCCTCCGACACGGCGGTTAAGACAAATAAATAACACAAGTGCATTCAATATGCTAGCAATCGACGTCGAGAGTCCGAGCGACCACACCGGCAAACCGAATAGTTTAATAAAAATGATGCTTGCGATCGTGTTGGTTGCAATAGAAATGACACTCACAATAACCGGCGTTTTCGTATCATAGAGAGCATAGAATCCGCGTGCGAGTATATTCACGATTGCCTGTGCAAAAATGGAAATTGAAAACATAGACAGAGTCATACCGGTGAGCACCGTCGCTTCCCAATCAAACCGGGATGCTCCGAACACGAGACGGACCACGGGAATACGCAAAACTATAAAAAGCGCCGAAGCGGGTAACACGAAAAATAAAATCTGATGAATACCGGAAATAATTGATCGTTTAAATTCTTCATGATCGCCGCGGGCGGTTGCAGCAGACAATGTCGGAAGCGCCGCCTGAGCCACTGTCACGCCAAATAGTCCGACCGGCAACTGTTGCAACTGTTGGGCAAAATTAAATACGGTCACCATCCGTGCGCCCAGTAAGCTCGAGAGCATGAGATCAACCGTACTGTCTACTTGTGAAACAGCCAGCCCGAGCGTACGAGGACCGATCAACCGCAATACTTCTGATACTCCTTTGTTTTTCCAATTCACATCCAGCTTATGCCGATACCCGATTGCAATAATGAGCGGAAGCTGAACACACAGGAAAAGTAGTGCCCCAATCCCCACGCCGAACACCGGTCCGTAGAGACCGAATGCAGGAGAAAGCAAAATAATACCCAGAATAATACCGACGTTGTACACAACGGGCGCCAGAGCAGGCACAAAAAACAGGTTGTATGACTGGAGAATTCCGGTAAAAAAGTTGCCGATAAGAAGAGGCAATATCTGAGCCAGAATCATGATTCTGGTGAATGCGGCCATTTGGATAATTTGTGTTTCGGTAAATCCCGGAGCGAGAAATCGTGATATGGGCACCGTCCACACAAGGATCGGGATCGCGGCAATACAGAGGATGATGACGGATAAATTAATAAGCGTTGCCGCCATGCCAAACCCTTTTCCCTCCTCTTTCTCCGACAGATACCTGGTAAATACGGGAATAAATGCACTGGTGAGGGCTCCCATGACCAAAAGTTCGAATATGAGATTCGGCATCCGGAATGCAGCAAAATACACGCCGAGCTCATCCGGAGCAAACCGCGCGTTCAGAAGTCGGTCCCGAACTAATCCAAGCACACGGGACGTAAACACCATTGAAACAAGAATGACGGATGCGGACCTGACTGACCGCTGCTGCCGCAAAAAAAGCCCCAAAAAACGTTTCATCCTGCATATTATAGCTCACTATTCCCCCAGATGTAATTGTGAATTTTTTGCCGGTCTGATATAATACGGAAAATTAAAATCAACTATGCCTATTACCAAACGCGCTATAAAAAAATTACGACACGACCGCGCACGCACAGCGCAAACGGAAAAAGTCAAAACTTCTTTGCGCAAGCTTATCAAATCCATGCGACAAAAGCCGTCATCTAAATCTCTGACGAGCGTATTTCTCGCGCTGGATAAAGCCGCAAAAATACACGTCATCCACCCCAATAAAGCAGCCCGCCTAAAATCCCGCTTGTCCAAGCTGCTTAAGTAATCCCATTTGTTTCTTCTCCCCCGCTTGCTATACTGAATATGCCATGTCAGAAAAAAATATTTCCATAAATCTCATCGGTGAAGAAGAGATGGAGCATACGCCGGTCGGACGCATTGTCAACTGGGCGGTCACGTACGGGCGGTACATCATGATCGGAACCGAGATTGTCGTATTGTTAGCATTTATCTCCCGGTTCAGCCTGGACCGGAAACTCACCGATCTTAAGGATGAAATTTCGCAGAAACAAGCGATTATTGAGGCAAATATTGATTTTGAACAACAATTCCGTGTTGTCCAAAGTCAACTGGAAAAAATCAATTCCCTGATGATGGTCGGATCGCCGTCGATAGCAATCCTGGATGCAATACAAGCTGCCGTACCAACGGATGTGTATTTGGATTCACTCGATATCACGAAAAACAAGATATCCGCCCACGCAATCTCCGGATCTCCCACAAGTTTCTCGATGTTGCTTTCTAATTTACAAGCCACAACGCAATTTCAGAATATTGATATCGGCGATGTCCGCCGCACTCCCGCAAAAGGAATAGATTTTCAATTTTCAGCAACATACAAAAAGTAGTTCGCACATATGGCACCATTTGATTACAAAAAAGAATACGACCGGTATAAACGGTATTACCTCTCGATGGAGCCGGTATTAACCAAACCGGTAAACCAAGCCTATACCGCTATCATATTCTCATTTCTGGCAGTTTCACTATTCGGCTGGTATGCCATACGCCCCACCGTACAAACTATCGTGACGTTAAAACGCGAAATTGCGGACAAAACAGTGCTCAATAAACAAATGGAGGATAAAATATCAGCCCTTATTGAAGCCCAAGCCACATTTGGTGATGTGGAACAAAATTTGGGGGTGATTACTCAGGCGCTTCCGACAAGCTCCGACCCGGTGACGGCAATTGCACAGCTTCAGGGACTTGCCCAGGAGTCGAACGTGACCATTACCGCCCTTTCCCTACCTTCTCTGCCGCTTTCTCAAAAACAAATCGGGAAACAACAGTCGCCGTCCCCCACCATAGTCAGTTTTGTTGTCCCCATGTCAGTAACGGGGACATACGCGGATGTGAAAAATTTTCTCCAGAGCATCGGAAATTTGCGCCGTATTATTCAAATTAACTCCATGGTGTTCGCCCCGCGTACGGAGCGTATGTCTCAAGCCACGGAAAGTGCTACTCCTCAAGCCACTGGTACTATGGTAACGGTTGATTTAAAATTAACAGTATATTACATGGAGAGCGGGGCGCTTCAGCCAAAAACTTCTCAACAGGAAGGGGAGAGTTTATTATGACAACTAAATTTGCAGTCAACAGCGGCGGGACAGACCGTGATCTTCTTCTCATATCCGTCTTTACATTTTTCACCGTCTCGTTGTGGGTGGTGTTTGAAGTTTTAAAAACCATGAAAACATCCACTGTTTCCCAGGCGACGACGCAAATCGTCGTACCGCTTTCGCCGAAAATTGATACGAATACCATACAGGTATTGCTAAACAAAAAACAATATTAACCGTATGTTTACACAAACAAAAATTCCTACACTGCTCGGACTTTTTCTTGTCGTTATCATGATCGGTGCTATGGCTATAGGATCAGAAATGTATTTCCGTACGACGACAGCGGCAAGCGGTTCCATACAGCCGAAACAAGTACGCATGACCAATATCAGCGATACAACTTTTACCGTCTCGTGGACCACGGAGTCTCCGGCAACAGGCGCCATATCCATCACCTCTTCCTCTTTGCCCGTACAGGTGATATTTGACGATCAGGATACCGGAGGACTCCCGGTAACTACTACAAAAAAGGTGGCGCTGGAACCCAGACTGATCCACAGCGCTACATTTCGTTCTGGAACGCCGGATATAGAGTATGCTATCACTATTCTTTCCAGCGGAAAAAAAAGCATAGACGGCGATAAACCGTATCAGGTGCGTACTGCAGGTGTGCTCACTACTGAAATTGGGAATTTGGAACCTGCGTACGGGACGATAATCAATGAAGATAATACGCCTGTTTCCGGCGCACTTGTATCGCTGGTACTTGACGGGAGCCAAATACTGTCTACGATAACCAAGCCTTCGGGAACATGGCTTATCCCCTTGAACCTTATCCGCACGGCGGATTTAACCAGTTATCTGCCAATTACCGAACGCATGAATGTCACCATCACCGTCCGCGCGGATGGAGCGGAGACAACAGCAATCACCGACACCCTTAACGATTCACCGGTACCGGACATGATGATGGGAAAAACGTATGACTTCCGGCGGGCCAATGCGCATGTACCAGGAGAACAACTGGCCTTACACACAACGCCGGCGCCCACCAAACCCGCAACAGCAGTATTGGGGACATCTACCGCCAAACCTTCCAATAAGGTGACCCTCACCATACCCGCAGAAGGAGCGGCCATCCCCACAACGCTTCCTCTGATCCAGGGGACCGGTATACCCGGAAAACGCGTTTCTTTAATTCTTGGTATTACAACTCCGGTCACCGGGTCAACTATTGTCGCTGCTGACGGACTATGGAGTTTCACCCCCCAAAAACCTCTTGCTGCCGGCAAACAGAGTGTGACCATCACAACGCCGGATATAAACAATAAACCGGTTGCCATAACCCATATGTTTGAAATTCTCAAAAGCGGGACGCAGGTGTTGGGAGATGCAACGCCCTCAGCAACGCTCACCCTGACACCGACGCCTTCCAGTACCGAATCAGCAACTCCAACGGCAACACCAACCGAATCACTTGAGGCGGAACCCCCGCCGATAAGCGGCAATGAACTACCGACAATTATTCTGCTACTTTTGGGCGCCGGACTTATGCTTGGCGGAGGCGTGGTATTGACATTTGATAGACGCACCAACTAATCTGGATATAGACGCCAATTTATACATTGGTTTGATTTGTTAATTAATTATTGTATATGCCCGATATTTTGGATGCTGTGCAGACAACCGATCAACCCGCGGGGATAAATCCGCCACCAACGGATCCTTTGCCCCCTCCGCCTCCCCCGCCGGAACCGGCGCCGGAACCGGTTATGCCACCTCCACCGGAAGCACCGTCTATTTCGACCGATTCACTGATCGTTCCTCCATCTGAACCGGAAGCTCCTCCGAGCGAAGCATCAGCGCCAACCATCGAGCCTCCGGCAGTCGCGCCGCCACCCCCGCCCCCGATGCCGCAGGAACCAAAAAAGAAAAAGGGGTTGAATCCCGCGCTCATTATTGGAGGCTTTCTCATGCTTTTTATCACCATCCCGCTCGTATTTTTTGGCGTCCAACAACAGCAGGAAGTGCGAAGTCGAGCTGCGGGAGGCGTATGTTGTCCGAAACCTGATACCGGTAATTACGGGATCAATACGTGTACCGGCGCAAGTCAAAATGCGTGTAATATAAATAGCAGTACCTGTAATTGGAATGCAAGTGCAACGTCATGTGGTGGGGGTGGGGGCGGCGGCGGGACTGCTCCGAAAACATGCAAGGCGCTAAGTACTGCAGAAAAAAGGGCACTGTGCGATGGTGATAATCCAGTCTGCGATACATCAACGGGAGAGTGGGAATGTCCAGGCGGTGGCGGTGGGGCATCAAATTGTCTTTATAATAACGCGTACACTGTCATGGCTCGCGATTGTGGAGGAAAAATGGTATGTAAAACGACGGGGTGGGAGTGTGTGACAACTCCGGGTTCTACAGACCTATGGTGTAGTAACAGTAAGTGTCCATGGGGCTGTTCGTCTTTAACAACCGATGGCGGCGTATGTAAATCTTTTCCTGTAAATACATGTCAAGACGTTGGATGCCCAAAAGGTCAAACCTGTATAAATAGAAATCCACCTGGAGATTATATGTGCGTAGATGGAGGCGGCGGACCTTGTGAGTCACAACCAAAACCCGCATGTAAATGTCCTTTAATATGCGTAGCTTACGGTAATAAAGTGGGTGCCTTTGCAACAGGAACATGGAAATGCCCAACATCATGTACAACGGCAATCACACCTGCGTGTGTTGCAGATAACGTATGCATGAGGGATAACCCTTCTATCCCCTGCTGCAATGGCTCTCATAGTGTAGCTACTTCAGAGTGTAGCAGCGGCAAAAAGTGTGGGGGTTCATCATCTGTACCAACGCCTACACCAACGCCGGGTGGGGGCGGTGGGAATACGCCGAAACCGACAGACAAACCGCCGAAACCGACAGACAAACCGCCGAAACCGACAGACAAACCGCCAGGGCAATGTATCCCGATTAACGTGTATAATGCGGCCGGAACTCTACTCACGAAGGCTCAGCTTTCCAAACTTAAAGCGGGAACAACGATTACATTCGGCATCAAACCACCTGTCGCGACGGTCACCAAAGTACGGTATAAAGTGAATAATAACCCATATAAGGAAACGACACAGAAGAAGAATGGAGAATTTATCTATAAATATAAAATTCCGAAAAATGTCGATTCATTTACAGTGACGGCACAGGGTTTCTGGAACAATAAGTGGTATTAACATTACTATGAACATGTTGAAAAAATATTGGTATTTATTCCTCGTAGCCCTGTTTACCGTGGGACTTGGGGTTGTCGTATTTCTAACAAACCAGAAACTTGCACAAACAGAGTCTATATCCCCTACTGCCCCCGAGGGTGAAGCAGAAGCTGCAGTGCCAAAAGCTTGCGTACTTAAATTCACTATATCCGGTGAAGGCCCAACACCGACACCGGAAGATACGGAAACGCCAACACCGACACCGGAAGATACGGAAACGCCAACACCGACACCGGAAGATACGG
>Ga0208958_1002665_pt1 | contig 14945 bp, 15 predicted proteins | sample RifOxyB1_FD_184032 | JGI IMG/M metagenome (GOLD analysis project Ga0208958, IMG submission 184032) | Soil microbial communities from Rifle, Colorado - Rifle Oxygen_injection B1 (SPAdes) | ecosystem: Environmental > Terrestrial > Deep subsurface > Rock core/Sediment | place: Rifle, Colorado... | reverse complement strand
CCGATCTCGCCGGGGGCGATCTTCGTCGGCGACGGTCAGTGGTTCCGGATCAGAGAGACTTCCCGGGAAGATGACATCGGTCTTGGTACGGCTGAGGCCGTGGAGCTTTATAACCCCCTGCAGAGCCTGACTTATTACAACTATGGAACGGTCTACGACCCTGAGACCAATACTTCACCAGGCCTGGTCTTTACGGCCGTCCAGGCGTTTGTGGAACCTCTCTATCTGCATTTCAAGCATGAGGTATTGGGTTATGTTAAAGTCGAGCCCGGGGATTTGGCCATTTCGGTGTTGAAGTCGGTCGTGACCAGCCTGCTGCCGAACGACAAGATCGGTCCATATCTGGTTCTGTCGGTTGAATCTGATGCCACTGTCTGGACGGCCCACTGCCGGAGGTACCACTGATGATCCGCATGTCGTTTAAACCAGACAAGCTGTGGTACAAGGAACTTGAGCAGGCCAAGAGTGAGCTTGCTGCTGTTGTGGCCGGGATTATGCTTTCACAGTTCCGGGAGTTGCTGATGGACGCTTCCCAGCGTTCTGGTAATTACGTGGCCAACTTCCGGGTAGGTGTGGCTGGCGAAGTGGCACCGTCGATCAAGAAAGAAGAACGGAGCAAAGAAAACTGGTACATCCGTGGTTCAATGGCTTCAGTCAATCAAGCCTTGGCCGCCAACCGAGGTGTCAAATCTTTGGCTCGGTCGACTGGCGGCGCTGCCATGGGTTTTGTACCGGTGATTACTTTGGAAAACGAGGTACCCTATGCCGAGGATGTTGAAGCCGGCGTCCCCGGGGTTCGGCCGGAGAATGAGGGTGGGCCAGGGGCCGTGGAGAGATTCGCGGCCAGGGTAACGGCCATTACCTCCCAACGTATCTATGTCGGTCGGGGGACTTGGAACATGTACCGCGATAAGGATATTTAATAATGTACGAGGATCTCAGACAAAAGCTGGTGGCGTTGTGCAAGGCAAAACACACTGCCACATACCCTACCCTGCCGGTGAATTATCCTGGTCTGGTGACGGTCAATCCAGAGGGGAGAACAGCTCCCTGGGTAATCATGTCTGTGTCTTTCGAGAAAACCCGGCGGCTGGATCTCGGCAGTAGGTCGGTCAAGGTCCGGGGCTCACTTGAGTTGCAGTATTTGTACCGGGCTGGTGCCGGGAATGCCGGGAGTAGTTTATATTCAGACTTCCTGCTGGCTCAGATCTCCCTGCAGACCGTGACTGGAATAAAGTTTGAAGAATTGACCCCGTATATTGCACCGTTGGAAGGCTGGGAAGGGACGCTTAATGTGGTGCCCTTTCAAATCGAGTATTTTAACATTTAGTCAAGGAGCATCACAATGGCAGTCGCATCCTCATCTGCATTGCAAGTACGGTTTCTAGAAGAGACCGAGGAAGGGGTCCTCCCTACCGGGAATCCCCAACTGTATCGTGTTACCCAGTGTAACATCTCACAGAAAGTCGAAGGAAAAAGCTCAGAGGAACTCAGGGCCGACCGACAGATCTCTGATTCCTCGCTGGTTTCCGGCTCGGTAGACGGTAACACTGACTGGGAACTTTCCTTCAAGACCCACGATACCTTTATCGAGGCCCTGCTGGCCAGTACCTGGACTGTCGGTGGGACCAACGGTTTGAAGACGGTGACAGACGCTGTCTTTGATTCCGTTACTCACATCATGTCCTCCGCTACCGACCTTATCCCACTGATGGAAAAAGGCCAGTGGTTCAGGATCTCCGGGCATGCCACCACAGCCTTGAACGGCGTCTATCGTTGTTCTACTTCAGTGGCCCCTACTATCGGTTCGGTTACGGTAGATGTGGCTGTCAAGGACGTAACCACTGCCACCTCCGCCAGTTGTGTGATCTCCACCAGTCGAATCAAAAATGGTCTGGCTGATCTGCGGACCTTCTCGATGGAGCGGTGTTTCTCAGATGTCAGCCAGTACTTCATGGGTACAGGTATGGCCGTCAAGTCGATGAACATCGGTTTGAACACCGGTGATACCATCAAAGGTTCCTTCTCTTTTCTTGGACGACAAGTTGAGCGCGGAACTTCCACTCTGTTCCCCTCAGGCATCGCCTCGGAAGTGGCGGCCACCACCACCCCGCTGATCAATACGGTCAATAACACGATCGTTCTGCTGGATGGAACGTCGATGGGTGACTCGTGTGCTGAGAGTTTCAGTCTGGCGATCGACACCGGTATGAAGGAACGCCGCTGTCTTGGTTCTGGTATTGGTCTGGCTGGTGTTACTCAGGGAACGTTTGATATTAAAGGTACGCTGAAGATCTACTTCGGCGCCTCAACCTCAGCAGCTGTTTACGATAAGATGATTGCCGATCAGCCCATCTCGTTCTCGATCTATTGTGAGGACGCTGTTGGCGACGGTTATGCATTCACCATCGAGCGCGGTAAGCTGTCTTCTGCTGAAGTTGTCGCTGGCAGCATCAACACCGACGTCGTCATGGACCTTGAGGTCTCGGCCACTTCTACCGGAACCAACGGAGCAATGATCATCATCGATCGGCTCGGATCAGTAGCATAATTTTCACCCCGACAAGGACAACAAGGGCTGGTCAGTAATGATCAGCCCTTGTTGTTTTCTCCTGCCAAGATTTTCTCACTGCTGATCCCCGGCAATTCTTTGTCCTCAATAAACCGTTGTATTACCTGACTTTTTGATAGCCCTGTACGTTTGCACATCATATTTAGCTTGGTGATGTGGAAAGGGGTCATGGTGATCTGGATCTGTTTGTTGCCGTCTTTAAGTGCGCCCATGTTATTTTCCTGTTGATGTTGGGTTATTTTGCTGATATAGTCAACCAATGTCTAAGCTAAACATAGAGTCTAGCCACACAAAAGTCAACACAATTTAACGGAGGACACCATGTTTGATCTACACGAGATGTTCGGATTTGAGAAAAACCTTGCTGACCAAGGTATGAAGATGTTTCTAGGCGCCGATCAGGAAGAGTACATCCAACTGAAGAAGCTGCCGAACGCCGACTACCGCTCGGCCCTGAACCGGGAACTGAGGGCGTCAGAGGCAGCCCTGGCTTCTCAGGATATCAACGTCCAGAACCAGGTATCTGATGAGATCTTTGCCCGGGTCATGGCTGATACCTGTGTCGCCGGTTGGGGAAAGAAGTTTGGTCTCAAAGGTAAGGCCTTGCCTTACTCTAACGAGAATGTCGTCAAGATTTTTTCTGACTATCCTGAATTCTGCCAGAAGTGTAAAGCTTGGGCTGAGAACCCCCGTAACTACCAGCATGCGGTTGAGGTCACCCCAGACCAAGTAAAAAAGTAATAATCCCCTACCTCGAGTGGCAAAAAGAGTGGGGGCCTCATCTCAAGACTCTATTAAGAGCCAAGAAAATGGGGATGAAAACCCACTCTTTAGACACCATGCCGGTGCTGCCGGCCGGCTACTGGATCCTCCAAGAGCACTACGATCGACTGAATAGATCCCGCTCATATAACATGGGAGGCCCAAATCCTATTGCATTCTCTGAGATCGAGCGATATAATCACACAATTGCTCGACTTGACTTAGAATTTTTTGTCGACGTCATACAAATGTTGGATAGCTTTCACTTAGACGGCGACAAGAAAACAGTAAGCAAGAAGGAAGACTCAGCACCTAAAAAATAAGTAAGGTGATGGAATGCCAGCAGTTTTTGAAGTAATATCTACAGGGATAGAGAGCCTCAATAAAACTATCCAAGCGTTGGAACGAAGCTCCCTTGCCCAGGAGCGACTCCAAGCAGCATCCATCTCAGCCACCAAAGCCCTCGGGGTTCAGGTGGCTTCTGGTTTTCAACTCCTGTCCAGGGAGACTGCCAAAAATACTGCTGTAACTCTTGCCAACACCACTGCCAAAGAAGCGTCTATTGTTTCTGTCAAACAGCTGTCGGCAGCCCTTGCTAAAGAGGCCGTAGACCTCAGTCTGGTAAACGACGCCCTCGTTACCGGTAAAGTCGCAGCAATAAATGGTGCCGAAGCAATGACCGCGTTGTCTGTGGCTACCTCTCGGTCGATGGTCAGGATGCGGGAAATGGCTATCTCTACCGAGACCAACGCTGCTGCCTCCAACCAACTCGCCGCTGCCTATTCCAAGGTTGCCGCCTCCGCTGCCACCCGGATGAACATCGAGTCCGGAGCCGCAGCCGTACTGACGAAGAGACTAGCCACAGAGCAGGCCCTCACTGCTGTTGCCGCCGAGCGAGCTGCTGTCGACCGACTTGCCACTGTCAACTTGCAGACCCAGATCGTCGCCAACTCTGGCCTGACCAATTCTCAGAAGATGCGGGCCTTGTCTACTCTCGGCTTGATCGAATTGGAAACAGCCGTCACAGGTGCCGAGAACCGCCACACCGCAGCCACCTTACGAATGACTGAAGCTCAGTTACAGGCACACTCGGCCATGCGTGGGGTAGGAGCAGCCACTGGTAACATCATGCTGACCTACGGCCGCATGCTGCCACTGATCAGCACTTTCGTTGCCACAATGCTGACGCTGAAAAGCATCAAAGTCGGCACTGAGTTTGACTATCTTACCAAGTATTCAGATGCGATCTCCGATCATACAGTAACCCTAGAAAAATTACAAACTACCCTGCTCAACATGAAGGGGTTAGGTAAGGGGCCACTAGAAATAGCCGACGGTTATCGGGAGTTGGTCAAGGCAGGTTATTCCGCCGAAGAGTCTCTTAATCAGTTGTCCTATGCCACTAAATTTGCAGTGGTATCAGAGATGAGCATGGGAGACGCCACACAGTCCCTGGTGGGTCTTACCCGGGCGTTTGGCCGTGACGGCATCACCATGGCAGATACGGCTGACATCATCGGTAAGGCGGCTCTTGCGTCGTCCACCGACGTATCTGAAATGTCCTCGGCGATGTCTCACCTCACAGAGTTGTCGACTGTCGCCGACATCTCCCTTACTGAGGCTGCCACGGCCATGGCTCTCTTGGCCAATGCCGGTATCCGCGGCTCAAAGGGCGCCACCGCCATCAGGACCTCAGTGCTCAAACTCCTGGAACCAACCGATGCAATGAAGAAGGCCATGGATGCTGCCGGAGTATCCATTGACGCCATATCTGATGATGGGAAGATCAAAGGGATGAAGGAGTTGTTCATCTCTGTCCAGAAGATTCTGGATGTCATTCCAAAACGTGAACAGGTGGGTTTCTTGGCTGACATGTTCGACCTCCGGTCTCTCAAAGGTGCGGCTAACCTCCTTGAGTCCATCCGCACTGGCTCGTGGGATGAAATGGAGCAGTCACTGCTGCATGTCAAAGGCGTAGTTGGAGAGCTCCATGGAGAGCTTCAGAAATCTTCAAAATTTTGGGCGGACGAACTCTCAGCTTCTTTCAGCAGAGCTCTCATCGCAGCCAACGACGCAGAATCTGTAACCGCTGTCTTAAAAGATCTGAACGCCCAAGTGTCTGACCCTGGGTTCTCTGAAGGTATGCGGGTTCTGTCCACTACGATGCTTCTCACTGCAAATGCAATGCTGAGTCTTTTCAGTGCGGTAGGTACAGCCGGTGGGGCGATAATCAACTACTTAGGGAAGCTGGGCGAGGTGCTGTACCCTGGTACGAAAGGAAGGTCTCTGGTAGGGGACATTGCAGATGTCGAGAGATCTCTAGGGCTAATAGGTCCAGGAGGCCCCAGTCTTCAGCCGAGTCACACTACATCGAAGTATGGAGCCTCTCCCGGACTCTCATCTGGTCATGAGCCACTCACGCCTGCATCTGCCCGCGGGTATGCCACAACCACACTTAATGCGACGGTCATTAAGGACCAGGAGGAACGGGACAAAGCATACGCCAGTGCGCTCAAAAAGGTAGCGAGTCTTAACCCAGACTCCCAACTCAAAGAGGCTCTGCAGGAGGCAGAGAGTGATCGTCTCGCCGCTGTTTACAAGATAGAGAACGAGAAAACCTACAAGGATCTTGACCCACTGATCAAGAAACGTGAGATCGACAAGGCCAACAAGATAGCAGAGCTTGAGAAGAAGTACGCCAGGGAGCAGTATGGTAAAAGGTCAACGGTAGGCGCGACTCAAACAATGACGGCTTCCAATGCCCTGAGTCAACTCTCCGACATCTCCTATCAGGTCATGCCAGCTGGGCGCGATAAGGAGATGGCTGCTCTGACTAAGACCTATCAGGATAACTCAGACAAGATTAAACTGGTGGCTGCCTCTCATAAGAGTCTTGGGGCTGAGGCGGCCAAGGCTCAGAAGATCCAGGACGAGGCTTTTGCTGCCGGTAAAAAGAACATAGATACTAAGTACATAACTGAGTACGCTGATAAGCTCGATGATCTCAAGAACGGTCTGGACTCTATCGGATCCAGAGACAAGGCCCTGTCAGCTGTCGTAAAGGAGAGTGAGAAGATTGATGTGAGCTTTGCCAAGTGGCGGAACTCAGCTACAGCCGCTGCCTCTTCTCTGGACGGAGACACAACCCCGGCCGCTGCTAAACTGCGGGGTGAGATATCCAAACTGGTCGAGGAGTCTTATAAGCTCCAGCCGGCCATGAAGGAAGCTTTCTCGGCTGAACTCATCAAGGATGCCGAAAAAGCTATTCGGGAATTCGGCGAGCAGTATGACAGTCTCTCTGAGTATGACTCCATCCTCAAGGGGATGACAGACACCTATGACAACATCGCCCGGGGAATAGAGAAAAATTTCAAGGGTACTGCTCAATACGATATTGAGATGAACAAACTGAACGCTACTTTCAGCAGGGTAAAGCAGAATAGTATCGAACTCGGCAAGGCATCAGATAACCTGTGGAGCGGATTCTCAGCTGGTGTGAAGGAAGCTGAAAAGAGTCTACAAACCCTTGGTACTCTTGGTTATAATATTTTTGGTGATCTTCGGTCCGGTATCAAGGACACCTTTGTCGGAGCCCTCAAAGGAGAGTTCGACTCTATCGGTGATTACTGGAAGGCTACTGTTGATAAGATGAAAGATCATGCCATTGACTTTCTCGCCGAGCAGTTGACCACAAAAGCAACGAATATTCTTTTCAAAGGAGCCGACTCAATATTTGGTGGCCTCCTTTCCGGCCTTGGTCTAGGGGGACTCTTCGGTGGGAGCAGCGGCCCAACCTATTCCGGCGGGGCGATGAACGTTAATGTCGTCAATGCTGGAGCGGTGGGGGGTTTTGGTAGCGCAGCTTCTGGAGGATTCTTTGCTGGGCTGAAGGAGTGGTCCACCACGGTATTCGGTCCCACCATCACCAAATATCTCGGCATGGCAGGCGGAGCGATCGGCCTGGCCGGGGGTGCCTATGGGATGTATGCCGGGTACAAGAACATTAAAGCAGGCAACGCCGGCGTCGGCGCCCTGCAGATGGCAGGCGGCGCTGCATCTGCTTACAAAGGCGCAGTCACGATTGGACTGCTCAAAGACGGGGCTTTCACCACGGCCGCCAAGGCCATGGCAGCAAAGATGGGAGTCGCCCAAGGGACAGCCCAGGCTGCCGCGTATGCCAAGACAGCCTATGTGGCTGGTAAAGGTGCCACTTCTTATGGTACCTTTCAAGCTGCCGCCACTGCAGGTAAAACAGCTACCGTAGGATCAGCAGGAGCAAGCTCCGGTACAGGGGCAGCAATGGCTGGCGGGATGGCTTACGCCACGGTAGCCGCCGCGGCTGTTTTGGTTGCCAAGGGGATCTACGATAAATCCAAACGCCCAAACGCCAGTGTCGATATTGACAGAGCAGGAATCACGCCAGCAAATCTGTCACAGTTCAATAATACCATCAAAGCCATAGATGGGTCAGTCCTGGCGGCTATTCCCACTCTGGCAAAATACCAGACAGCAATATATGACCAGAGTACTCAAGTATTAACCCTGCAGAATGGTGTAAATCAGCTTAGATTGCAATACGATGCAGCCGATGCAGCCGGACACCAGTGGTCAACAACAATAACCGGTGGGACATCGATTTTAACCTCAGCGGCCGCGCAAATAATCACCTCGTTTACCGGCATTACGCCAGCAGTCGACCAAGTGCATCAGGCGACTTCTATTGCAGCTAATGCAATGAGTCAATTAGCGGGAGGCTCAGAAGTAGCTGCATCGTCCGTCAATGCGTTAAAAACTTATTTAATGAGTTTGGGTATGAGTTCATCCTCGGCTGCCGACGCCGCAGATAAGCTCATGAATAGTGTCAGTTCTGTAGGAAATAGTTTCTCCACGGTGGGATCAGCGGCTGCTCAGGCGGCTCCCGGTATCATGCAGTTGATCAATGGCATCGGGGGGATTTCCAGTGCCGCCAACCAAGCCAGCAGGAGTATGGAGAATTTTGATACCTCCGCGTCTACCTACTCCGGCCACATCGCACCGGTTGATCCAAAATATGCTGACCGTTACGGAAAAGACATTAGCTATCACGCTACCGGTGGCATCCTGCAAGGTGGCTCCGGCACAAAAGATGATCTGTATCTTGGCAGCATCGGCGGGGTAGCTCAGGTAGCCATGGGCGGCGAGTACATTATGCCGCAGGCGGCCACCAAGAAGTATCGGCCAATTCTCGAATCGATGCGCCGTGAAGAGTATGCCTCTGGCGGGACCATCGGCGAGTTCATGCAGAGTGTCAAAGAAGAGTTGGAGGATCTCGATATGAGCGATTTCCAAAAATCTTTGACCAGTGTCCTGCGTGAGTACAACGACAACTTGAAACAGGCCAAGGAACTCAAGGCGTCCAAGAGCGACCAGTTGCTTATTGCCCAACTTAGAGATAAGAAAACGGCTGGAGTTAATTCAGATCACGCTACAGAGCTTGCCAAGCAAGCTGAAACCCTCAAAAAATTCAACGACGGTATAGATTACGACATCCTGAAGTTCTCTTTGACCGATCTGCAGATAGAAATCAAGGATGTTGGTCTCTCTATGGAGGACACCATCACCCAAGCAAAGGAACTCGGGGCTACAGAAAAGGACCTGAGCGACATCAGAAAGCTCGCCTCTTTACAAATAGCTGAGATTAATAACAAACCCTTGAGAGAAGCTGTTGATTCCCTGAAGTCTTTCAAGGATTCCTTGGCCGGGACCGTGGATGCTACCTTCACTTCTACTCAGGCTCAGAACAAACTGCAGGAAGTATTAGGTAAGGCCAGGTCAGGAGACTTCTCCGGACTTAGTACGGTGTCAGAGTTTCTCAACGACATCTCAATCAACAAGTCTGATTATGCAAACGCCCTTGATTATGCCAGGGCTTACTGGAAGACGATGTCTTCAGTAAACGAGTTGGAAAGGTTAACCGGTCACCAGGCCAAGATCCCTGGTTATGCCTCGGGAGGAACTTTCCCTGGAGGTTTGAGGATAGTCGGCGAGACCGGGCCTGAGATTGAGTATACTGGCCCATCCAGAATCTATCGAAATGACCAATTGATAGATATCTCAGCACTGCTTGAAGAGATCAGACTGCTGAGAGAAGCAGTCAATAATGGGAACTTTGCTGTGGCTAAAAACACCTATAAGACAGCTGATGAACTGGTGCGGTTGCGCCGCGACGGTATAATAGTACAAGCGTGATATTATGGAAATGTTCTCTCCTGTAATCGTAACTGACACCAACTTACTCTCCAGCACTGTGCCCGAAACGGAAGCCGGGTTGGCCGTATGGAGTTCAGTAGTCACGTATGCCGCCGGCCAACGCTGCTTCATGACGACTGGTGTTCATAAGATTTTTGAATCAACAACCGGTGGAAATACCAATCATAATCCGTCTACCACCACCGGCTATTGGATAGAGGTTTCGGCCACCAACCGCTGGAAAATGTTTGACCAGGCCACCGGCTCCAAAACTCTGTCCACCTCCAATATTGTCCTCGAATTTCTTTTAACTGCCAGTAGTTACGTAAACAGTGTGGCCATTATTGATGTGGACGACGGGACAAATGTAAAGGTAGAAATTATGCCTGTTGGAGGGAGCCTAGAATTAACAGACACTACGGCTCTTCCTGATACCTTACTACTCGCAGACGGAACAGGGGCCTTTTGGTCAGGCGAGCAGTCCCTGCTTTACTGGGGAGAGGATCCATCCCCAGACTGGTATTGGTACTTCTCTTCCCCGACAGCTGCGCTCAAGTCTGCGGTGATTGCCGATATCCCCAATTTCTATGAGTCTATTCTAAGAATAACAATCTCTACTGAGCTAGGGTCTCTGGCTGTGGGGTCTGTGCTGTTTGGCACGGCCCAGGACGTCGGTGAGACTCAGTGGGGGGTTAACTTGGGGATGATGTCTTTCTCTCGAAAAGAGACTGATGAGTTTGGTATTACGCGAATTGTGCCGCGAGGGTTCGCCAGGACCATGAGTTGTGATACCTTTCTGACCAACTCAGAGATTACTAGAATATACCGGTTGCTGGCCTCAGTAAAGGACGTGCCGGTGGTGTGGCTAGGTTCTGAGCTTGGTCTGTTTGATTCTACAATAATTTATGGATTTTATAATAGCTTTAATGTAATCTTGGAAGGCGCTGGCGGTAGTTACTGCTCGCTCGAAATAGAAGGCTTATCATAAGGATAAAATATGGCAATCTCACAGTTTCCCCCAGCCCCTGTTAAACTGACGGACACACCTCTGCAGTTCGCCCTAAAGGGTGACGCCTTCATCGCCCAGTTCCCTACCTTTGTAGACGAAGCAAATGCGCTGGCTACAGACGTGACAGCCAAACAGGCTACAGCGTCTGACGCTGCCACCACTGCAACAACAAAGGCTGCTGAGGCTGCGGCTTCAGCCGTCTCTGCTATTATGTCGCCGTCCACGCATGCCTCCAGTTTGACCTCCATTGCCATGGCGGTAGGCGAGATATCCTTCATCGTTGAGATTGGAAAAAATTTCGTACCCGGGATGTGGGTGGTTATTACCAGCTCTATCAGTGTCCAGGATTGGATGCATGGGCAGATCACTGCCTATGATTCATATACCGGGGATATAACAGTGCTTGTTTCAATTTGTAACGGTACTGCCACGGCAGCAGAATGGACTATCACACTGTCGGCCCCTGCTCAGTATGCCAATCCTGTATTTACTGGAGTGCCGATAGCTCCCACGGCGGCGCCTGGAACAAACACCACACAGATAGCCACCACCGCCTTTGCCAGAAGAGCTGGAGTACCAGTCGGGTCAGTAATATTTTTCATGGGTGGTTACTTCACAGGACCAAATAACACCGGGACCTTTGTTAACGTCCTCGGCAACACTGCCGCGGAGGTGAATGCTGCCGTCAATCAAGATGGATTTTATGTGCAGAATGGTGTGGAGTGTAATGTTTCTGGTAGTCCAATTTTTGACGGGCCTGGGAGGTATCTCCCACTCGTAACTGACGATCGCTTTATCATGGGAGATACTGCTGCTGGGGGTATTGGCGGAACAAACACAGACTCCCACGTCCACTCCTACAACCATCTTCATTATACTGGAAGTGTCGCCCTCAGTGTCTCTCAACTTCCCTCCCATCGCCACACTCAAACGGCCTATAATGGGGGTTCGGTCCCTGCCGGCGAAGGTTCAAAGCCAGGTACGAGCTACATAGACGCCACGCTGGCTAGTTCTTCAGGTTCATATACTTCATACGAGGGGAGTGGGGTGACGCATAACCACGGAGCAACCGGTTCTTCTGCTGGTGCTGGGTATATCTATACAGGATCTCCCAGTGTTTCGGATAAGCGTCCAAAATTCATCGCGGGAATTCCACTCATGAAGGTGATATAATGGCAGATACGTACACAATTCAATACCAGTCTCCAGCTATGTGGCGGCCAAAAAAGGTAGAGAAAGTTGTCTACCACTGGTTGGATGACCTTCAACCCAGAGAAGTCAAAGAAGCTCCAGGGTATGTATTTGGGCCTGCGGCATATTGGGGGGTTAGAACCGAGGACAACAAGATCTTGTTCATCCCAAAAGACTGGCTGTTCGTGCTTATGCCTGATCATGCGGAATTGACGTACAAAAAGATGGGGTCTGAAATCGGGCAGACCATTCCAAGGCAGTGACTAATGATAACTTGCAAAAATTGTGGTAAACGATATTCGGGTCTAGGTAGAAGACACTGTCCGGACTGTGGGTATCCTGCCGAAGACGACAATCCAGATGATTTTGAGGAGGACTGAATGACGCGCATAGACTTTAGACTTGATCGAATACCGAATCCAGACGAACGGAGTAGAAATTATAGTGTTTATGCCGCTGCCCCGAGTCGGGAGATAATCTCCAGGGTCTGGTTAACTCACGGATATCTCGATCAGGGTCAAGAAGGGGCGTGTACGGGCTTCGCCGTGACCAACGGTCTGTTGGCTGAACCTCATATGGGTTCTCTCGATGTGTTCACTAATGAGTTCGCTCGAGAGAAGATCTACTACGAAGCCCAGAAAGTGGATAGGTTCCCTGGCGGGGAGTACCCAGGAGCCAAACCCAGAATGGGCGGTACCGGTGTTGTCGACTCCGTTAAACAGGCCCACAAACAAGGTTATATAGAAAGCTACCGATCATCGTTTTCCTTCAATGAGTTTCTGGTAGGCCTCAGTTATTATGGCCCGGCAGTAATTGGTGTTAACTGGTATGAGGGGATGTACAACACTGATCATCACGGGATGATCAAAATCTCTGGCCGGGTCTCTGGCGGTCACTCTGTTTTGGTATGCGGGGTGAACATCCACTCTCAAGTCTTCCGTATCAAGAATTCCTGGGGCAAGCTGTGGGGGGTGGACGGACTGTGCCTGATCTCATTCTCTGATATGGAGCGCTTGTTGAAAGAAGATGGCGAAGCCATATTTATGGTAAAGAGATGAAATCTTTTATGTACAAACCTCTAACCAACAATTATACTGACTTAATTTGAGCTATGTGCAATGAACTTGATCTCTTACCTACAAGGGACGAAATGGAACCACCAAAAGAGTTAAACATCAGTTTCTGGGGACTAATTCTAACGATATGTGGAATACTCCTTGGTTGGGTAGGAGGAATGATTCGGACAGCCTGGTCTCTCAGTAAGTTTGATTCTCGAGTTATTTACGTGGAGGCTGAGTTGGAAGATTTGAAAGAAGAGAAGATCCTTAGGCGGGTAGAGTCGTTGGAAAAAATAGCCGGAAGTTTTGCTGGGCTGATGGCCATCGCCAATATGTCAGAGAAACTCGAACAGATTCCCCAGATCGTCTCCGACACAAAAATAGCAGTGGAAGATCTCCGTAAGATAGTCTACAAAGAGCGAGGGGGTCTGAATGTTATCACGGTTGACGACTGTAAAGAGCAACAATTTCACTGTACAGCTTTATACAAGAAGGATCTTGAAGCCATCAAAGCTGGACTGGACCAAGTTCTTAACAGCACCTCTCACGAGGCCATAACGAGTCTTCACAAGTCAGTCATTAGGTTGGAATCAACTGTATCAAAAATGGGGAATTAAAATGGCAGACACCAAAAATATCAATGAAGCACTGGAAATAGGCAAGCAGATCGCTGACCCTGCCATTTGGAAAAACAGAGGACTCCTTGCAAATAAGATTGCTGCGGTGATTACCCTGATTCCCGGTATCCTAAAATCATTCGGTTACGATGTGCCGCTGATGGAGGACGATCTGGTGATTGCCTTGTCGAGTGCGATTTCAGCTTTGCTGTTTTTACTGAATAACAAATTGGCCCAGGCCACTTCCGAGAAAATTGGTACAAAAAATACAGACGAGGTTTAACCATGGCAATCACAGTAAAAATAGCAGCAACCACCGCAGCCGATTCTGGAGCCGGCACCGAGTTCATCACCACTGCGCCGTTTGTGCTATATGGCGATGACTTTGGGGTTGATGAACACGCCATTCTCACCCGACTCGGGCCGTCAGGAGCTCATAAGCCGATGACGAATAAGGATGGAGTCATCATGGTATCGGCTTTTCCCAACACAGTCTTGGTCGATGCCTTTGGAACTTTTCGGCTGATCAAGACAGTCACGGCCGTCGCGGCTTCTGTTGGATACGAGGAGCAGTAAATGATTTCCCGTGTACCTGGAAGGCCAGTTGCGAGGAGTTTAGGGAGCAGGAGTAAACGTCTATTTTCCTCGTTCGGCAGTAAAACTGGAGTTCCCCTTTCTACGGTCATTACCTCTCGGGCGGTCAGTGCCTCTTCCTCCGGTGCAATCTCAATTACAGTAGGGACAGGAGAGTATCAAATTAACGGTGGAACGTGGGTGTCGACTCCAGGAACCGTTGTTCTTGGCGATCTGATACGGGCCAGACTGACGAGTTCTGGTATACACGAAACGGCGGTCTCCCTCGAAATAACTATTAATGGCGTAGCCGATACGTTCACTGTTACAACTCATGTAGAAGCAGTAGCAGAACTGGCTCTAACGCAAGCTGGCGAGTTGATTATGAATCAAGACGGAACATACTTGGAATGGTGAAGTAACATGAAGAAATTAGTTTTTGCAACAATCCTCTTGCTATTATCAACCCAACTTAGTTTTGCCGACAAACGGGTAACGGACCTCACAGCACAGACCGAGGCTATTTCAGCAAGTGACTATATTCCCGGCATAGATGTCAGCGACACCACGGAGAACGCAGCGGGGTCAAGCAAGAAAATCACTTGGACTCAGGTGGGTTCTTACCTCGCTACCTTGTTCCCCACACACGCAACGTCAGACGGTAATTATTATGCATCGAAAGACGGGACCTGGGCTAGTTTAACCGGGGTTTTCTTGACTCCTTCTGGTAACACCACGGGTACCGCAGGGGGGCTCGCCGCGCAGTATATAGACTGGAGTGCGACGACAGGCGGAACTTCAATAGCCAATAAGCCTGTTCTGACCAAAGATATAGGTTGGGTTATTAAAGAGTCTGATGTTGCGACTGCCGTTGCGGACGGAAAGATGGCGTTTGCGGTACCGGCAACCATGAATGGCATGAACCTCACCGATTG
>Ga0208958_1002662_pt1 | contig 14960 bp, 8 predicted proteins | sample RifOxyB1_FD_184032 | JGI IMG/M metagenome (GOLD analysis project Ga0208958, IMG submission 184032) | Soil microbial communities from Rifle, Colorado - Rifle Oxygen_injection B1 (SPAdes) | ecosystem: Environmental > Terrestrial > Deep subsurface > Rock core/Sediment | place: Rifle, Colorado... | reverse complement strand
CTCTTTACGGGGGGATTCAGGTTAACTCTGCCGCGGAGCCGCCTCAGCCACCCCACTAGACGTTCTCTGCGGGTTGTCTCAAACTCAGCCAGGAAGAGCTGCTCGCGCTGGGTTGTTACAGCCCAGGCGGTCAACGCGGTCTGTGCCTGCTTTACGTCCCGCAGCACGGCCAGGAAGTCATCCCCGACCTGTTCCACTGCGGCTAAGCTGACACCGCGCTTGGACAGGTAGGCCCGCACCTGCTCAGACGTGGGCACGCTAGGTCAGCGCGGCGTATGTCCAGGCCCCGCCGACATACGCATACAGACGTTTTGCGTCATCGTTGGTGTCGTGGGCCAGGACTACGCGGCCCTCAAAGCCAGCGGGTGGAGTATAGGTGGCGAAGCTGCCGCCGTAGTCCCCGCTGTCCCTGGGTATGCTGGTAGCTCGGAGGCTTCGCAGCGTCTTGATGCCCATCAGTAGCCGCCCAGCGTGTGAAGAACCTGAATCCCCCCGTAGCCGCTCATGCGGGTGTCCCAAAGTACAGGACTTCCAGGCTAGCCGAAGTCGCGCCAGTTCTGATTGCGCGGAACCTGCGGATGTCATCCAGCCCCCAGATTTCAAACTCCTCATCGGCGTACTTGATGAGTCCGCCAGTTGTACCGTCTGCTACAGGGTCAAACCCAATGCCTATTCTGATTGAGGCAGTCAGCACGCGGCACAGAGCATAGACAATGTTGGCGTTCGCGGGGATGTCCGTCAGCCCAATGGCTGTTGCAGCGACTGTTACTGGCGGGTTCTCCCGCCCCAGACAACTATAAACCATGTTCCCTCTCCTGCTTACATCTCCTCCCAGGAGGAGGTATTCCTGCGGTTGATTTTAGGGTTAGTTACATTCCCCTCTGGCTCAACCGCAAAGGCCGTCCTCGTGAAGGAGGCTAGTTTGGCTCCACGAATTTCTCATACAGGCTGAGGTGGCGTTCGCTGAGCTGCTTGCTGTCGTTGAGCTTGCGGAGCAACGCTGTAACGACTACCGATTCAGTGTAAGCGAATCCGAACGCCTTGGCTGTCGCTTCTGGGTTCCACTTCAGCGTGCCGTCTGCGTCCATCTCCACCTTGCAGGCTGGGCAGACTGCTGGCTTTGTATAAGGGATGTAGTCGGTATGCCCGCAGCTCCCGCAACGGACTCGCCGCAGGAACCCCGTCTGCTCCAGCTCTTCATCGCTGAAGCCGAGTTGCTCCTTGACTTTGCTGATGAGTTTCAGCGTGATGAAATCTCCATAGGCCGTTCCTAGAAGTTCCAGGAGCACCAACCGTTCGGCTATTGTCAGCACTACTATTCTGTTTTCCATTGTCCCTCCTTCACGATTCTCTTTGGGGGCTGTTTTCAGGCACAGCCCCCAGAAGCCTTTGGCTTATATGCCGGAGGTGTAGGTGCGGAGGTAGGCCGCAGTAGAGCCTATTACCAGCTTCACCCAGCCGTTCTTCGTGCCAGCCGTGTTGGTGTCGGTCCCTCCTATGACGTCATCGTCAGGGAGCAGGGCGAACCCAGCCCAGGCTACGTTTCCGCCATGGGTATTCACCTTGATGCAGTAGGGGCCGTTTGTAACAGTCCCGTGCATATTGTTGGTGAACTCAACCCCGTGGACATTAGTAACCGTGCGGACTGTCCCGCTGTCGCTGCCCAGGTTGATTTCCAGCCCACGAGCTGTGGTTATTGTGCCCGCGCTGGCTCCTTCCAGGTCCAGGGCTATGCTTATGCCCTGGACTGTCCCAGCCGCCACAGCGTCCAGGACTTTCGGGGCCAGCTCTATACAAGTTACGCTGGCCGTGCCTGTTGCGGACAGGTTGGGCTTGAGCTGTATCTGAATAATGTGCCCCGAAGCTGCGGTCATGGAGTAGTTGGGCACTTTCCAGGCAGGGACAGCATAGTAGGGATTCAGGAAGGCAATCTGTGCCGATTCCATCACCCCAACCAGGTATGCCTGGTCATTACTGGCTTCACCTACATATCCGCCAGCCGTGGTGCTGACATACACTTTGTCGCCAGCCGTGGCGGTGCAGGTGCTGCCGAGGTCTACGCGGGCCATGCGGTAGGCTGTGATTTCGTCTCCGCTCGCCCCGCTTTCTCCCGCAACCAGCTCAGGGTAAACCTTGGGGGAGCTGTTAGCGTCAGCCAGCTTCCAGCCGCTGGAATAGCCAAGCAAGTCGCCTGGCTTACAGGCTGCACCCAGGGTAACTTTGCAGGGGAGGAGGCCGCTCAGTATTACGCGGCTGCCATCAGTTACATCAGCAAAAGCCATTTCATCCCCCCTTTACGCCGTTACCGCGCCGTCCAGGACTCCGTGGTAGCGGGCCAGGCTATACAGGTTGCCGAGGGCCAGAGCCACATACCATTTTACCCTGAACCTAATCGCGTCTTTGTCTTGTACGGGGTCAATCCGTTCCAGCTCAGCTATCTGGCTGGACTGGATTCCCGCAAGCCCACCCTCTGTAACAGCGCCGAACTTGACCGCGAACACGCTGCTCTGGTCATCGCTAGTGCCGTCAGAGTAAGCTCCAGCAGCTGTGGTAGATTCGGTATCCAGCACGTAGTCCGAGACGATGATGGGGATGTTGTCGTAGAACATCAGCCTGGAACCGAACTCATCTTTGTCAAACGTGATGTACCCTGCTACGGTGTTGATGCGCAGCGCACCAGAGAGCCTTCGGCGGGTGCGCTTGGACATAATCAGGGCATCGGGCTTGCCTGGCTTGATGAGGTCAACGAGCTGGTCAAGCTTTGCAAGGCTGAGTGCGGCTCCGTTCGCATCGCTAGCAGAGGCAACGGTCATGGTCGGGCTGGACGTGCTGACCAGGCTGTGCAGGCCGTCAAACTCTTTGGCGTTGGTTGTGGTGGAGCCGTAGATGAACTTCTGAAGGAACAGTCGGGTCAGCGCCTTGGTAGCCATCCGCACATAGTCCGACTCAATGCTCATTTTGTCGGACTTGGTAGCGCGAAGGAACTTATCCAGGTCGCTGTCGCCGACCATCTTTTTGAGGGTAGTAGAGACGCGGGCAACCGTCCCGCTGGACTCGGTGATTGTCTCGTTGGGGCTGTAGAAGTCAACTCCAGGCAGGGTGCTTTCCCTATCGTAGTCAAACGAGGTTCCGAGCGCAGTCTCAAAGGGCAGTCGGTCAATGACTTCGCGGCCTGCCTCAATGATTGTCTCTATAATACCCTTTTGCAGGTTCGCAACCGTATAGAGGTTGGCCTGGGCTAGGGTTATAGCCACGTTAACGTTCTCCTTGGGGAGCTAGTTCTTAACTCCCATTTCTTTTAGCCCATCGGCTATGTACTGAGAGGCTGTGCGCCTGGGCGAGGCAGCACCACCTCCAGCACCAAGGTCAACGCCAGGAGTGGCAACTGTCCCAGGTCTGGGGGCAGCTCCGTGTTCCCGCAAGTAGCGATGGCCGAGTAGCTCGGCCTGCTCTTTGCTGGCAGCCTCAGCGACAGCTTCTGGGGGCACGCCAAGTTCTTTGGCGATTCCCTGCTTTTCAGCATCCAGCTTAGCAGAGGCCAGGGCTGCTTTGTCTGTCTCAAGACTTTGCTTGAGCTGTTGCAGCTCCAGGCGCTCTTTCAGCGTTTGCTTCCGCAGGGCAGCAAGCTGAGTTGCCTCAGTTACCCCCTCTGTCTCCAAGGATAGTCTCCGTTCGTCCTCCCTAGCTCGCAGGGTGTCCCGCTCTTGCTGAGCAGCAACCAAGGCTGCCTCGGCTTTCTCTAGCTTCGCACCCAGCGACCCTTTCAGCGCCAAGAGCTGACTCTCAGGAATCAGCTTGGCCTGGCCCTGTTCGGGCAGCTTACCTGTGTCTCCCATGACTGCTGCTCCTTCCCAACGGCTGCGCCGTCAAGCAATTACTGAAATCGGATTCATGTAACTGCTCACATCAGTCATAGATATAGTAGCACATCGCTGCGTGGGTGTCAACTGGGGAAATAGTTTGAGGGGGCTAGTTTTAAGGCCCGCCCCCTCAAGAGCCTGTTACCTGAATCCCCCCGTGTCCTGAGCGGTGTGGTATTTGCTCGTCAGCATCACCCAAACCAGCCCAGGACACGGAAGCTCAAGCAACTCCTACTTTATCATACTCATACAGCGTTGTCAAGCAGTTTACGGGGGGATTCAGGTTACTGCTCCTGGACTGGCTGAACCACTCCCCAACGCTGTACAGCTTCCTGCGCCAGCTTATTCTGGACGCTCTCGTAGCTGTCGGGCCAGGTTTCGGGCTGCGGTAGGCTGGGTGGGTTCAGGCCCCATAGCTGCCAGAGGCGCCTGCCGCTGCGCAGAGTTGTTGTGTAGCCAAAGTAGAATAGCCAGTAGTCCAGCTCGGGGCTGGAGGCTCGCATAGTCTCACGCTGATTACGTACACGGGCTGTGAACGCCCGCGCAGTATAGCCCCGTGCGGCCAGGCTGAAGGGGCTGCGGGCAGCCTGGATTTCTTCCTGCTGTTCCTCAGTGAACTGCGCCAGGGTTGCGCGGGACAGGTTCAGGTAGGGCCGCAGGACTGTGCGGCTGACGCGCCAGAACAGCAGCTCCATCGGAGTCTTGCTCTTGGTCATTTCATAGTAGAACTCCTGGCGCAGAGTTGTGGGCAGCTCCGCCACAACCACCTCAATTTCGTCTCGCTTCTGGAAGAAGTCCTCCCAGGCAGCGTCTGACTCCAGCTCTGACTTTCCGGCTGTATCTGCGGGCTTGATGGAGTAGTAGTTCTCCAGGAGCTGCGTAACCATGTCGGTCTGCGGAGCAGGTTGCCCCGTGCGCTGTCTCCAGGCCAAGATTGCGTCAGGGCTGAGGGGCACGCCCTGGTTAACTTCGTATTCCTGCAGCCAGGAGTTATAGGAGTTGGCGTAGCGGCTCACGCGCTCGCTGTATCTGTCGCGCCATTCGTCCCCGCCGATTCTGCCTTCCGCCAGCGCCAGGTCGTCCGCAGCTTGCGCGGGGAGTTGCTCTCGGCGGGCATCCGCAGTCAACTCGTAGAACTCATCCTGTTTCATCATCACCCTGCGGAACTCAGTCGGCAGGAGGTTCACTGTAACACCTGCGAAGTAGTTGCCCTGGAGGACGCGCAGAGCGCGGCGTGCGCTGGGCGGAATGTCCGCTGCGGCGATGTCCTGCACACGCAGACCCTGTAGGGCCAGGGCTTCCTGTTCTTCCTTGGTAACACCTGTAAGCTGGGTCTGTGCCTCAGTCAACCTGTCCAGGTATTCCTGATAGACCTTGGGCCTGTAGCGGAACATAGCTATGGGACTGGTGGCGGCAGAGAACAGCGCCATCTTGCGCCGAGCTGTCTCAATCAGCGCAGTGAGCTGAGCTTTCTGCTCAGGCGTGGCGCGCGGACTCTCCAGCTTATTCAGGGCCTGTTCCATGGTTAGCTCCAGTCCTTGTTCTGCTACCAATGTCCTGAACGCCATATCTTCCTGGTAATCCCTGAATCTGTTGTGAAACACCAGGTTACGAACAGACTCCATCGTGCCTCCAGGGGAGACGATAGAGAGCAAGTCCATGGTGGTCTGTACCATAGGGGGAGTTGCTCCACCCAACTCCAGCGAAGGTGCTTCACCGCCGATTTTGCCGCCGCCAAATAGCTGTGCGATGGCTGTTCCGGCTGCCTCCAGTGTAGGACTGTAAATGCCGAACCTGCCTGCTATATCCGCCGCAGCAAACAGCGGTCCTTGGACGAACTCAGGATAGTCGCGGCGGGTTAGCTGGAACGCTCTGTTTAGAGCTGTGCCGCGGAACGCACCAATTTGGACATTGGGTAAGCCAGGGATGCCCAGGTAGCCTCGGTCTGTGCTTTTCTCGTAGCGGTTGAACGCGCTGGTTAGGCCAGGATGCTTCAAGCCCTCACGCACCATCCAAGGGACCACGCGGCTATTCCCCGTGAACATTACCCGACCCCCATAATTCATTATCCAAGTTTGGGAAGGAGTAGTCGGACACCACATCCGCCCTGTGTAACGGGTACGCTTCAGACCTCGCACTTCCTTGGAAGTCCCTTGGAGGATATGCGTCCTCTCCAGGCTATCTTTAGCAGGGTCTATGGAGATTGCTTTTCCTAGAAGGATGGAGAGCATCTGGAACGCGTCAGAGACATGGCCTTGGTTCTGGACAAAGCGGCCATCTGTATTGCAGCCCTCCGCCTTCCACATAGCATCCCACATAGCCTCAGCAGCCTCCTTAGAAAGTTGGGGCACTATCACCCGAAGGTCGCCCTGATAGACCCTTCTGATTTCCTTGGTATCGTTTATCGGAACGCAGACCTTGAAATCTGTATCTGTTCCATGCCTAGTCGGGACAGTCCCTGCCAGTGAAACAATCTCGTCCAGATATTTCTTACTGGACTGATAGATATAGGTGCTGTTCCCCGAGAAATACCCATCCGTCACGACCCAGCCAAGAATAGCAGCATCCCTTGGGGACAGGATGCTAGCCTTCGGCCAAGAGCCATGCTCCGCCGCCACCTGGATACGGTCTGCTCGCTCTTTCAGCTCTGGAGTAGTCTTGAAGTGAAGAATGGGTTTGCCGTTCTTCTCCAGATATGTAGAAACTACAGGCCAGCGATGTCTGTCGCTGGAGATTACGGATACCCCTCTCCGCTGGAAAGAAGTCATCTCTTTATCGTTTTCCCAATGGATATTCTTGTGGAGGAGTGGTTCCCAATGAGAGATACCTGTGTTGGTATCTAGGGTAAGGACCAATTCACCTTCCTGAACCTCGTCACAGTTCTTCCACCCCTTCTTAGTAAGTATCCTAGCCATGTCGGTAGGCACTTCTTCGTACATCCAGAACGGTATGAAGCTCTTGAAGAACATGTCGGCGAACTCAGGCTCGGAGAAGTTCAGATAGGCTTGGTTGATTATGCCCACAGCCTCTGTGTTGGCTCCATCCACGGCGGCTTTCAGACTGCTCACAGTTGCCTTGTTGTGCGGCTTGCCCACAGACTCAGACAGTTTGCTGAGCCAGTCCTGTATCTGTGTGATGTCGCTGTCTGAGACTGCACGATGGAACGGCAACTCCGTTGCTTGTTTAACCAATGCATCCACAGCCATAGATGGGTCATCCATACGCTTAAAGATTAAGTCCTCACGGAAGGCTCGGTGGACTTCGCGGAGACGCTGCTCCGCCACAGCAAGCACTTCGGGTTTAGCCTGCTGGTTCTGAAGTGTTTGCATGAAGTATGTAACGAAGCTGTTTTCCGACCACAACGAGGACTCCTGCGCGATGACCTGGCCCAGGGTGGGAGCATCTGTACCCAGGATGGTTGCTACATCCTGCGGCGACCAGGCTGCTGTTGTGGACAGCGGAGGCAGCATGGGTTTGGGAGTGTTGCCAACCTGCTCAGCCACTTTGTCCATTGCGTGCTTATAATTGGCTTTTAACCCAACAGCGGCGGCATGCATTTCATCCCAGGCTTGTCCTGTGTAGCTAAAATAGTAATCCCAGGCAGTCATATCGCCGCGCTTGAACTTGATGCCATTGGGCTGTTCTACTCCACTGAAGAACTGCTTGCGCCAAGCGTTCAGGTCAGCATTACCAACCTCATACACACGATTAATGTGGCCCCAAGCCTCGCCCGCTTCATCCAGGTTGATGCCCAGGCTCTTGCCTTGCTCAATAAGTCCTGTCCACATACCCTGGACCAAGCCGTTGCCCTCAACATACAGCCTTGTAACTGCTGCCTCGGCCTCATCAAACACAGCCTGTTTTTGGCCTGGGGGAAGGGAGTTAGCCGCACGCTTGGCACGTTGCGTAATCTGGTGGGCCATATCAACCAGGCCATCGTGTGTCCAGAGCAGTCTGGTTGCATAGTGGTGGATGTTTGTCGGGCTGATTGCGTTCATTGTTCCAGGGCTGAGCCAGACATTCTTAGCCTCGCGCAGGTTGGCGAGGGCAAAGTCAGGCTGCGAGGCTATGTCAATGGCAGCGGCAGCCCGAGCACGTCTCTGCAGGTCGCCGACAAACTTTGTATCAGCATCGCTGGCCCTGGAATTGAAGTGCTTAATCTCAGCCAGAGGATACTCCACACCAGTTTCCGTTTTTTGGGACTCGATAAACTTCTCCGCTCGGCTCCTCCAGGTTTCTCCGCCACGGAGGGGTTTCTTTGTCCCTGTACTGAGCATAGAACGGAAGAGCCAATCTGAAGTAACACCTTCAGGGAGACTGGCTATGGAAATTTCTTCCCTGGTCAAGGCCACACCTGCGTCTATCTTCTTACCAATGTCATTCAGGATATTGAACTTACGAAGCAAGAATTTGTATTCTCGGGATTCCTGTCCGCTCAGTCTTATTTTGCCCTTTCCTATCTCCGCCAAAGTGCCTGATACAGTGGTATCCATTGTTCCCCCCTCTATCTGGGGCAGTTTGTGTAAAAAAGATACCTCCTGCCCCACCTTGGTGGGGGTATTCCCTACGAACGCCACGCTGCCTGCGCGGTACGCCTGGCCCTCCGGCGAACGCAGCAGTGCTTCTACTACGTCCATTGTCTCAGGCGACACTCTGCCCGCGTAGCTGACCCGCACGCCAGCCCATTGAGTCTCGTCAAATGTGGCCCTGGAGACAAGATTAGCTACTTCTTTGATACCAGACTTTCCCTCTGCTGCATTGACCAGTATGGATGTCCGCAGCTCGTCTTGGATGTGGTTTGGCAGAGAGCGCAGCACCTTTGGCTCACTCTTCAGCAGAGTAAGGATTTCCGTGCCCTCCAGGGAGCGCAGTCGCTCGTAGAGTTTGGTCTGGAACACCGCGATGTGCGCTTTGCCCATCATCGCAGATGCATTGTTCTGAGACTGCGCGATAAACGCACGGCTGAATGGCAGGAACGCCAACCGGAACTGTTTTCCTGCAGTAGTTACTTCCATTGCGCCAAAGCCCAACCGAGTCGTGAGAGCCTTGAGTGAGTCGGGCATCCAGTCTGCACCCAAAGTAGGACCACGGTTCATAAGAAAGCTGAACGCCCCACGCTTGACAGTCTGGCCGACAGTGATTTCACCACCATATCCAAGAGGGCGCAGCATCCCAGCGGTCATTTTCTCGTACTTGGTCGGGTCCATGAAGCCGAGTCCTCTGCGGCCCGCCACGAATACAGCCTTGATTGCTTCCTCGGGCAGGTTCATCAGTGTGTAGCTCGGCACGCCCAGGCTGGCCTCGGCGAACGGTGCGATGAGATGTCGTTCAATGTATCGGTTCCAAACAGGGTATATCCCAGCCTCAGAGAACTTGACAATCTTAGACACAACACCAGCCGTGCCTCCAGCTTTGGCCCTGTAGTGGGCAACCTCCATCGCCGCCAGGTCTTTGACCTGATTGACCGCAGCTGCACCCAGCTTGTCCACTACGTCTTGCCCGCTGTATGTGCCCAATCTGTCCAAAGCTACATCAAATGCCTTCGTGGAGTTACGTAGTGCCCGCTCCATATCTCCAAGGGCTACCGGAGTCTTGTCCGCCCGCAGCAGGTCCAGCGCGTCTCTAGCAGCAGCCAAGTAGGTTGGGTCATCTGCCTGACCCCGTGCCAGAGCTTTCACCATTGTCTCCAACTGGTCGTGTACAGGGGCCAGCTCAGCTACCTGCTCCAGGTACTTATAACGCACCATGTACTCACGGAAGTTAACCAGATTGGCTGCACGCCGTAGCTCTTGCCCTATGCCAGCAACAGAACGGCCTTTCAGTCCAGCCCTGGCTACCTCGGACAAGTACTGGCTCCCAACATGCGCAGCTATGCTGGCTGTCTGCTCCACCGGAAAGACAATCTTCCAGATGGCATCCCCAAGAATCTGTGCCTCTGGGGTGCGGCCTTTCTGGACTGCTAGCATAGCGCGCTCTGTGCCACCCAGCTCCCGAATAGGCTTGTTCCCGCTGAGAACCTCAAGAGCGCGCTGGTACTGCGGGAGGTTGCGGCGCATCTCTCGATTGGCTGCCATGGTCTGTTCAAAGGGAATGAAGTGAGCAACCTGGCGGACTGCTTCACTGCCTGTGTGGTAGAGTTTGCCTCCCAGCCTGAACGGACTGTTGGCCGCAGCTATGTACCAACCCTCAGCCACGCCGAGGGCCTTGCCTGCCAGCGGTATCTTGCCCAGTAGTCCAAATCCGACTACGTTGAGCGGGTCGGCAATAATCTCAGCCAGCGCCTTCTCCCACCACGGAGCTTTCCAGTTCTCCCAGGCTTTTTTACTGGCCTGGAGACTGTTATAGCCCGCATCCTTATACAGATTGTAATCCTGTTCCATTTCATCCGTGCCAGGGGTCAGCATCATCTTACCCTTGGCCGCTATGGGGATAACCACGTTGCGGTTCCACCAGTCAAACGGAGCCAGAGCAGTCTTGGTAGCGAACATCGCTCCACTGACAACTTTGCGGCTAGCCCTGCTGAGCCAACTCTGTTCTGCTTGGCTGTTGTGCTGGTCAACCTTGCCGCGGATGTTAGCTAACATAGTTGCTCGGTCAGGAGGCTCTAGAGGCTGCTCAGCTTCCATCATAGAAGTGGGCGGTCTGACTGGTTCAGGCGGCGCGGTCTGGTTAAAGTCAGACGGTTTGGGGCGACCTTCGGAGAACATCCTGGGTTTACGGGGGGATTCAGGTAAACCCTCCGCCACAGGCTCCCCCTCCAGCCCAGGTTCGGGTATGGCTCTGCGCACAGCGGGCACACCCAGGCCCTGCCGCAGTTCTTCCTCAAAGCCGTCAGTTTCGGGCAGCTCCGGCTGTGTGGTTATGGCTTTGCGCCCTGGTAGTGTTGGCATTAGCTGCGTTCCTTGCTAACCTGAATCCCCCCGTTCACTACGCCTGCTCCCGCTGGTATACTGTTTCTGGCGTAGGAACCTCCACAGGTTGGGCAGGCTTGGCCCCTGTCGGGCCGCTCCAGGCAGGCCGCACCAGGTCGTGAAGGAACGCTGTGCCCAGGCTGCGCACCCATTCCTCAAAGCTCATGTCCTGCGCGTGCTCGCCCTCTTGCCACAGCTCCCAGAGGTCGTCCGCGCTGCCTGCCAGGTCTATTGCCATTTCTTTGTCCACGAACATCTCTCCAGCAACCTTTATCATCGTGCTGCGGGCATTGGTCTTTCCTGTAGTCTGTGCCCGTTCCTTCTCTGCTGCTTGGCGTATCCGAGAGCGGTCTGCTGCTTTAGCTTCCAGGGTCGGACCGAATGTCTTGGTTCCAACCTCAGTCCACCACTTTGCCAGGTCAGTATAGCCCGATGCCTGGAAAGAGGGGAAGATTTCGCTGTCAAACTCCTCTCCCACAATGGCATCAGCGTCAGCCGCGTTTATCTTGAGCCGCCCAATGATGTCTGTCTTGATACTCTGTCTGCCTGCTGCAGCCTGAGCTTCCTGTGCCCGTGCCGTCTCAGTCCGCGCCAACCCAGCCTCCGCCTGTGCCTGCTGCTTCTGCGCCTTGCGCATAACATCCAAGCGTCCGCCTGTTTGCTCAGCTATGAACGTATTTGTGTCTTTGCGCCCAGAGAACAAACGCTGCTTGTATAGTTCGTGAATGTCGGAATCGGCCAGGTTGTCTGCGTAGGATAAGGCAATGCCTGGCTCTATGCCCTGGGCAATCCAGGCGTTAGCTATGACAGAGCGGAAGTAGCTGACGTTGCTTGCTCCTGTCTGGTCGGCCAGCGTCAGCCGCTTGGCGTTGCGTTCAGCCTCAGTCAAGCTGGCCTCATATTCCTCCCACGTTGCATAACCTGACTTCCTGAAGTCTGCCACGCTGCTCTGGAACTCAGGGGAGTTGCGGATAGCAGCGAGAGCCATAGGACTACCATTACCAGTCAGGTCAACCATAAATGTCATTGCCTTTGTCTCGGAATCCTTGTCCCTGACCCCGACCATCCTGCGCGCGTAGTCAACATCCTCGCTGATGTCGTAGCCCTTTACGAAGTCAGCTACGCTCAGCGTGGGGTTGGCCCGCCGCGCTTCTTCCCAGGCACGGGCAATGTGCACAGCGCGGCCAACCTGGAAAGCCTTAACGCCACGCGTTGTGTCCAGCTCAAACTCTGGAAATGCGTCCGAGACTTTACGCACAACTGCTTGTTCAACTGGATTAAGCTCCGGTTCGGCTTTGTAGAAACTAGCTACGTCCTGTTTCAGCTCGTGGTCGTCAGGCAGATTGACCCAGAGCCGCTGGGCCATTCTGAACTCAGCTTCTTTCTCTGGCGGTACAGTCTGCGGCAGACCGCCCAGCAGCGCATTTTTACCATAACTGGGCATCTGCCAGAAGAAGTCCTGGATGTCTGTGCTGACCTCTGCCAGCTTCTCTGAACTAACGCTGCCTGTGTCATAGGTCAGACGCGTTGTCTCTGTGCCATCTGGGAGAAACTCAGGAGTCGCAGTAACGGCTCCATGTAACAGTCCGGAAAGAGTATTGAAAATGGCTGTCCCGCGCTTGCCTTCAAGTGCTAGGGGCATAGTATCCTCTATCTGACCAATACGCTCAGTAGAACGCGGAGGAGCGACTGGAAGAGGCCCTGGTTTCTTTGCGGCTGGGGGCTTGGGGACAACTGGCTCCCAGAGGCCGGACACTCCTGGAGCTGCCGGAGGAAGCAGTGTGGGTGCATACTTGGTGAAAATTCCAGCCAAAGCTGCCTTGTTTTCAGGGGTCAAGTCCAACTCCCCCACAGCGGCAAAGTTCCCGCCACCCAGCTTGTAACTTTCAACCAGTGTGGCAATGTCAGAGTCGGTAGCATTGGGAAAACGCAACCGGACTTCCTTGGACAGCTCTCTAACAGCAACCTGTTCCTTCGCAGACTTTATTTGCTCTGGGGTTTTTCCCACTGAAGGTGCTCCTGGGAGACGCTGGAAAGGAAACTGTGTACCCGCCACGATTCTCTGTGCTATGCCTGGTTCTACGGGAGGCCCTGGAGCTTTTTCCTCTGGACCAGGTGCTCGTATTGCTGTTCCTGGAAACTTTGCCGTTGTCCCCTCCACTGGAATAGGCTGTGGGGGTTGTTGAGGCGGGGGCTGCGGGGGTGGTTCTTCCTGCGGCTGTGGCTGTTTCTTGCCCTCTTGCTCAGTCAACAGCTTCTTCCACCAATCAAACTCCTCAGTATCCTGTCCCGTAATCGGCGGCAGTAGTGGTTTTGGCATTTATGCCCCTCCCATTCCCATAGCAGTCGGCTGCGGCCCGCCCGCAGTCGCTCCACCCATTGCCTGCGGAGGTGGTGTTCCGAGCAGAGCAGCACCCAGGTTGCGCGGTTTTCCCATAGCCTCGGGGCTGCCGAACTGCTCTGGCGCGCCTATCTGTGGCCCTTGCTGCGGCGTCTTAGCCCCACCTAGCTGTGCTAGGATGTTGTGCCAGGCTGCGTTGATGGCTGCAGCCAGCTCGGGGTCGGGTTCCAGCCCCTCTTTCAGGTCTTTTTCTATGTGCCGCAGAGCCTTGACCATCCGAACAGCCTTGGCTTCGGGTGTCTCGGCAGCGTCCTGCCTGTCCAGCCTGCGCTCAATCAGTGTCCTGTCCTGCACCTCAATTATCTCTTCCAGGATAGTTGCTCTGTCCAGGATGTTACCCTGGGGCATTGCCTGCCTTGCCGCAGCCAGCCGCTCCATGCGGTCATCGGGCGCGGCCAACCTGCTTGTGGCTTCTGCGGTGAAGTCCTGTGGCACAAGCTCAGGGGTGAAGTTCTCCCTCTTTAGACCAGGCACAGCCGCCCGCCGCACACTCAGCGTTACAGGCTTGCGGAACTTGCCATCTCGAAACTCAGTAAGCCAGGCAGTGTCTATCTGTCCAATCAAGCTATTCATAGCCTGGTGGTACTCACCAACTGCGGACAGCGCCGAAACAAGCATTTGCTTCAAGGCGAATCCGCTGGGGGGAGGACTGCCGAACGTGTTGAGCATAGCCCGTGTGAAGCCACCCTCCTCCAGCAGACCACCTAGCTCCTGCCGCACCGTCTCCATCTGTGGCGGTATGACTGGACGGGTCATGGGGGACAGCCCTTCGTTCGTCTCCAGGTCAACAATCCTGCCTGATTTTATGTCATCTTCAGTTACGCTGCCGCCCACTCCGCCAGTGTGCAGAATGGCCCCGACAGAGCTGTCGCGGGCTGCCTGCATTTGGTAGGTAAGCCAACGGTTGTAGGTATCAAACAGAGATTTGTTGGGGGCCAGGAAAGACTGTGCGTAGTATTGTGCCCACGCACCATCCTTGCCGTTGTAGCCACCCCAGATTCCTTCGCCGCCCGCCACTCCCACCAACACAGGGATAGTCGCGTAGCCGCTGTCTCTGCGCTCAACCGCGACTGTACCCTCAACCAGGACTGACTGTACAGCTCTGTCATCCTGGCGTTCCCACAGCAGGTCTACAGTTACAGCCTTGCGGCCCTTCAGTATGCCTTGCCGCTCCAGGTTCTCCGGCAAAGTCCAACCCAGGGCTTTGCCTCGGCTGTATGCGGCAGCCACAGGGAGCTGATAACTGTAAGCGACACGAGCTAGACCGTCTGCGTCCCACTCGGGGTAGGTCATTCCTGGGTTCCAGGGTTCAGCAATGAACTGCGGTGTGCCATCGGGCAACCGTTTAACCATGACCACGACTGCGTAGAAGCCAGTCATCAAGAAATTGTCGGATACTTCCACACGCCAGGGACGTTTACCCAGACTGACTCTAGTTCTGTCCAGCTCCCCCCACAGCGCGGACAGCGCGCGCTCGCACGCGCCTGCTTTCTCCGCGTTGCTGTCATCCGCGACAGCCAGACTATGTATCATCGGAGAACCGCTGAGCAGATGAACACCCAGTCTGATTAACACTCTGGGTCGGTTGCTGACCACAGACTCATAGCCCTCGCGCTCTCTGTCGTCTTTCAACCTGCGCAAGCTGTACATATCCTCAATCTCATTCGCGCGGGGTGTCCAGATGTCCTTTAGGTACTGGACAACCGTGCCGACATTCTCCATCTGCTATACTCCTCTAACGGGGGGATTCAGGTTCACCCGAATATCCCATAACGCTGGCTGCGGTGG
>Ga0208958_1002657_pt1 | contig 14982 bp, 18 predicted proteins | sample RifOxyB1_FD_184032 | JGI IMG/M metagenome (GOLD analysis project Ga0208958, IMG submission 184032) | Soil microbial communities from Rifle, Colorado - Rifle Oxygen_injection B1 (SPAdes) | ecosystem: Environmental > Terrestrial > Deep subsurface > Rock core/Sediment | place: Rifle, Colorado... | reverse complement strand
GTCTCACCCCGGACAAAGTGCGGGAAACCCTAAAGTTCTGGAGGGCCCATGCGGGCAGGAAAACCAGCGGGGGCGAAAACGAAGCCCGCGCGGCAGACAAGAGCCCGAAGCACCACGGCGCCTGATGCGGCGCTGACGGACCCAGACCAGGGCAAGAAAAAGGCGCCGCGGAAGCGGTACCCCAGCGACAAGAAAAGCTTTACCGAGCTGCTGATCGAAGACATTCGGCTTACCGAGCGGGACCGGGAGGCCATACGCTCGGCTCGGTCCGGCGGTATTTCGCTGGCTGACGTGGCGGCGATGATCGTCTATGAGTTGGCGATGGCGCGGCGGTTTTTAGAGGAAAAGCTGTTAGATCCAAAGGACTACATCGTCGCGGCAAACAAGGCGGTTTCGCACGCCACGGCGGCGGCGCAGTTGGGCCAGGACGCGGGGGCCAGCGCAACCAAGATTGAGGTCACGTTTGTGGGCACGGGGCCCAAGGCGACGCACCCGGATGCGCCGGCGCGGAAGGCGCCGCATCGGGTCATCGGCGATGTTATCGACGCGGATGGATAGCCCGTGCCCCGCCTAGTGCTCCTAAAGCGGCACCCCAAGCCAGTCGACGCCATTGTTGCCAAACTCGACCTGAATGCGGCGTGGGGCCTCTACGATAAACAGGCGGCCTTTGTCGCCAGCAATGCCCGGTTCAACATCTTCCTGGGCGGAGTCGGCAGCGGCAAGACCCACGCTCTGATCGGTTGGGTCATCCGCCGCGCACTGGCCAACCCCGGCTCTTGCGGCGCGCTCCTGGGCCGCACAGGAATCGACCTAGACACGGTCCTAATCCAGTCGCTGTTTGACCGGCTAGACGAGGCGCAGAAGCATTGCGGCGTTTGTCTGATCAAGGACTACGACAAGGGCAGGGCAAAGCTCAAGCTTGTCAATGATTCCGTTATCTATTTCCGCCCTTACAACCGAATCAGCAAGTTGCGCAGCCTTACTCTGACCTATGCGGCAGCCGACGAAAGCGAGTGGAGCGAGGCGAACCCAGAAGAGATCTGGACGGTGCTGACGGGCCGGCTCCGCGGCCACGGCCCCATCCCTGGCTTAGCCTTCGCCACGTCCCCCAACGGTCTGCGCGGCATCACCAAGAAGTTTGTGGATGCCCAGCGCGCCTACCTTGACGCCGTCGCGGCCGGCGATGTGCAGGGGATGGCGAACTGGGGATCGTGGTACACGGCGACCGCTACCAGTTTTGACAACCCGCACAACCCTCCGTCTTTCTATGACATTCTGCGGAGCATGAGCAAACGGCGCTACAAGCAAGAGGTAGAGGGCAAGGTTCTGCGCCCGCAAAACACCGTGCTCGCGCTAGAGCCTCGGCACCTGATCCCGTGGAACTGGCGCGACTATCCGCACTTACCCCGCGTCTACGGAATCGACTGGGGCACAAGCGGCAACCACGTCGGGATCATGATCCAGATCACGCCCGCCGGTCGCTGGGTGGTCGCGGACGAACTGATCGTTGACGGCAACACACCCCGTGGGCAGTTTCAAGCCCGGCTGTCCGCGTGGATTGACAGCCACGGTCGCGCGCCAGCTGCGTTGATGGCGGCCGACCGCGCGTGCCCAGCCGAAAACCAACTCCTGGGCCTGCGCTACCGTCAGACGCAAGTGCGCTGGATGGAATCGCGCGAAGATCAAGAGGTTACCACTGGCCTAGAGAACATGCGCGATATGATGGACCCATTGGACGGCGAGCCCTGGTTGGTCTTCAGCGATTCGCTGGCGCAGACGATACCTGAGACCACGGCACCGATCATCCCAGCGATCCGCGGCTACTGCTACCACCTCGACAACGAAGGCCAGCCGACGACCAAGCCGCGCAAGGACAACGTTACCGATCACGCCATGGACGCGCTGAGATACATCGTTATGGCCGGCGCCTACGATCCGCGGCTGCACGGCGGTAAGGCGCTCTTGACGCCGCGGGTCGCGCCGACTAAACCAGAGGCGGCGAGCAAGCCGGGCAATAGCGGGGCGCAAGCATGATCTGCGAGGAATGTGGGAGAAACGATTGCCGAGTTCCGGCGCTTGAAGCTGTCAGCCAGCACGACCATTTCCCCAAGGGGCGACCGTTCGTCAAGAACGACTGGCACCGGCACTGCGAGGCTTTGGAGCGGGCGCGCGCGGACTGCAAAGCGGCGGTTGCGCGGGCGCTCAAGCCAATTGTGCCGCTTGGGTCGAAGTGTTGACGGTGAGAGGGTTAGCCCCGTGTGGGCTTGTCAAACCGCCAGCGCAAGAACTTAGGCGACCGCGCCTTTCCCGCGTCAGTCTTACCAAAGGTCTGAATCTCGCACCACTTGCCAATGAACCGGCCAGGGTTGCGCGCGATGTCCACCCGCTCGATTGCCGACGGGATGGCGACGCGGCCGGTCTCTACGCCGTCAACACCCAGGATCGCCACGCCGCAGCCGGGAGCAAAGCCGATGACAAGCGCGTCAACGGTGTCGAAGTGCTTGACCTTCCAGGCGCCTTGGCCGTAGGGGGCGTATGGAGCGCGGACAACAATCCCCTCTCCGCCGGCTAGGCCCACTGCGTTGAATAGGTCGCCTGCGTTGTTGTGGAGTTCGGCCACCACCAACGGCAATTTTCGCAAGCCTTCATACCGGCTTAAGAAGTGCTCCGGCGCAAACTCTTCCAACCTGACATCCGCTCCGTTGTACCCCATCAAGTCAAACGCAACAAACCGCGCCAGACCGTTGCGCTTCTGCCAAGCCCGCCCAGCCGCCACCGACCCGCCAAGAATCGACTGCACCGCCTGCACACCAAAGCCAACCGGCGGCAGGATCTCGCCGTCAACGACGCAGCGCCCGCCCTTGTAGTCAACCGGCGCCAAGTGCGGCACATGCGCCAGCCAATCCACGCCAGCCGTGCGCCCCGTCAGCGTCGCCGGCTCGTCACCGCCAAACGCCAGAACACCGCGCCAACCGTCCAGTTTCTCTTGCGCAGGCATGGACCGCCAATCAAGCGGCGGATGCTCTGCGATGGCGGCGGGAATCAGAATCGGTGCGGTCGTCTTCATGTCGTTAGCGTACTACAGTGTAGCGCAAACAGTCAAGTTGCCGATCGCAGAATTGCGCGCTACACTGCCCAGCGGAGGCGCCTGTGAACATTGCGAACGTCACGATCTGGAACGCGGTCAAGTTCGCGGAGCAATCGCGGCACCTTGACCAACTCGCCCGCGGCGACTTTGAGCCGATCCAGACCCACCTTGATCGCGCCTTCCCCAACACGGATCTGCCCATCCGCGCGATTCCGTTTGTGCAGCGGTACGTTGCGGAACTCGCCGGACTCTACAGCCGGCCAGTTGTCCGGCGGTTCTTCGGCACCGGCCTTGCTGACCCACACTGGCAAAAGCTCCAAGCGGCGTACACCGCCAGTCAGATCGACCGCGCGCTAGAGAAGGCAGAGGCGTCGCTATGGACGCAGAACACTGTGATTGCATTCGCGATGCCCGTCACGGTTGGGCAAGTGCGCTTGCAAACGCTGCTGCCGTGGCAAATAGAAGAGATCCAGACAGACGACCCGATGCGCGCCGACGACCCGGCGACATGGACCCGGCTAGATGCGCAAGTGCCGATCCGCGTCATCCACAATCAGGTCGCGTTCGGCCGTCTGACCTTGACGCGCACCACCGCCACCCGCGAGATCGACGGGCGCAGCGAAGGCATCTATGCGCCCGACGGCTCCCACCCGTTCGGCCGCGTCCCCGTCGCCGTCGCCTACCGTATCCCTCCCGATGCGGGCCGCAGCCTGGCAGCCATCAATGAGGCGGTGCTCAATCTGCAGGTGAGCCTAAGCCTTCAGGAGGCGGACAACGAACTGATCATCCGCAATTGCGCATGGCCCCAGAAGTGGATCAAGAATGCGACACTGCAGCAACTCGTGGAAACCATCTCTTGGGGCCCCGACAAGCTCATGGCCCTTCGCGGCGATGGCAACCCCAACTCCCCGCCGCCAGAGCTTGCCGTTACCCAGGGTCAGGTTCCTGTCTCCGAGCTCGTGGCGTTTTCCGAGCACAAGATCCGCCTCTACTGCGCCATGCTCGGCTTGGACCCGGCCGCGTTTCTTCGCGTCAACACCGCAGTTACGGCTGCCGCCCGGCTATTCTCTGCGCAGGACCGGGCAGGCGTGCGCAATCAGATCCTGCCGGTTCTGGCCAAGTTTGAGACCGACGTTCTAGCGTGCGTCCGCGAGTGCCTAGAACTGCGCGAGCCGATGCGCTTTCCGCGCGACCTGGCGGTGACGACGGCCTACCAGATGGCCGAACCCGAGCCGGACCCGCAATCGGCGGCGCAGGCCCTGACGGCAGAGATCGCGGTTGGCGTGTCCAGCCCGGTCGATCCCGTCATGCGCAGGGACGGCGTTTCGCGGACGAAGGCGCTGGCGACGGTGCAACAGAACCTGGCGGAGTCTCGGGCGCTTGGGTTGGTTGCGGCGGTGTCTGTAGCCACTGCACCCGCGGCCGACGGAGCCCCCCCCCAACCACGGACGCCGCCTCCGTCGCCGACACTGCCATGAACGGCGCGCAGGTGGCCAGCTTGGTGGAGATCATCAAGAATGTCTCAGGCAACCAGCTGCCGGCCAGTGTCGGCAGCCGCGTGATTGCTGCCGCATTCCCGACGCTGGACAGCGCCACGGTCGAGGCGATGATGCGCGAGGCGGAGGCGTTTACCCCTCCGGTCGTGCCCTAATGGCCACCTCCGCCTACAACATCACCGGCGAAGACGGCAAGATCCAGTGGATACGGATCGACGACACCGGCTTGCAAGACATCGTGCAAAAGTGGAGCAAGAACGCCACGGCCGAGATCAAGGCCGCGCTGCAACGGCCAATCGCCATCGCCAACGCCACGGCCGCGCACATCCGCGATCGGGCGATGCGCGGGCAGTTTGCGACAACGGCCGACGCCTACAAAGACCGGGCATCGGCTGGCCCAGAGAAGCGCAAAAGCTACTATGTATCGCCGGCCTACGCCGCAGCCGCCGGACTTGGCAAGCAGACGCGCTGGAAGTCATCGGCGGAGATGCACCGCGCGGCGGCAGCAAGGGGCGGCGGGCGAATCACCGGCGGCATGTGGTCAGGGCTGCAGGTCCGAAACTACGGCGCCGACGCGGCCGTAGTTGAGTTCAGCGGCTCCACGTTGGGATCGCGAAGCACCCTAACCGCCAACACCAAAAAAGTCGGCGGCAGCTACGAAGTGACGCTAAGCGACAACGGCAAGCTAAAGGCCAAGCAAGTTCGCGAGCTAATGCGCGACGAAGGCGGCAACGTCACCTATCGCCGCAAACCGCGCCTAGAGCGTAACAACCTGAAAGCGTATGCAGTTTTCAAGCACTTGGGCGTTGGCCTACTTGAGCCGCGGCAGGACGAGCTAGATGCCATCTGGGCCGCATTTTCTCGCGAGGCGGGGCTTGTAATCACAGGCATCGCTGGCGCACAATACAAGGGCGACGCCGCGGCCGGGAATTCGGCCCTGTTCGGCGCGATCGTCAGAGAGTTCCGCAAGAGGTGAGCAATGGATGAGATTTTTGCCGCGATTGAAGCCTACGCCGCAACCGAAGGCGCCGACGCCGAAAAGCTGCTGGCCGTCGCAGAAGCTTGTGACGCCATCGCCGCCAAAGACCCGGACTCGCCGGAAACGATGGCGCTACTTGAGGCCGTTCTCGCGCTGATCACTGCCGACGACGCCGAAGAGACCGAAGAGGCTGCACCCGCCCAGGACCCCCCGACCCAAGAGGAGACCGTCTAACCTATGGCCACCACCACCGAAAAGGCCGCTGCTCTACAGGCAGCCAAAGACAAGATCGCCGCGACCATCCAAGGGCACAAGGATGCCGCCACCGCCCGCGCCGCTGCGGCTGAAACTGCCCGGCAAGCGGCCTTGAGCGAAGAAAACCGGATCAAGGAGGCGCAGGCCGAACTGGTCAAGCAGGGCGAAGCACTCAAGGCGGAGATCGCTACCGAGCGCAAAGGTCTGGCTGCGGAGGCGCGCAAAGCGGCTGCAGAAAAGCTGGGCATCCTGGGCAAGGCGCTGCCGATGGTCCCGGACGTTGACCCGCGCACACCAGACGGCGCCAAGGCCCTTGAGACGTGGGCCAAGGAAAACCCGGAGTTTGTGCGCAGCCAGCGAGGCGACAACACGCTTCCGCCCGCACCGCTGCCAGAGAGCAACATCGCCAAGATCCTGAGCGGCGCCATCAAGCACCCGTTTGTCACGGCTCAAGAAGTCGCCAGCCGCCTCGCCTCGCAGGTCCGGGAGTAACCATGGCCACCACCACCACCACACAACCGCAGCAGTCCGCCGGCCTGAAAATGCCGGACATGTCCGCGTTCAAAGACCGCCCGCTTACCGACGACGACGGCCCGCGCATTGGCACCGTTCTGGGGCTGGACCTGTCCCAGTGGGCAGTCGCAATTGTCGATCTGACAGACAAAGAAGACCGGATTGAGAAAACCCGCTGGCGCTACAAAAACAAGGGATACGCGCCCTGCGAGGGGACTGCAACTGTTGTTGGCTTTCGGAAGGCAGAAGTCTGGGTTATCCCCCGTGCCCAGCACCTGCAGCGCGTCAGGATGCGCCGTGAGACGATCTACAAGAAAGTGCGCGATGGCCTGATGGCGGATTCTGCCGTCCGTGTGCCGATCGTGGACTTGACAGGGAAGGACGGTGTTGCTACACCGATCGACAGAGGAGAATGAACCGCCGCCGCGGGTGATACGGCAAGACGAAGCCTGATCTGGGGTCGGCGACATAGCCCCCAAGCAACGCCCAATTCTGGGCATCTTGGAGTGAGCTATGGCGAACGTACTTTCCCGGACTAAGATCAACCAGATCGAGGCCAACTTTCTCGAAAACATGATCGCCTACCGCCCGAAGTATTTGGCGGTCGGCAAGGAACTGCGCGGCGAGCCAGGCACCGTCAAGGTCGGCAAGAACGCGGTTGGCGCGATTGCCGCGACCCTGGCGGACACGGCGACCTCTGCGACCACGAGCGATCTGCACTCGTTTGAGGCGTCGTTTTCGTCTCTGGAACGCTACGTCAAGCACTCGGTTCCTGCGCACACGCTGGACAACCAGCACGGCTTGCAGAAGGTCGCCGCGGAACTGGCCCAGGTCGCTGGCAAGAACATCGATCGCGAGTTCTTCAGCATGATCGAAGGCTTGTTTGCTGCGGCTCACCCCCGCGCGGGCGCCACCTCCGGCCTCGTTGGCGCGGGCAAGAAGGCTCTCGATACCGGCTTGAAGGGCCTGATCGGAGAGGGCGGCGAGTTCACCTATGACACTTTGCTGGCGACGGCGGCGATGTCCGAGACCACGATCAACGCGCTCGTGCAGCTCTTGCTCAAGCAGCGCGACGATCGCGGCCTTCAACTGAGCCTGGCGTCTACCGGCAAGCTCGTGGTCCTGTGCGCGGCCCAGAACGCGCAGGTTGCGCACGAGGTCACCAAGTCGGCGCTCTCCGGCGCAGACAATGCCAGCAACTTCCACGCGCCGATGTTTGGCGGCGGCATCACCACTTGGGAGTTTTCCGACCCGGATGACTACCTGGTGATCGACGCCGACAACACCCCGTTCGGCTACTACCTGGGTCGGTCGCCGACCGTCACCGCGACCATGAGCGATGACGAATTGTTTGTGCACTTCGTGGTCAAGTGGAACGGCGTTCCCGTCTACGACCCGTACCTGTACGGCGCCGTGGGCTGCAACGTCGCGTAAGTAAGGGGCAAGCCGTGGTTGAGGTCGAACTGCAGTACGATGCCAGCAAGTCTGTATCCCACTGGGACGCAGACGGCATTGTTGCGACCTCAGCCACGGCGACCCTGTACGCCCCCAACGGCAGCACCGTTGAAGCTCCTACCGTCACGCTGCCAACGCTCAGCACGACGGCCACGGCGGCAAGCACAACCACGATTCTGACACTGGTCAGCGTGACCGGCATCGTCCGCGGCGACCACCTGCGGATTACCACTGCGGGCATTGATTACGTCGTTGAAGCGCTGAACGTCAACGGCACAGCGAAGACCGTCACGCTTACCGCCGCGCTGCCGGTCACACCGTCAAACGGCGATGTGGTCAAGTCGCTCAAGATGACGGCCACCGTTGCCGCAGTCGGCTCAGCAGCCATCGGCGACGGCTACCGGCTCGCATGGGTCTACACGGACGGCACCAACCCGCGGCAAGTGGGCTACGCCGTCTCCGTCGTCAGGTGGCCATGGGTCCAGCCCTGCAGCGCTGCCGATGTGCGGGAAATCGTCGCCGAGATCGGCGGCGGCAATCGTGCCGAAACGTGGTGCGCAGACGTGGCCTTGCGCGTTGACGACATGATTCGCGGCAAGGTCATGCAGACCGGCCGGCGACCCTCGCTCTACCTCAGCTCCGCGCTGTTCAGCAACGTGGCCCGCAGCGGCATCCGGTACGAACTGGCCAAGCGCGGCATCTGTCTGGGTGGCCAAGTCTACGAAGCCCAACGGGAACTGCGCTTTGCCTTTGATGACGAACTGGCCACCGTGATCACCGGGCTGCAGACCTATGACAGCGACGCGGACGGCGCGATTGCTGGCGCTGAGTCGAAGCCGATCCTGTTCACGATTCAGGCCAGCCGATGAGTTTTGCAAGCACTGCCGCAGTGCTGGATAGCCTCAAAGCGCGGATTGAAGCGCTGACCCCGCCGGAGCAGTTTGGCGCGGATGACGCCTTTCGCGTCACTTGCTCGCCGGAGGCTCAGCAGTCCAGCGGCTACCGGGCCACGCTCGTCTACTGCAACGCCGGCCGCCGCAAGCCCGGCGCGTCACGGACCTGCACCGATTGGCAAACCACGGTGACAATCGACACGGGCTACAACGCCGTGCGAACCGAGGCCGCTGAGCAAACGGTCTTGCAAATGGCCGTCACCGACGCCGAAGCGATCCTTGACGACCTCTACACCTGGGCTGCGACCACCGACGGCATCCTGTCAATCGAGCCCGACGAAGGCATTCCGCAGCCAGACGGCAGTGGCGAGCTTCACATGGTCCGGCAAATTCGCGTTGTCTATCAGCGCACATAGGGGCACACGATGGCTTACTGGCTAGAGCACTCACTAGGCATCGCCCCGCAAATCAGCGGCTTTGGCACTCCAAACCCGCCTACCGCGCCCGCGTCCACTGACGCTGACTATCGCTGGATTCAGGGCGAAAAGCCCAAACTTACCCTGACGACGGAGCAGCAGGAATTGGACCTGATGACCGGCCAAGTCGGCGCAGCTCCAGAGCGCTTGCCCGGCCGGCGCCACGGGGCGATCACTTTCCAGATGCCGATCGAAGGGCTCAAGAGCGGCTACGATCCCACGGCCGAAGACCCCGGCGACAGTGGCGTGATCCCGCCATGGTTCGCCCTGTTGGCCAACGTCCTGGGCAGTCAAATGGGCGCATCTGTCGACACTGCGGCGAAGTTCTGGAACGGCCTGCACGCGAGCTTTTCGCAGTACACCGCTGGCGTTGGCGCTGCGTCCGGCACCATCGCGGGCTGCACCTCGACCTTGATCAGGGTCTTCTCTGCGGTCGAGAGCAATAAACACGACGGCGGCCAGCTTGTCGTTGCCGCAACCACAGCCACGGACACCGCCCCGCAATTCGGCTGGCTCAAGACCAAGAGCGGCCAAGACCTGACGCTGTTTGAGGCGACCACCAACACCGCCGCAGCCGCAGACGACCTCTACGGCAGCGCCAACGCATGGCTCTCCGCGGTCAACAGCAGCCAGATGCCGGTCACGATGGCCTACGTCGGCGAGGCGACCGAAGCGGCGATTATCCTTGAGGATTGCATCTGCAACGGTGTCAAGCTTTCCGGCAACTCCGGGGAAGTGGCAACCATTGAATTCAGCTTTGAATTCTTCAATTACTACCACGACGAAACCAACGGCGGCTTGGTCGTCCCGGCAGCGTTCGCTCGCGTCCCGCAGTTGGTCGGCAACAACAACAGTCGCGCCACCATCGGCGGCAACAGCACCTGCGGCCTGGGCTCTTGGTCGTTGGAATACTCCGCCACCGTGACCCCGATCGCCTGCCATGCCAGCACCCAGGGCATTAGCGCAGTGCGGATCTCCAAGCCGCGGATCGCCGTGAGCATGACGATCCCCTGGCAGACCGGCGCGGCAGTGTTCGACTCCGCCGGCGGCGCGTCGACGACCGGCCAATACTACTGGCAGAGCCGGTACGAGCGCGGCGTTCGCGACTCGATCGGCCTGTACGTCGGCAGCACCGTGGGGCGGCTCTTCGCGCTGCTGCTGCCATCGGCGCTCCAGTCCGCCGCCCCCCAGTTCACCGACCTGGAAGGCGCAGAGGGCTACACTCTGACCTTTGAAGCGGGCAGTTACACCGGCGACACCAGCGACACCGCGGAGACTGCCGCCAACTCGCCGCTCGATAGCATCGCCCGGTTCGCGATCGCCTAACCCAACGCCGCCGGGCAGGGCTGTGGTGGTACCTGCCCGGCGGCCATTCCTTTACCACCACAAAGGCAACCACCACTATGGCCATTTCTATCTACGCCGACGAACCCACGCACCTGGAATGGGACGCGGCGACGCGCGAATTCAGCGAGCCCAAGACCCCGCCCGCTGGCCCGATCTTCACGATTCGGGCGCACGATTATTGGTGGACGCAACAGCGCGTTCAGCCGGCATCCGAAGACAAAGAGGGAAACCTCAAGGACATCCGCGACACCGTGACGGCGTGCCTGCTGGCCATTGACGGCAGCGCCGAAAGCGCCGAACGGTTCAAGACCAACCCCAGCGCCAAGGCTTTGATCCCGCTCTACAACGCGATCATCAACCACACCCTGGGAAACTGAGCATGTGGGCAGGCCAGCCGGTGACGCATCGCGGGCAGCCAGCCCTCTTTGCGCCGTCGCTGTCCACACTGCTGACGCTGGCCAAGAAGCGGGGAACCTACCGCTACATCCTCGGATGCGCAGGCGCCCCACGGTTCCACGCTCCGCCACCGCAAGCCCGCGAAACGCCTATCCTTGATTGGTCGGTTTGCCCGCTTGACCTGCTAGATTCGCCTTTTGCGCGTCTGTCATGGACACTGTCAGAGGTGGCGAAGGTCTCGCCGCTCGCCGGATGGCCAGATCGGTTCGCCCCGTGGGCCGTTGTCGGGCTGATGGCCCAGAGGTAGCGCAATGGCCGTCGCCAACGTCCAGCTAAAGATCGGAATCGACGGCGTTGACAACGCCAGCGCCGCCGTCAACAAAGCCCGCGAGGCTCTCGGCAAGCTCGCCGGCCAGAGCAAGAAGACCAAGGACGCGACCGAAGAGCTTGCTGCGGCTGGGGGCGGCGCTGGCGGTATTGATGCCCAGAAGATCCAACAGCGCACGGCTGCAGCAGGCGGGGCGATTGCCGCACTCACCGCAGCCATGGGCCCAGCCGGCGCCGCGCTTGCGGAGACGGGCAGGGCTGCGACTGCGTTGGGGGCGTCGGCGAACCTGATTCCGGGGCCAGTTGGGTTGGCCGCTGCAGCTGTTGTCGGGCTCGTGGCCGGCGTCTATCTGTTGGGCAAGGCGACTTCAGAGACGGCAGCAAAGCTGCAGTTGTTGGGCAACGCGGACACCGCGCGCCTAAAAGACAACCTCAACCTGTCCGTCGATTCGGCGATCAAACTCAGCCAAGCATTCACGGACTTGAGGGACTCATCGCTAAGGCCGACCGATGAATTGCTGAAGTCCGTTGCTGACAACGCCGACCGATTGGGCAAAGACGGCGGGGAAGCTGCGGCAAAGTTCGTTGCCGCTCTGCAAGGGGGGCCGGAAGCGCTGAAGTCGTTTCAGGCCGAATTCGGCAAACTGAACGGTCTTGTTGCAGATCAAGCGGAGCTATCCCGGCAGATCGGGCTAGACCCTGCCGCACTCGGCATCGCCAAGCAATTGACCGTCGAAGAGCAGACAAAGGCGGATGTCTCACAAGGCTTGCTGCGCATTCAGAAGGAACGGCTAGAGGTTGGCCGCGCAGAAGGCGAGCTAATCCGCCAGGTCGCGCTAGAATCAGAAGCCGGAAGCGTGGCAGCCCGCCTTGACGCGGGTCGCCGCAAGGTCGCGATCGAAGAGCAAATTGCCGCAAGCCAACGCCTCATATCAGATGAGCGCAGCATTCTGGCTCTAGTGCAGGCAGAGACCGGAGCGCGCCAGCAACTTGCCGATATTATGGCTGTAACCGCATCGCGCGCCGACCTGCTGGACGCCACGGCTGCGGCTACCGCCGACAAGCAGTTGCGCGCGTCCATACTCTCTGAGGCGGGAACTGCCCGGCAGCTAAACGCTGTTCGCGCGCTCAACGCCTTCGATGCACTGCACGGCAAGACGCTAGACGCCAAGCTGCAAGTTGAGCGCAACATCCTGGCGGCTAAGGTGGCACAGGGCGACGCGGCCAAACTGGCAGCGCAACAGCAGGCTGAAGCGAGCCGCGCCCAAGAGGCTGCCGAGCGCCGCGCCCGCGCCCAAGCATCGGCAGCTAAGCGCACCGCCGAACTCCAAGCGGCAGCCAAACTCCGAGAGCAATTCGCCGCAGACGAAATCAAGGACCTGGAAAGCCAGGCAGCCACGCGCAAAGACCTGGAAAACGCGGCAGTCGTCGCCAGCGCCCAAGCGAACAAGGCGGTCCAAGACGGCCTAGACGCTGTGCGAATCGCCAAGATCGCACTGACGCAAGACCCTGCGGTCAAGGCGTACCTTGAGCAGCAGCAGATTCAGATCGTCATGGCCCGCGCGGTCAAGGCTGCGGAGGAAGACGCCGCAATCGGCATCGCGGGCGCTGCCCAGCGCAAAGCCGCGGCCATCATCAACGCGGAGGCCCAGACCGCGGCGATCCAGAAGCGGGAGTTTGAACGGCGGCGCACTGAAGCGGACGCCGAAGACGCCAAATTCCGTGAGAAAGTCACCGGGGCGATCGGGCTTGCCGGTCCCGCAATCGCAGCTGCGCAGAAGATCTCTGGGCCCGGCGGCTTGGTCGGCGCGTTGGCCGCATCCGTCGCCCAGGGGCAGGCGCTGGTCAAATCGTGGAACACCGCGGGTGGTAACACGGCGGGCATTATCGACGCGGTCGGCAATGTGGCTGCGGCCGTTGTGGAAAGCGAGAAGGCCCAAGCGGCGGTCATGTTCCTCAAGGAAACCGCCCTTGCATTTGCGTCCGGCGCCACTGGCGATGTGGCCGGCGCCGTTGGCCACGGTGCCGCAGCAGCGACTTGGGCACTAATGGGCTCCGGCGCGCTGGGCAGCACGGCGGGCGGCAGCACGGCGGCGGGCGGCGGCTCAACCGGCGGCGGCTTTGGCGAGCAACAGGCATCGCAGGGCCAGGCGGGCGCGGCAACCGGCGGCGGAGGCTTGACGCAGATCTTCAACTACAACACCCCGTTGGTCACCCGCTACGAAATCGGCAAGACCGTCGCGCAGGCAACCAAAGCAGCAGCCCTTGCCGGCACCGCCAGCGCGAAGGGGGCCTAGTGCTAGCGCTCTCAACCACCGGCAATTGGTCGCTGTTTATCGACACGACCTGCGACGGCAACCCCGCGGAAATGTACGAATCGACCGGCGACGAAACCGACGCCTACACGGCAATCACCGCCTACGTCACCTGGCTGAACAACGCCGCGCGGGCGTGGTACGGCGCCGCAACCTTCTCTTGGTCCTACGCCCGCAGCGACTATGCCGGCGCGCGGCTCACCCTGGCTTGGACAGGTGGCGTCAACTTTGCGATGGATGCCGGCGGGCTGGCAACGCTCGGATTCGATGCCGACAGCAGCAACACCAGTCTGACGGCCATCGCCGACGCGGTAGGGACGTGGGCACCAACGGTGCCGCTGGCCGTCCGCGGGTACGCCCGCAGCCTCAAAGACGGCGACGCGGAATCGGCCGGCGCCGTCCGCCCGGGCGTGCCAGGTCTAGGCCACCGCCAGCCGGCGATTGAAGCGATTGGCAAGGCTATTGACGCTGCGCGCGTCGCGTTCGTCCTAGCGACAGCGGCCACCCCACGCCAGGGCAGCGTTTACCAAGAGCATACCGGCGATTGGCTAACACTGGCCATCGGCGAGTTCCAGCGCAGCCGTCAAGACCTGGCCTACCGCTGGACGATAGCCGCCGCGGGCGCTCCCGTGTAGACTGCCGGCGGAGGTTCCATGGCCTGGATTGAGTGCTACGTCTACAGCGAAGGCCCCGCGACGGACACCGCCATCGCGGCGCTGGATACCGTGCAGACTTTCGGGCTGGTCAAGACCGCGACCCCCAGCAACCACTACGCCAGGCCAGCGGCCCCGCAGCGCTGGACAGACCTGATTGCCACATGGGCCACACAGTTGAGCACGGCCACCGGCTACACGGTGACCTGCACCTATTCGTCGACCACCAAGCGGCTCACCGTCGCAGCCAACAACCTGATCCGCCCGCTGATGGTTGGCAACTCCGCGTTGTTTACCGGCTTCACTCAGGCGCTGGCTGGCAGTGCGCTCTCTTGGACCGCCGATGATGCCCCGCTTGGCCGCGTCGAATTGCTTGGCGCACTGGTTGAACCGCGCGAGGATTGGGCCAGTGTTGAAATGGAGCTCTACCGCCACGGTCGCGCGAGGGCTACCACTTGGGGCAATCACCAGGTCCACCGCTGCGCGCTGTACATGGTGGCGACCTCCGCGGCGCAGTTCGATGCCGGCTACGTCCAAGCCGGCCGCGTCCGCCTGCACCAAGGCGAAAGCGGGGCGGCGCTCAGCGCCTACGACGAAACGAACCCGGGCGGCTACGTTGATGGATGGGTCATCGGCTGTGGACAACCTGTGGAAGAATCCGAAAACCTGTGGGCCTATCCCATGTTGATCGGGGTGGCGCGGTGAGTATTTGGGACGCCACACGCTACGGCTGGAATCCGATTTGGTTTCTCACGATTGAGGGCGTGCCCGTCATTTGGTCCGAGGGTC
>Ga0208958_1002656_pt1 | contig 14988 bp, 13 predicted proteins | sample RifOxyB1_FD_184032 | JGI IMG/M metagenome (GOLD analysis project Ga0208958, IMG submission 184032) | Soil microbial communities from Rifle, Colorado - Rifle Oxygen_injection B1 (SPAdes) | ecosystem: Environmental > Terrestrial > Deep subsurface > Rock core/Sediment | place: Rifle, Colorado... | reverse complement strand
CAATATCAAAAGCCAGCCATTGCCGCCGGGCACATTCTAGTTGGTCCGCACAAGGACGATTTCGTGATCAATTTAGATGAAAAAAACATTGCCGCTTATGGTTCGCGAGGCCAACAGCGGATGGCGGTGCTGTGGTTGAAAATTTGTCAGCTGGAGTTTTTAGAAAGCAAATCTGAGCAAAAGGCAATTTTATTACTAGATGATATTTTAAGTGAGCTAGATCAAGAGATGAAGCAGAAGGTGTTGGAGCTTTTAGCTGGTAGGCAAACTATTATTAGCAGTGCCGATGAGCGAGTGCTAAAAGAAATCAAGTCGAAAGTGGACAATTATCAAGTTATAATGCTGTCATGAATTTCGACATTAACCAATACCTCAAACAAATTAAATTACCTGAGCCGCAAAGCCACAAAGGCCAAAATGGCAAGCTGCTCATCATCGGTGGCTCAGATCTTTTTCATGCCGCCAGTAAATGGAGTCTAGATATAGCTAGTAAATTTGTAGACATGGTTTTTTATTCCAGCGTGCCCAGTAATAACCAATTAGTGCATGAAGCTAAGCAAAATTTTTGGAACGGGATTGTGGTAGAAAGAGAAAATTTGACTGAATATTTGGAGGAGGCTGATTGCGTTTTAATCGGCCCGGGCATGACCCGCCAAAATTTTCATGCTCAGAGCCTGAAAAACTTAGGCGGGCAAGCCCGCTTAACTAAGAATGATTGGCAGAACAATACTTACAAAATAACTAACTACTTGCTCAAAAAATATCCCCATAAGAGATGGGTGCTCGACGCTGGAGCTTTGCAAATGGTGGACGTAAACTTGTTGCCGGAAAATTGTATTTTGACACCGCATAAAAAAGAATTTTTGAGATTTGAAAAAATATTAGATAATAAATACTTAATATTGCTCAAAGGCCCAATAGACAAAATTTATTATCAGGGCCAAGAGCTGGAAGTCTCTGGCGGTAATGCCGGCATGACTAAAGGCGGTACAGGTGATGTGCTGGCTGGTTTGGTGGCGGCGCTGTATTGCCAAAATAATATTCTCACTAGCGCCGTAGTAGCTAGCTATGTCAATAAAAAAGCAGGGGAAAGTTTGTCTTGGCGCGTGGGGCCATTTTTTAATGCTAGCGATCTAGTAAATGAAGTGCCCAAAGTATTCTGGAAAGAAATAAATTCTAACTAATAAACTTCTTCACTTGCATTTATTTAGTGAATGAATTGAAAAAGTTGTCGATATCTTGATCGGTGTTTAAAGCCCGAGTTTTGCCATTTTTATGGTCTCTCCAAGCCTCTGCCTCCAAAAGATCTAATTCGATTTTTTCTAACTCATTTCTTAAAGCAGATCTTACCACATCACTAAATGAAGTAAAGAAGCCGGCCTCAACAGCGTCTTGAGCCTGAGCTTTAAGCTGTAATGGCAGGGAAATATTAATTGTTGTATTCATATTGTATGAATAATAGCAAAAATCATACAAAAATCAAGATTAGCTTTTATTTTCCAATATGTGATTAAAATAGCGCAAGTTGTGCATAGTCAGTAAATTCCCTGCCAGTGGGTCTTTGATTTTGAATAAATGATGTAAGAAAAACTTAGGGTAATCACTAGCGGGAGATTTTAAATTTGGATCAAGTGGCGATGGATCGTCTTTGTATTGAGCATTAGTGATTTTGATATTACCAACAGTGGTGTAACAGAGACCATGACGGCCGTTGCGGCTGGGGATAGCGCAATCAAACAGATCATAACCGCGCTTAGCCAGCTCACAAATTTGCTCTGGGGTGCCGGCGCCCATCGCATAAAGAGGGTATTTATCTGGTACCAAACTACGTACATAAGAGAATAAATCATAGGGTAGAGTTTGATCGCTGTTTACTGCCCAACCACCAAAGCCAAAACCGTCAAAACCGATTTTGAGTAATTCCTCAGTGCAAAATTTTCTTAATTCATAATCAAAACCGCCTTGAATAACAGCAAATAACAAGGGTTTAAAGCCACGTTTTTTGGCTTCTATGGCAAATTGTTTTTTACAGCGCCCAGCCCAAGCGATAGTACGATGTACAGAGGCTAGCAGGTTTTTTTGATCTTGATAGTGTCGACAATCGTCTAAAACGATCATGATATCCGAGCTAAAATCAAACTGGATCTTAATCGCTTTTTCTGGAGTGAGTTTAAATTTTTCACCAGTGTAAGGATGACAAAAAGTAGCTCCATCTTCATCAACTTTACCCTTGAGCGATTTAGCATTATTGATTAAAGAAAAGACTTGATAGCCGCCACTGTCAGTTAAGATGGGCTGTTCCCATTGCATAAATTTGTGTAAGCCGCCCATGTTTTTAATAAACTTGTTTCCCGGATAAGAAAGCAAATGATAGGTATTACTGAGCAAAAACTGTCCGCCCAGCTTTTTCAAATCATGAGGAGCTAAGCCCTTAATTACGCCACGAGTGGCATCGGGGCCAAAGGCTGGACAAACAATATCACCATGAAGGGTATGAATAATGCGAGCCATAACTTTCTATTTTATCACCTGATGGGAAAATGTTATGATAAAGAGGTGTTAAACCAAACTACCAAGAGTAGCATTCTTTCTAATTTACGGCAAAGTTTTGCCTCTGGTACTGGATTGACTTTGAAAACAACTCAATCCACAGAAGAGGATGAATTGCAGGCAATAGAGCAAGCTTTAGCTCAAGCCCTACCCAACTTGCCCCCTGAGCCAATCACTATTTCGGCTGGTTTGACCAAAAAAGAAAATTTATCTAGTGCCGCTCCAACAGAAATTTTGCCTGGTGTGCAAAATTTGGAGCAAGAGCTAACACTAGAGATTTCACCAGAGGTAGAAAGTTTTGTAGAGCATCATGAGAATCAAGCTGACAAATTACCTGATGAAATCGTGATTGTTGATGGGGCTGAGCCTAAATTGCAAACCCATATTCCTAATATACCAGTGATTGTTTTACCCATCGATCAAAAAGTAGAAAAATCCGGCCAAAATAAAAGTCCTAAATTTAGTATTCGCTGGCTGGTAGAGTGGAGCCGAAGAATTATCAAAAAATTTGCTGGCCGAGTAATTTATCGAGCTTAATTTATGACTAGTGATTTAAATTTGCTACTTTCTCAATTACTTATCACTATAGTAGTGGTTTTTGCCTATTTATTAATCGTAGCTATTTTAGCTTTATTTACTTATATGTTTTTGCAGTGGTTTAAGCACCGTCGTCGAGAAGGCTATGCCTTGGATTTTGTGACTATGATGGTGAAATTGCCCAAAGATAATGAGATTAAGATTGATGCCACTGAACAAATGTTTGCTGGCCTTTATTCCATTAAACAAAGTGGTTTTACTTCGTTTTTAAAGCCAGAAGATTTCTTTGCCTTCGAGATAGTGGCTCTCAAAGAATACTTAGCTTTTTATATTACTTGTCCGGTTAAATTAAGAGACTTGGTAGAAAAACAAGTCTATGGAGCTTATCCCAACGCCAGCATTAGAGAAACCGACGAGCTGAATATTTTCAATGAAAAAGGGCGAGTAGCTTTCGCTGATTTAAAATTGGAAAAAAATTCTTATTACCCGATAAAAACTTACAAAGATTTGCCTACTGATGGTTTATCATTGATTACCAGCGCCATGGCCAAGATGGGTGAGGGTGAGGGCGCAGTAATTCAATTTTTATTAGAACCAGTGGGTGATAAATGGAAGAAGAAGGGGCGGAGCTATATTGCCAACAAAAAGAAAAAAGAATCAAATCCAGATAAGGCGAGCTATAATCATGATCCCAAAGAAGTAGAGGCAGTCACTAGCAAAACTGAGAAATCAGGCTTTCGCGTGGCTATTAGAGTGGTGGTGTCGGCGAAAAGCGATGAAATAGCTCAATCTCACGTCAACAACATTGCGGCGGCTTTTGCTCAATTTAGTTCTCCTTTCAATAAATTCACCAGCGCTAATGTCTGGATTAAAAATCTATTCATGATCGATTTTATTTATCGCTACATGCCGCTGTTTCGTTTTAAGACTTCTATTTTAAATACTGAAGAACTGGCGACTATTTTTCACTTTCCCAATAAAACTGTGGAAACGCATAATATCCAGTGGCTAACGGCCAAAGGCGCGCCGGCGCCCAGCAACATTCCTTCTCAGGGTTTATATTTGGGTAAGTCCACTTACCGGGGCGAAGAGCGCAAGGTCTATATGGACATTAAGGATCGCCGGCGCCACATGTACATCATCGGGAAAACTGGTACTGGTAAATCTGAGTTCTTGAAAGAAATGATCTTACAAGATATTGAGGCGGGCAATGGAGTCTGTGCCATTGATCCACACGGCGAGTTTGTAGAAGATATTTTGCAACTCATGCCACCCGAAAGAGCTGAAGACGTGATTTACTTTAACCCTTCAGACCTAGAACGGCCGATGGGCATGAACATGATGGAAGCTCACAGCGAAGAACAACGCCATTTTGTGGTGGGCTCTATTATCGGTTTGATGTATAAACTTTATGATCCGCACCGCACTGGTATTATTGGTCCTCGTTTTGAGCACGCTATTCGCAATGCCATGTTGACTATTATGTACAAAGAAGGCACTACATTTGTGGAGCTAGTGCGTTGTATGACTGACGAAAAATATGTGCAAAAACTTTTGCCTTTGGTCAAAGATCCGGTGGTGAAACGCTATTGGACAGACCAAATTGCTCAAACCAGTGATTTTCACAAGTCAGAAGTTTTAGATTATATTGTATCTAAATTTGGTCGCTTTGTGACCAATAAAACCATGCGTAACATTATTGGTCAGAGTAAATCATCTTTTGATTTCAGAAAAGCTATGGATGAGAAGAAAATTATTCTCTGCAACCTGTCTAAAGGCATTTTAGGTGAAGAAGACGCCAAGTTTTTGGGTTTGATCTTAGTGCCTAAAGTTTTAACTGCTGCTATGAGTCGACAAGACATTCCCCAGGAGCAACGCGAGGATTACTTTTTGTATGTTGATGAATTTCAAAACTATGCCACTGAAGATTTTGCGGTCATTTTGGCTGAAGCTCGGAAATATAAACTCAATTTGATTGTGGCTAATCAGTACATTGGACAAATTGATGAGGAGATCAAGAATGCAGTTTTTGGTAACGTGGGTACTATGATCACTTTTCGGGTGGGTGTGACTGATGCCAACTTTTTACAACATGAGTTTGCGCCCACTTTCAATGAAACAGATTTAGCTAACATTGAGAAATATAATGTTTATGTCAAAACTATTGTTAATAATGAGCCAGTGCCGGCTTTTTCCATGTCTCTAATGAAAGATATGACAGCGCAAAATGCGCGCATGAACCCACAACTGGCTAAGACGATTAGAGATTTATCACGCCTCAAATATGGGCAAGATAAGGCGGTGATTGAAGAAGAAATGAGCTCGAGGATTGAGGCGTTGGTTTAGGGAGAGGTATATTCCTTAACCACTTGCTGGCAATACAAATATTGCCCATATTCTAAAGCCCTTTCTTGAATTGAAGCACCGTCACTGCTTTCTTTCACCACTTCTTTAATTACCTGATCAATTTGACTTTTAATCTCCACACTTTTTTCGCTCAAAATTTTAATTTGTTCGGTGGCTTCTTGGCTACTGTTTTTTAAATCGGGCTGTGGCAATTTGTCGGCTAGTTCTTGAAAGTTCTCTGGTAACAGCTCAGTAACAGTGCCTAAAACTTGGTCTTTATTAATATCTTTAAGATTGGGTAATTTTTTATTTTTATAATAAAAATAACCGGCGTAGGCTGAACCACTCAAAACCAATAACAATAATAAAATTCTAATTATTTTCATTACTCATATCTTAGCGCTTCGATCGGAGAAAGTTTAGCGGCACGGCGGGCGGGGGCAGCCCCAAAGACCAATCCCACGATTGTAGAAACACCAAAGGCTAAAATTACTGTAAAAGCGGTAACTTTGGCAGGGAAGTAGGGCTGGATGGCTAAAGTACCCAAATAAGCGATAATGAGTCCGATGATGCCGCCAAAAACAGATAGTAGTGCTGCTTCAATTAAAAACTGAGTCAAAATAATATTGGGAGTGGCGCCGATAGCTTTGCGCAAACCAATCTCGCGGGTTCTCTCTGTGACTGAAACTAGCATGATATTCATGATGCCAATGCCACCTACCAGTAAAGAAATGGCGGCGATACCGCCCAAACCAACGGTAAACATGCCTAAAATACTGTTGATAGTTTCCAGCATTTTACTTTGGTCAACTACCGTGAATTCATCTTCGTCTAATTCTTTAAGCATGGTTTTTTTTACTTTTTCCGTAGCTTCTTTAATCCGATCTTTATTTATTACTTCCAAGGTGAAGTTATCGATATATTGCACATCTAAATTATTTTCCAGGGTGTTAATAGGTAGATAAACATAATTATCAAAACTGGGGCCACCAAAACTAGAGCCTTTTTTTTCTAGCACTCCCAAAACTTGATAGCTCTGACCAGAAATTTTTACCCTTTTATTAACTGGATCTACTTTTCCGAAAAGTTCGCTGGCAATTTTGTCACCCAACACCGTCACTCGCTCACTTTTGTTATTATCGCTATCAGTAAACCAATGGCCCTTACTAGCTGGCATACTGTAAATTTTTTCATATTGGCTAGTAGTGCCAATAATACTCACTTTCTTAGTGATGTCGCCATATTTAGCTTTACTAGTAGCTACACCCATCAGGATCCCATCGGTGATCAAATCCCTATTTTCTCTAAGGATTTTTTGCAAGTATTCTTTTTTTAAAATTGGCTTGGTTGATTCAACTACCGACTCACTGCTAAAACCACCTTCTCCAAAGGGATTACCGGGTACGACATATAGAGTATTAACACCTAAGCTAGCGAACTGATCAACTACGTAGGCTTGCAAACCAGTGCCAATGCTAGTGAGCATGACTACGGAGCCGACACCAATAATCACACCCAGCATAGTTAAAAAGGAGCGAACTTTATTAACCCATAGGGCTTTAAGCGCGATGCGCAGTATTTCTTTTAATGGCATGGGCTATCTTTAACTACTTGACCATCTTTAAATAAAATCAGACGCCTAGCAATGGCAGCGTCATCGATTTCATGAGTTACCATAATGATGGTTTTACCTTCTTTGTTTAGTTTTACCAAAAATTTTTTTACGTCTTCGCCACTTTTAGAATCTAAATTGCCAGTGGGTTCATCAGCAAAAATAATACTTGGTTCATTGACCAAAGCTCTAGCAATGGCCACTCGTTGTTGTTGACCACCAGAAAGTTGGGCAGGAGTGTTTTTTAGCCGGTCACCCAGACCCACCATTTCCAACATGGCTTTAGCTCTTCTCATGCCCTCGCCATTCCTAACACCTGCATAAACTAAAGGCAAAGCGACATTGTCTAAAGCAGAGGTTTTAGGCAACAAATTAAACTGCTGAAAAATAAAACCAATTTCTTTATTACGCAAACGAGCTCTTTCCACCTCATTGTACTGAGTAACATCTTTGTCTTTAAGGAAGATCTTGCCTTCGGTGGGGGCAGAGAGCATGCTGGCTACTTGCAAAAAAGTGGACTTTCCCGAGCCAGAGGGACCCATGACTGCTACTAATTCACCTTCTTTTACTTCTAGATTGACCTGATATAGGGCCTTGATGACATTACCTTCACCCATTTGATAGTGCTTGGAGACATGCTGTAATTTAAGTAACATTTTATTCTGGAATTAATACTTCATCTCCTTCACTCAAACCCGAAATAACTTCGACGTATTCTTCTGTTTCTAAACCAACGCCAATCTCTCTCTCTTCGTATTTATTTTTCTCCGTTTTCACATCGACTAAAAATTTTCCTTCCCGCTCTCTGGTAGCAGTGAGGGGGACAGCTAAGGCATTGTTTTTAGTGTCAAGAGTGATTTTTACATCACCATTCATGCCCATCCTAAACTTATTGATATTAGCTTCGGTTAGGGGAATTTCCACCAGGAAAATGGTCCCAGAGCTATTTTGGCTACTGGTGAAATTAACGAAAGCCACTTGAGAAGTGAAATTTTCTTGCTCATAAGCATCTAAGGTAATTTCAGCTGGTTGCCCAATAGTCACTTTAGCAATATCGGCTTCATCGACTTCGGCTTTAAAGATTAAAGACTCAGGATTTACTATTTCAAAATAATCAGTGTAAAGTAACTGAACGCCAGTAGTAGCGGCTGGAGAAACAGTTAATACGCCAGCAAAAGGGGCTAACAAGCGAGTATCTCGAATGGCAATATCTTTGATTTCTACATCTAAAACTTCAGTTTCTAAATCCCACTGTTGTTTGTCTAGGTTTTTTCTAGTAGCTAAATTTTCTACATGATAGTCATAGGCGTCTTGATAGTCTTCAAAATCCCAGCGCTCTTTCATGTAAACATTTAGATCTTGCTTAAGCTGTTTTTCCAAAGTTGATTTATCGATGGTGGCAATGGTTTGATATTTTTTAACTTGATCACCTTCCTTGGCACCCACATAGGTGACTTTGCCTCCAGCAGAAAAACGCAATCTGGCTTTTTCTTTGGCATCAATTTTACCTGATATGTCAAGAGTTTTTACCAAATCAACTTTTTCTACTTTTTGCCAGGTCAGTTGAGGCTTATTTTTTTGCGCTGAGTAAAAGCGCCAGGAGAAAAAAACCACAACAAGTAACAAAATAAAAACACTCAGTTTCCAGTGCTTTTTAATCCAAGCAAAAATAGATTTTATTTTTCCAATAAAAAACTTCATTAGGGTATTATATCAGGGAAAATTGTGAGTCGGGAGGGATTCGAACCCCCGACCAGTAAGGTATAAGCTTACCGCTCTAACCAGCTGAGCTACCGACTCAAAACCTACGGTTGAATTATATCCTGAAAAACTTAAATCCTCTAGAGTAGGAGCAATAAGATGGCACCAGTGCCTAGGATGGCTACGCCGGCCTTCAGCCAATTGAAGACGTCATCCACACCAGTTTGGGGTAAAGCACTAGGAGTAGCTGGCTGTTGGTAGTAAGTACCAGTGGTTTGAGTAGTGGTGGTAGTAGCGGTAGGAGTTGGTTTGGGTAGACAATTTACATCGCCAGGGTTGCTTTCTAGGCGACAAATATTATTTTGACAGATGTGCTTAGGATCGGTGCAGTCAGCATTAGTCTGGCAGGCGTTGCCGCAACCAACACTAGGCGTGGGGCTGGGGGAGGGGCTAACGCTAGGGCTAGGTGAGACTGATGGACTAGGTGAGGGACTAACGCTCGGAGATGGGCTAGGGCTGACAGGAGTACCAATTACATTGATAGCTAAGGTGCAGGTTTCTTGGCGCACTACGTCGGCTTTAGGTTTAGACTGAGGCGCGGTAGGAGCGACAGTTTTTTGCTGGTTTGTTCTTTGGTACCAAGTAATACCCAGTAAAGCAAAAATAGCCACAAAAACCACTACTGTAGCGATGATGGTTAAAAACTTTTTACTGGTATTTTTGGTTTTATCTTCTAACATGTCTTAAAATCTGTATAAATCATAAGTTAAACCGTTAACTGTATTTTCATAAGCCGCTGAGCCAGTGATAGCACCATTACCCACACTATTATCAGTGAAATATTGAGTAGTATTGGTCCAAAATGCGGCTTCATTTTTCCATTGGGGGTTAACTTTAGCATTGCTTCTCCAAATTTGACCGCCTCTAATAATCTCATAATTAAGACCATTGGCATCATTCCACACCGTGCCGTCTTGTAATTCTCCAGAACCGATAACCGAAAAATAAGCAGTTCTTTCTGTCCATTTGCTCCAGTCTCTCTCATCAGCTCTAAAAACTCGACCACCTTTGTAAAATTCATAATTTAAACCGTTGGCATCTACCCAGGCGGCGGCACCAGTAATGGCTCCTTCGGCTAAGTTTAAGCTGGTGATGTTAGTAGTCACATCCCTCCATTTGGTTCCTGGTGTCCAGCCAGTGAGGCTATCGCCTTCAAAAATCTTGCCATCAATGATGGCGTGATAATAAACTCGTCCATTTTTGATCCAAGCGGTACCGGCTACTGGTTTGCCAGTAGCCAAGCTTAATTGTTCGACGCTATAAGAAATGTTGGTCCAATTACCAGCTCTCCAGCCAGTTTTGTCTGAACCTCGCCAAATACCATAATTAGAAGTGTTGGCAACTGATTCATAAGCTAGACAACTACTAGCATCAGCCGTGGTACAAACTTGGCACTGAGCAAAGATCTTACCGGCGGCGGCAAAAGTATAAGTTTCTGAAGTGTTGCCGGTGGCGGCGATATTAGTAATATTGCCTAGGCCATCGACAGTCCTAAAGACGTAGTGATTGGCGCCGGCTACTTGGCCGCAGACGAATTTAACAGCGTCGCCCACTTTGGGGTCGGTGGTGAGAGCGGCGCCACTGACGGGATCGACCATGTTGATAGAGATACACATGGGGCCGACTGGTGGGCTACTAGTAGGTGAAGCCGTAGGAGATGAGGTGGGAGAAGCGGTAGGGGTAGTGGTACCCTGACAACGAGCTTGGTCGCAGGTGTATTCTTCCAATCCACAATAAGTGCCATAGTTCTTATACGTAGTTAATTGGTCAATTTGTCCACAAGCTCCATTTAGGCTTGGTTTGCCTTCAGTTAGAGAGACATCAACCCCATTTTCATAACATCGATAAGCACCAACTCCTTGTTCTACAGTATAAGTACATTTTTCGCAGGTATATTTGATCCAGCCACCGACAGGAATGTTTGTTTTGTCGCTGTCACTGCACATGAAGTCAGTCGTCACGCCGCCGGTGTTGGTGGAGACGCAAGGATTAGCATAGGTGCTAGTGTTTCCACAAGTGCCGGAAGCACAAGTTTGATTTGTGGTCCAAGCGCCATTGGTACACTTTTTATAAGTTGTAGTAGTTAAACATTGAAGTTGCCCACTAGTGCACTCTGCCACAACTGGAGCATTACAAACCCCATTCGAGCAAGTGTATCCACTTGGACACTTGGTCTCTATCCAATATCCAGCACTGCAAGTTTCAGAAGAAATGTTAGTTTTGCATCGTTTATCGCCTGAAATACAAAGTGCTGGATCCAGAATACACTGCCCATTTTGGCAAATTTGTCCACTGGCGCAATTGGCATCATTCCACTGACCACCAGAACAAGCTTGTATCACATTATTTGTCCCATCTTTGCATCTAGTTTGCCCACTAGAACATGTGGTGGGAATTACACAAGTTCCATTTTGGCAAACTCTGCCCGAATCACAGGCGAAGTCAATCCAAGTACCATTGGTACTACACAATTGTGTAACCGTGGTAGAGCCTGACTTGCATCTTTTGGTGGTTGGTGTACAGCCCTGACTTTTATCTACTACACTCGCCTGCTGCCTCACATCCTGCGGCCTTTGACTCAAATAAAACCCCGCCGTCGCTCCCACCACTAATAACAGCAACACTATCGCCCCTAAAATATATTTCAAATTAAATTTTTTCTTCGGTTTTGGAAAAGTAGAAGGAGAAGTCATCGGCACCGCTGGAATAGCCTGCGCAGTCGCATTAATCATTACTTTAATAATACACTTATTTTTATAATAGCAGCAAGAGCAAAGCTCCGGCGCCAAAGATACCTATACCAGCCTTTAGCCAATTGATCACATCTTCACTACCTGACACAGGTAGGGCAACTGGCACTGGAGGCTGAGGTGGTTGCTCAGTCACAGTAGTTTTTACTCGACAATATTGATCTTCAGGATTAACTGCTAAGCGGCACAAACCGTTGTAGCAAATATGCTCTGGGTTGGCACAATCAGCATTAGAGGAACACGGGCCGTTACAGCCAGTAGTTGGAGTAGGACTAGGTGAAGGTGAAGGACTAACACTCGGTGATGGGCTAGGGCTGGGTGACACGCTAGGCGAGGGTGAGGGACTTACACTCGGAGAGGGACTAACGCTCGGGCTAGGTGAAACAGAAGGTGGTACTTGAGCGATAAAAGTTAGGGTACAAGTCTGCTGTTGAATGACGTCAGCCTTGGGCTTTGACTGGGGAGCGCTGGGCGCCACTGCCGAACGATCTTGAGTTTGTTTCCAAGTGATGCCTAAAGCTGACAAGCTAGTAGCTAATACTATTAGTAAAGCTCCCACTAATAAAATTTTGCCCTTATTAGATTTTTTAGCCAACACTGGCTCATCTACTTGGGGGATCGGATTGATAGTGTTTTGGTTATTGTCTGTTAGCATTTACGGGTAGGCGACGTCAGCTTGTTCAAAAGCGTGACAAGTACTTGCTGTAGGGCCGGTACAAATCTGGCATTGAGCCGAGTATTTACCAGCGGTAGGTACAGTGAAGGCGGCAGAGATATTGCCAGTGGCGGCGAGAGGAGTGATAACGCCCATTTCTTCTCTAACTACTCGGAATATGTAATGATCGGTACCAGCTACTTGGCCGCAGACAAATCTCACGGTGTCACCAACTTGGGGATCGGCCACGATAGTTTGGTTGGTTAAAGGATTAATTATTCTAATAGAGATACACATAGGGCCAGTGATAGGGCTAGGGCTGACGCTAGGGGAAGGGCTAGTAGCCACTGGTGGCTGACAATCTGGGGCGCCAGGATTATTTTGCAAGCGGCACTTGCTACCATCACTTAGATTACAGAAGTAAGAGCTATTGGCGGTTTGACACTGAGCGTCAGTGGTGCAGGGGCTATTGCAGGAGAAACTTTGGGTTGGCTGGCCGCAAGATAAGTTTGGTTCGCAACGACAAGTAGTGGAGCCTACTATTTCTCCTGCTATACAAGTTCGATAACAGTTTTCTGTACCTCCCAAATTACCGCAAGCTACATCATTACATCCAGTGAATATTTCATAAGAATAACTGGTGTAATTACAAGTGGCGACTGTGCCGCAAGCATGCATGCGATAGGGACCCTTCCACTCACCATACTCATTGCAATTCATGCCATAACCAGGTTGGTTTTCCGAACATTGAGCTGATGAAGGGGCGCATCCCAATGGCGCTCCAGTTTTGTAATTAATTCCATTACAAATTGCAGTACAAACAGCACTTGCAGCATTACCTTGGGTTTCATTGGTAACGATTTGAAAATCAAAGGTTCCAGAACAACGTAAGATAAACTGTGAAGCGCCCCCTTCAGTATTGCTTTGTGGAGTGACAATTCCAGTCACATTCGAGCAATCATTACCAGTGTTATTACCACCACCATTATTTCCTTGATGATTTTGACAAGCCTCTTGTTTTCTTTGTTCACAAGTAGCTTGAGGAGCGCAATTATCAGGACCATAGCTCCAGCCATCAGGACAAGTGTCGCCAGGACAAGGAATACAAGCTTGTTTCCTCAACTCCTGATTCTGTTGCGCCAGAAAAAACGCCGCCACCGACCCTACAATCAGCATCAACAAAATAATGACGGTCAAAACAAATTTAGAATTAAAAGAGGACTTAGGATTCACAATATAAGACTACAGACTTTAAAAAACCATCGCAATAGGGAATTTTGCCCCACAAAAAATCTCGTAGCTGTCTAAAACAAAATTGCTTTGCCTTAGAGCGCTACGAGATTTTAAGTAAAAATTCGTCATTCTTCCTCAGGCTTTCTGAGGAGAATAACAAATGAACTGGATATCTCCCGATATCACAAATACCCTGCAATTCTAGCCTATAACATTGCAAATGTCAAGAGGAGGTGATATAATCCCTTTTCATGCAAATCCGCAACATCGCCATCATCGCCCACGTTGACCATGGCAAAACCACTTTAATTGATGGCATGCTCAAACAGGCTCATGTGTTTCGTGATAATCAGAGTGAAATGACCCAAGACCGGATCATGGATAGCAAAGATCAAGAAGCAGAGCGAGGAATTACTATTTTGGCCAAAAATACCGCTATTACCTATGGTGAGACTAAAATCAACATTATTGATACCCCAGGACACGCCGACTTTGGTGGTGAAGTAGAGCGGGTGATCAACATGGCTGATGGCGCCTTGCTTTTGGTAGATGCCGCTGAAGGGCCATTGCCCCAAACTAGATTTGTGTTGGAGCAAGCTTTAAAAAGAAAACTCAAAATTATTGTGGTAGTGAATAAGATTGATCGCTCTGACGCTGAGGTAGCCAGAGTTTTATCAGACATTGAAGAATTATTTTTAAACATGGTGGATGATGAGAGTCAATTAGATTTTCCAGTAATTTATACTGTGGCCAGAGAAGGTAAAGCTTGGCTAAAACTGCCAACTGATTTGAAAGAAGCGGGTAGCTTAAAACCTTTATTTGATTTAATTGTCAAAGAAATTCCCGCCCCAGAAGCAAACTTTAATTTGCCTTTTGCCATGCTGATTTCTAATATTGATCACGATCTTTATAAAGGTAACTATGCAATCGGCAAAATTGCCCAAGGCAAAGTGAAGGCCGGTGACACAGTAGCGCTGTATTGGGAGGAAAAGTTTTTAAGAAACACTCAAGTGCAGTATGTGATGGCTAGCCAAGGCCTAGAGAGAATAGAAGTCCCAGAGGGGCAAGCGGGTGATATTGTGGCCTTAGTAGGCTTGGAAGGTATTGAAATTGGCCAAACTGCTACCGACCCCCAAAACCCCACTTTTTTCCCGGCTATTAAATTAACTGAACCCACTTTATCTATCCAAATTGCCGCCAACAGCTCTCCTTTTAAGGGTAAAGAGGGCGATTTTTGTACCGAAAGACAATTGCAAGATAGATTATTGCGCGAGAAAAAAACTAACATTGGTTTGCGCATCGAGCCCAACCCTACCGGCCACGGTTTTAGGGTTTCTGGCCGAGGTGAATTGCATTTGGCGGTGATGATAGAAGACATGCGGCGTGAGGGCTATGAAATGGAAGTGGCTAAACCTCAAGTGATTTTGAAAAATATTGATGGGGTGATTTATGAAGTGTGGAACGAGCCGGATTTGTTTGGCGACTATAAAACATATGGTGATAAAAATTATTTGGATATGTATGCGGCTTCGGCTAGAGCAGCC
>Ga0208958_1002655_pt1 | contig 14990 bp, 17 predicted proteins | sample RifOxyB1_FD_184032 | JGI IMG/M metagenome (GOLD analysis project Ga0208958, IMG submission 184032) | Soil microbial communities from Rifle, Colorado - Rifle Oxygen_injection B1 (SPAdes) | ecosystem: Environmental > Terrestrial > Deep subsurface > Rock core/Sediment | place: Rifle, Colorado... | reverse complement strand
TCGGATTGCCGATGATCAATGCGAATGTTGGCCAGGACAAATGATGACGTACTTTGACCGTGCTGTTTGTTATAAGCGAAAAGCACCTGTGAGTTTCTGAATCATTTCGGCTTCAGACTTGGATATTCTGTTTCCAACCCCCAGAAATCCGCCGGATGCACGCGCAAGCGCCGTTGTGTTTTTCATCAACTCATCACGAAGGGAGGCGATTTCTTCCGGGGCCAATGCTTCGCATAAACCTTCGATATAGTGGGTCCAGGCATGCATCAAGGAAGGGGCTGGCTTGTGAGAAAGCCATTGGTTGACGAGCTGAAATTCGATTGAGTCTTTGGCGATTCCTTGGCTTTCAAGTTTTTCCAGCAAAACGGCGCGTTCTTTGTCGTCTACGCTTCGATCTGCCCAAGCCACTTCGATCAGCGGAACTATTGCGAGGGCTGCCAGGATTTCAGGGCGGATATCGAGCTGTACGAGTCTTTCAAGAATGGCATCATTCTTAATGCCCGAAACTTGGGCCAAATTTTCTTTGGTTTCCTTAAGCTTCTTTAGTTGCTCGCGTTTTTCAATGAGTTTTCGATCCTGTTCAGCAAAAAAAGAATCTTCTAACTCCTGGGCTTCTCTTCTTAGGGAAAACTCGGGTTTAAAGCTCATAGAATGGTCCAACCTTTTGTGAACAACTACTACACAACGACTGGAGTAGAAAGCAAGCGGTGCGTGCGCGATGAGTTTTTCGGGCTCTTGACACAACGAGTCATGCGTGCCATAAGTGAAGCCCCTTGGAGGTTTGATATGCGTAAAGTCGGATGCGGTCTCATTGTGCTCATCGCAGCCGCCACACTCATGAGTTCTCCTGCGGCTTGGGCTGAGCCCGACTCGGCCTGGGTCAAGGCATTGAGCTGTAGTTTCGGTTCTGGCGCTGAGGCTTTGGTTGTCGATCAAACTGACTCGGGCGAGAAGCTATCGTATCAGCTGGTAATTCGTGATGTGAAGCTCGTCGATGAGGTTCTGAACCATTCGGCGGGAGACCCTTGCTTTGAGCAGGCATTCGCGAAAAACGACCATCGCGAAATCATCGCGGAGGCTGATTATATCGGAAACGGCAGCTATACCGTCTTCGCGTGCGGCAGAGGACGTGGGATTTACCTTTACAAGTCCCATGGCAGTAATTACCGACTTTATATCAATCTTTGTAAAACGGATATGGTCCTGGATATGATCTGCCGTCCCTGAGTAGCGCGAGCAGGACGAGGTGTATGGCGGTGAAGTTCCTTTTTGCGACCTGTGCCCTTGTACTCCTAGCCTTTTCCATGGGCGCGAGTTCGTGTCAGCAAAGAGTCGAGTTCACGGTTTTTCACACCAATGATCTGCACTCTCATCTCAAGAGTGCTCCAAGCGAACCTTTCGGTTTAGGCGGGCTCGCGCGATTGAGCACCCTGCTCCACCGGCTCAGAGCCGGGAAGCCTCACTCGTTCTACTTCGACGCGGGCGATTGGGCTGAGGGGAGCTGGTACTACTCCATAGATACCGGAGCCAACATGCTCAGGTTTCTGGATCTTCTCGGCTGTGATGGAACCGTTCTCGGGGACCATGACTTTCTGAACGGCCCCGACCGCATGATGCAAACGATCAGGATGGCGAACCCCTCGTTTCCGGTCCTCGCGGGCAACCTCGAAACGGGTCAGTATTCCAAAGGCGAGGAGCTTCACCGAACCATCCCTTCGAGTTACATCAAGGAGGTGGGGGGCTTTCGAATTGGGGTGATCGGGATCGCGACGTCATCGATTCTTTTCGACAGTTTTCTGGAACCGATCAAGACCGTCAATCCGATTCAAGCGGCAGCACGACTCGTTGACGAGATCCGTCCGCGAGTCGACGCCGTCATCGTCATTTCGCACAATGATTTTTTCATGAATCAGGCGATGGCCAAATTCGTGAAAGGGATCGATCTCATCATTAGCGGACACTCCCATCGCAAAAAGCCTCATCCTGTCATGATCAAAGGGCCCGATCGTGAAGTCTCGATCGTGGAGAGCGGAAAATGGGGAGCCTTTCTCGGTCAGGCGGATCTTGAATTTGATCCGATTGTCCGCCGTTTACGTGTGAAGGAATATACGCTTCATCCCGTTACTCCGGATATTCCCGAAGATCCGGTGATCGCACAACTCGTTCTCGAGCAGGAAAAAAAACTCAGCGAGCAGTTCGGAGACGACATAGGGCGCATCGTCGGCGAGCTTGAGTTCGATATGCATCATCAGGACACGGTCGAAAGTTCGATGGGCGTACTGATGGTCAGGGCGTATCGTGCTTCGACCGGAACCGACGTGGCATTGGAGGAGAGCGGGTTTACGGGCTCGGATGTTCCGCGAGGACCCATTACCCTGATGAGCGTCCATGACATCGCGCCGCATATCTATAATCCGGATACCGGAAAAGAGTGGACGCTCCATCGTTGGAATGCAAAGGGCAGCGATTTGCAGGCGATTTTTAGAATCTTTTATCGCGTGAATGGGTTCATGCCCCCGGGCTGGACCTTGGGCTGGTTATTTTCCGATAATCTTCACTTCACGTGGGATCCGACTTTGATGATCGGCGGCATGCATCGCGGAATCCCCTCGTTTTTCGAGATTGTCCGTTCGATCACCATCGGGGAACGTCCGCTCGATCCCCACGCCCGCTATTCCGTCGCTTTGACCGACGGCCTGATCCGCGCCTTCAAGATTGGCGGGGAAAAGCTCAAGCTCAATTTGGATTTTTCTCAGCTCGAGGATACGGGTATAGAGGCCTGGCGCTCCGTTCTTGATTACATTGTGAGCCGTAAAAGACTGACCAAAGAGAACCTCCGGGTCGGTCAGACGTCGAAGACTCTCGGTCCCGATCTCGCGATTCTCGAGTATGGAATCGAATGGGACAAGACCCATCTCCTGATCGAGGTGGAAAATCTCGGGCTTAAACCTTCCAGAGACGGGCAGGTCCATTGCGCTTCGGGAGTGCGTGACGGTTACGCTCTCTTTGAAAGCGATGAACAGCGCTGGACGCCCATTGGCGAGGCTTCGGTACCCGCACTCAAGCCGGATCAACGCGTGCAGGTCCGGATACCCTGGGTTGCAAGCGGTCTCGCCGCCGGAAAATGGCCTGTCCGGTGTGAGGCGAAACTCAGACGCGACCGCTACAAAGACAATAACGTGGCGCAAAGAGTTTTTATTCGCTAAGGGGCGGGGCTCCGAGCGCTTTTCGGATCAGATCGGTGCTGAAGCCGTTTCGAAGCAGCGCCTGATGCGCACGCCGGTAGATTTTCATGCTCCGGTTCGCTTCGGGGTATTTCCTGGCGATGATCTTGCGGGCAAGTTCCATTTCCTCTCCTTCGCTCATCACTTCCCGAAATAGCTGTTTGGCGTCGTGACTTGAAACAGAAACGCCCTTCTGACGCAATTTAGCCAGAATATAGGCCGGTCCTTTTCCGCGTGCTACACAGCTGGCGGATAAGGCGCGCGCGAATCGCTGGTCATCTAGCAGCCCCTCTGTCCTCAATTCCAGGATCACGTTCTCAATCAGCGTTTCATTAAACCCGTTTCTGGCGAGAAATGCCCTGATTTCGGCGACCGAATGGTCGCGAACGGCGAGCCGCTTCAAAACTTTGCCTCGTGCGATGGATTTGGTGTCCGAAGAAGTCATATCTAAACCAAAGAATTGTGCTAAGAAAGTATCATGATTCGAGAAATCAGCCTTAACGAAATTCGCTCAAAAATCGACAACGGTGAGACGGTCGTTTTCCTGGAAGTCGGCACGATCCAGGCCTATGAGAAAATGCACATCGCGGGCGCGTTGCATTTTCCTCCGGATCGGGTTCGCGAGCTTGCGAGGGCTTATCTTCCGAACCTGGGGCATCAGATCATCATTTACTCCGGCGAGAGAACCCCCGAAGACCTGAAAGACGAAAACGTCGCGCGCACCACGGCCGAAGAACTTTCCAAAATGGGCTACGGAAATCTCTACCATTATCGGGGCGCACCGAGCGCCGCAGTTGCATCGAGCGCCAAAGAAGAGTGGATCAAAGCGACCATGCCGGTCGAAAGCATTCATTATCCGCCGCCGTCCTCGAACTATTTTCAATACGCCTCTCTTAAGCACGCCCGGAAATCTTGAGGCAACCGCGATGAGGGCCGTTATTCAGCGTGTTAAGGCCGCCGAAGTCTGGGTTGCGGGAGAGCCCGTTTCACGGATTGATCAAGGGCTTCTGACGCTGCTCGGGATCGAAGCGACCGATACGGAACAGAAGCTCAGGAAGGCGATTGAAAAAATCATCCATCTTAGGATCTTCGAGGACGAGAACGGAAAGATGAATCGTTCCCTTCATGACATCAAGGGTCAGCATCTGATCGTTTCGCAATTTACCCTGGTTGCCGATTGCTCTTCAGGTCGGAGGCCTTCCTTCACGACGGCAGCGCCGCCCGCCATAGCCGAACCCCTTTATGAACGCGCGATCGAGATCAGCCGTGAAATGGGGGTTGATACGCAGGGTGGTGTTTTTCAGGCGGAGATGCAGGTCACTCTGACCAATGACGGTCCCGTCACTTTCGTCTTCGACTAGTCGCGGCCGGGCTCGGGACGGCCCTTGGCACCCCGGCCGACCAGGTACGAGACCAGTTTTGGAAAATGTCTTTCAATCCAAACCGCGATTTTCCCGTGAAAGGTGATGATTTCTTCGGGTCTTTTCCGCGCGATTGCCGTGAGGATTTTTTGGGCGGCGGTCGTGGCCGGCATTTTTATCCAATGGGGGAGCGGATCCTCGCTTTCGAGATGGAGCTTGCCGCGATTATCCACTCTGCGGATATCGCTCTCGACGAAACCGGGACTGATCAAGACTACTGAAACATCGTGGGGCTTGAGTTCTTCCCGGAGCGCGCGTGCAAGAGCCCGGACCGCGAACTTGCTCATTGAATACGGGGCCGCACCGGGAAGAGAAATATAGCTCGCCACGCTTCCGAGCAGCACGAACGTTCCGCGTGATTTCTTGAGCTCATCACAAGTGGCGTAGAAAGTCCTGAGCAGTCCGAAGACATTGGTTTCGAACTGATTGCGAAAGTCAGTGAGCGAAATCGCTTCGACATTGCCGACGACCCCGTATCCGGCGTTTGCCACGACGATATCGATTTTGCCGAATGATTCGCGAGTTCTCCTTGCGGCGCTTTCAAGATCTCCCTCGCTGGTGACGTCACATTCCAAAACGAGTGACGAGCAGCCTGAGGACGTGAGCTCCCGGTTCAGGGTTTCAAGCCGGTCCAAGCGTCTCGCGGCCAAGGCGACTTTAGCACCCGCTTTCGCGAACTCACGCGCAAGCGCGGCCCCGATACCGGACGAGGCACCGGTGATCAGGACGGATTTTCCTTCAAGTCTCTTTTTGAGGTCCATCCGTCAGTATTACCGTAAAGAGCTGAAAAGCGATAACGGAGAAGAAATCCAAGCCATGATCGTGTATAAAGGGATTATGGTGCATTGGGTCGTGGGTATCATTGGCGCGGTTCTTACGGTTCTGCTCGAAATCAAATTTTTCGGGGCGAGTGTTTTGAGAGGTCTTTCTTACGTATTGATTTCCAATACCATCGGTTTCGCTTCGCTTCTTCTTACTTTGAGAGCGGAGGGCGTACGCTGGATCCGGCACCATATTTTGACGCGCTCACTCGCGACATGGGGTCTGCTTTCGGTATTCTGGTTGCTCGGACATTATCTCCTGATCCGTGATTTCCGCAGCTTGGCCGGCGTCGCGCTCCTGATCATTCCTTTGATCATGTGCGACGGACTCATGTTTTCCTCTTTCGGCTGGGTCCAGGATCACATCGTGCGCCGCTCTCAACGTAAGCTTGTAAGATAAGTTTCGACGTTTTCGCGTGTTCGGGGTAGATCCAGCGCGATGGAAGAAGAACTCGTTTCAAGCTGGCTCCGGCGTGACCCCATCCGTTGGCGAAGCGGGGTCCTTTCGGGGGTTTTCGCCGGCGTACTTTCGCTGGGCCTGGCGATGTTACTCTCCGGTTTCGTACGGGGCGATTTCTGGTTCCCGGTGAGGCTCGCCGCGACACCCCTCCTTGGACCTGGTGCGACTGACCTTGCCTTCAGGCTCGGAACGATAGTTCTGGGCTTCGGACTTTATGAAATTCTCTCCGGCCTGCTCGGTTTCCTGTTTTCCCAATTTGTCAGGACCAATGCTCCGCGCCCGCTTTTCGCGCTGGGGACAGTCTGGGGACTTTTCAGCTGGATTTTTGTCTGGAGCTTGTTCCTTCAGTCCTTTGCGCCGATTCAGGTGGCCGGCGTATCCTCGGGAGCCGCGCTTCTTATTTGTCTGGTCTATGGCCTGTCGCTCGGGGTGATCGGGCCGGTGGATCGGATGCTCAGGCGGCGTCGCTAGCCGCGGTTGTGCTTGTGCATTTCCTCGGACGCGGCCTGGAATTTCTGATGGAGGCGTTCTATCGCTTCTTCCTGGTTCTTCTTGTAAGCCTCTACGCGCGAGCGCTCGCGCTCCCGGATTTTTTCAAATTCCTTCTCAGCCAGGATCGTCTGTTGCTGGATTTCGAGTTCATTGGCTTTATGGAGTTCGGCGAGTCTTTTTTCCTGTATTTCGGTTTTTCGGCTCAGTTCGAGTCGGTATGCTTTTTCGGCTTCGTCGAGCTGCTTTTTCTGGGAATGCGCGATTTCTTCGAGGTCCTTTTTGTGTTCGCTGTCGAGAAGCTCGATTTCAGCGGCCTGCTGCGCGCGTCGTTCGCGCACGGCGGTCGCGAATCGCTCCTCGTTGTTATTGTAGGTATCCAGCTGGTTTCGGCTGATATCCATTCGTTTCCCCACCTTTAATCATAAACAGGACGGGGTGAATAAAAAATGGGCAGGAATTGCCCAGGTTCGTGAGTCTATCTGGTCCTCTCGCGGGCGCGCTCGATGATCTTCGTCGTGCTTTGGCCCTCGATGTATTTCAGGGACCGTACTTTTCCGCCCCACGAGAGCACATCCGTGCCGCCAACGATCGTTTCGGGCCGCCAATCTCCGCCTTTGACGAGAACATCCGGCCGAAGGAGGCGAATCAGCTCAAGGGGCGTGTCTTCCTCGAACCAGGTGACGAAATCAACTGAAGCCAGACTGGCCATCACCTCCATCCGGTCGGCGAGATGATTCAGCGGTCGCTCCGGACCTTTGAGGCGGCGGACGGATTCATCGCTGTTCAGGGCCACGACGAGAATCGTCCCGAGTTTTCGGGCGTTTTCGAGATAATGAACATGCCCTTTGTGCAGGAGATCAAAACACCCGTTTGTGAAAATAACCTTCTCGCGCTTGTTCTTCTTCTTGTTCTTCCGGGCGGTAAAGAGCAGTCGCTTCAGTCCGGCAGGAGATTTTATTTTTGAACGGATCGGGATCAGGTTTCCCACTGCGAGCCCTTCATCGGCTGAACCCCGACGACGATGTCATGCCAGCAGCGTTTTTGCCGTCCGAACAGCGCCCAACACAAGCCCAGGCCCGCAAAGGTCAGGCTCGGCACGAAAAGAATCGCGCGGAGAAGGAGGGTAGAGGCGCTCCCGGGGAGATGTAACCCGAAGAGGCGCTTTCCGATGCTGGTCCCGAAAGCGATTTCCTGCGCGGTGATGAGCGCCCAGCTGAAAAAAGCGAGAAAAAGCAACGCCAGCAGAATGATGCCTGGGCCGAGGAGGGCATCGGGACTGAGGCTTTCGTTCCAGAGCACCCAGGACAAGGCCGCTCCTCCCACCAGGAGATTGAAGCCGGTGTCGACCGAATAGGCGAGTATTCGTTTTAGAACGTATCCGAAACCGTTTTGCGGCCGCTCAACCTGCGGCAGCGGTGGTGCAACGGCTCTCGAAATCGCGTTCGAGTGCGCGACCGAATTCGGAGTAACACGGGCCACGGGAACGGAAACTCTGGAAACCGAGGGAATCGGAATCGCGGGTCCTGCCGCGACCGCGCCAGCGCCGGTCGCACGGGACGGCGAGGAGCTTCGAGTGGATCTCCCGACCGACTTCGAGATCGGAGCATACGGGAGACCGTCTGAAAAAGGATGAAATCCCAATCCTTCCGTCATCGGCCGAAAGATCAGAGGGCGTTGGGTCGGAGGCGATCCTTGCAGGGAATTTTCAAACGAGCTTTCCACGAATTCCACTCTCTTTCATGGTTTTAATCCGATATTCCGAGTCTCTTTGTCAAGCGTGCTTAGGCGCTGGGTCAAGACCGGAGCAGATCATTTGTTAGTCCTGCTGCTTAGTTTCAAGATAGGCCTGAAAGATCCCTGAAATCAAGCTGATACCGAAGAGCGCGGCGGTTTCGGCGCGAAGAACAAGGGGTCCGAGGCTCACGTGAAGTATTTTCGAACCCGCTGCGGTTCGGGTGATGAATTCTCGTTCTTCCTGGCTCCAGCCGCCCTCGGGGCCGATCAGAAGACGAATGTCGGCGATCGCCGAAGGCCGCTCGCAGAGCCACCGCGCGAGCGGAGTCGCGCCGTTTCGAGCGTTCTCGTCACAGAAAAGTCGTACCGAGGAGGGCGAAAGCGATTCCTCGAGCGTGGTGCCAAGCGGCCGCGGCAGCGCGATTTCCATTTTTTCCAGACGGCCGCACTGCTTGAGCGCCTGGTCGGCTATTTTTTGCCAGCGCTCCTGAAAGACTTCGGGTCCTTTGTGCTTCATCTGAACGACCGTGTGCGCCGTTAATACCGGGACGAGTTTTCGCACGTTTAGTTCAACGGATTTTTCGACGACCCATTCCATGGCGTCGCCTTTGAGAACTGCCATCTCAAGCACCAGGTTCGAGGCGGCCATCACCGAATGCTGCGGTTCCGGACGGGGCGCCCCCGGGAGGAACTCGAGCCAGACGGAATCACCACGAATCTTAAGCAGAGCTGGGGTCGCGCTTCCTTTGCCGTCCAGGGCTTCGATCGTGTCGCCATTTCGCAGCCGTAGAACATGGACGGCGTGGCGTGCTTCGCTTGCGGCGAGTTGAACCGGTTTGCCGGGTTTCGGGAGATCGGGACAGAGAACGCGCTTCATCAGACCGCCTCGTACCACAAGACCGCCCAGTAAGACATCGTAATTACCCGGGTTACTGTCATCCCGCCTGTCGGGCGGCCTTTGCAGCCTCGGTTAAATCGCGCGCACTTGCGGGAATCCTTTACCAGAATCGCCGTCGCTTTTAACATAGAAGGACACCATGCCTCTCGTCAGACTCGGTCCCTTATTTGCTTTGCTTCTGCTCTCTTTGCTCCTGATGATGTTCAATCGCCTTGCCGGAGCTTCGCCGCACGAGAGCGCGAATCCCTGGGCTCTTCCGCCCGAAGGGAACCTGATCCAGATCACGCCTCCCGCGCGGTTTTCAGTCGACGATCGCATGAGCAAGAACGTTGATTTCTGGGTTCAGGTTTATACCAAGTATTCGACGGGCCAGGGCCTGATCCACGATGCAAAGTACATTGATCTTGTCTATGAGGTGGTCGATCTGCGAGAACTCGCTCAAATGGCTCGCGGGGAGCCCCAGAATTCCAGGTTGATCAGAAGCGCCAAAAAAAAATGGAAGGACATTCTGTTCTCGGTTCATCGCAAGCAGCAGAACCCGGAAACGATGAATCCCGAGGAGCGCCGCGTTTTTGAAATGTATCGCGGGATTAACGAGCCGAATAAATTCATCAATGCGGCTCATCGCAAGAGGTTGCGGTTTCAGCTGGGCCAGAAAGATCAGTTTCTGGACGGTCTGATCCAGTCAGGACGTTTTCTTCCGATTATGGAGGAAATCTTCGATCGTGAAGGTCTGCCGAAGGAGCTGACCCGTCTTCCGTTCGTCGAGAGCAGCTTCAATGTCCGGGCCCGTTCCAAGGTGGGCGCGAGCGGCATCTGGCAATTCATGCGTTCAACGGGAAAACTTTTTCTGAAAATCAACGATGCCGTCGACGAGAGAAATGATCCCGTACGGGCCACGGAAGCCGCCGCGAAACTTCTGAAGTTGAACTACGAATCGCTTAGAAAATGGCCACTCGCGGTGACCGCGTACAATCACGGCCGAAAAGGCATGATGCGGGCCGTTCGGCTGACGGGAACCGATGATCTTGAAGATCTTGTGGGTTCTTATCGGAGCCGCACCTTTGGTTTCGCCAGCAGCAACTTCTTTTGCGAGCTTCTGGCCGCCATTGAAGTGGAGCGGAATGCCGAAAAGTATTTCGGAAAAATCAAACGCGATCCGTTGTTGCGCTATGTGGAGGCAAAAATTCCGGATTATATTGGGCTTCACGATTTATCGGAGTTCCTGAAGCTCGATGTTCAGGATCTCAAGGCGCTCAATCCGGGGCTCTCGGATTTCGTTTTTTCCGGTCGGCGGTTGATTCCGGCCGGGTATCAGCTCCGATTGCCGTTCGATGGCACTCTGAGCAAAGAAGCGGCCTTGCGTGTCTTTTTTGCTGGATATTCTCAGATCCCCGGTATTTATAAGGTTCGTGCCCAGCTCAAAGGAAGCGGCAAGAAGCGGGCGCGGGCCAATCGTCCCGCGAGAACCCAAATCGGGGGCCAGCAGAAGGGGTGACAAACATGTTTCTAGTCGGGATCGCGGGCGGCTCCGGATCTGGAAAAACCACGTTCGCGCACAAAGTCATGAAGCGCGTCACGGACCCCAGTGTGGTTCTGTTACATCAGGATTCCTACTATCTTCCGTCGCTCCCGTCACATCTTCGGGTACACGGGGAGCCCAATTACGACCACCCCGATGCCTTTGATTGGGCGCTTCTGAAAGATCATCTTTCAAGGCTCAAGGCGGGCGAGCAGGTCGCCACTCCGATTTACGAGTTTCGCGGGAGTCGGCGCCTGCCGGAAACGCGGCTCGTCGGGCCGTGCCGGACCATTCTCATGGAAGGTATTTTCACCCTCTGGGATTCAGAAATCCGCAATCTCTTCGACGTCAAAGTCTATCTGCATGTCGAATCCGATATCCGCTTTATCCGTCGCTTGCATCGGGATGTCAGGGAGCGGGGACGAACCCTGGATAGCATCATCAGACAGTACTATGATACGGTCCGACCGATGCATCACGAGTACCTCGAGCCGACACGCCAGTATGCCGACCTTGTCGTCGGGGAAGAGACCGATATCGCTTCCGAGATTCTCGCCGCGCGGGTCAGGCAAGTGGCCATGGGCTTGGGCGAAGAACCAGGTCAGGGGGCTTTCGAGTGAACGAACTCCGTATTCTCCCGCTCGGTGGCCTGGGCGAGATCGGAATGAATTGCACCGTGTTCGAGTATCAGGACGAGATCATGGTGCTGGATTGCGGTTTGCTTTTTTCGGATCTCGATCATTTTGGCGTCGAATTCATTATTCCAGATTTCAGTTATCTCAAAGAACGCAAAGACCGGGTTAAGGCTTTTGTCATCAGTCATGGTCACGAGGATCATATCGGCGCGCTCGCGTTCGCGTTCAAAGCCGGTATCGAGGCCCCGATCTATGCATCTTCTTTCAGTTCTCTCCTGATTCGTGAGCGTTTGAAGGAACATGGGCTCGAAAACAAAGTCGAGTTACGGACCTTCGAGCCGGGCGATCGGATCGATTTGGGAGTTTTTAAGATCACGACCGTCCCCGTGAATCACAGCATTGTCGATGCCGCGGCGATGATCATCGATACGCCCGTGGGAAAGATCGTGCACACGGGAGATTTTAAAATCGATTCGAATCCGTTTTACGGCGAGATGATCGATCTCGACGCGTTCGCGAAGGCGGGCGACGAAGGCGTGCTTCTTCTGATGTCCGACTCCACGAACGTCGAACGGCAGGAACACAGTCTCAGCGAGAGTGTCATCTACGGCAAGTTTGAGCAGCATTTCGCGAAGGCACGGGGTTTAACGATCGTTTCGATGTTCGCTTCTAATGTCGGAAGGATGGGACAGGTCTTCGACCTGGCGAAACGGCTCGGGAAACGCATTGCGCTGTCCGGGCGCAGTATGGAGCAGAACGTGCGCCTCGCGATGGAGTCGGGCTATCTTCAAGGCGCCGAGTCGGTCCTGATCAGCCTGGGTGATCTTGATTCCTTTCCTCGCAGTGAAGTAATCGTGATTTCGACCGGAAGCCAAGGCGAATACCGGTCATCCCTGATCAGGGTCGCCAATGGCGAGCATTCGCAAATCAAGCTTCAGAGGGGCGATCTTGTCCTGATGAGTTCGAAGTTCATTCCCGGCAATGAAAAGGCGATCGGGCGGATGATCAACAATCTTTTCAGACAAGGCGCCGAAGTTCTTTACGAATCGGTCCATGACATCCACGTTTCCGGTCATGCAACCCGTCCTGAATTGAAGAAGATGCTCGAACTTGTTCGCCCGAAATTCTTTGTTCCTGTGCATGGCGAGTACCGCCACCTGGTTCATCACGCCAATCTCGCGCGTGAAACCGGGGTTGCCGCCGAGAATGTCACGATCGCCGTTAACGGGGATCTGATTGCGGTGACTCCCGAATCCTGCGCCGTTACCGAGCATGTTGAAGAGCTTCGCGTTCTGGTCGAGGGACGGGAGGGTTCAGATGTCTCGAAGCTGGTTCTGAAGGATCGGCGTCAGATGGGCGAAAAGGGAGTGGTCTTTTCGATCATGGTTAGAAACGCCGAAACCCGCCGGATCATCTCAGGGCCCGAGATGATCTCAAAGGGATTGGCGCACGAGAATCTGGAAGGCGCCTTGATTGAAGAAGCGAAAGATCTGATCAGACAAGTTGTTTTGCGCTATGAAGACGAGCTTCGGAGCGGGAACCCGCCCATGGATCTTCAGGAAACAGTTCGAATCGAGCTTCGCCGTTTTTTCAACCAGAAGCTTGGCAAGAAACCCACGGTACTGCCGATCATTTTGGATTTGTAGCTGGCTGGACCTGTAGCGTGGATTCCTAATTGCAAGCTGCAGGGCGCGTGTGTGTTCTGTTTCTTTCTTATCGGTATACCCCCGGGTTTAAGCTGGTTCTTGCGATGAATCGCGATGAACATTACGGGCGGCCCACGCTTCCGGCCGGCTTTTGGCCGGATCTCGGAATTCTCGCCGGGAGAGATCTTGAAAAAGGGGGCACCTGGCTCGGAATGACTCAAACGGGAAGGATTGCCGCTCTGAGCAACTTTCGCGATCCGACCCGGCGCAAAACGTCTGCGCGAACTCGAGGGGAAATCACGACGCGTTTTCTTACGAACGCAGGAACGGCTGACGCCTATCTGCAGGCGCTTCGGACGGAGGTCGTTGAATATAACGATTTCAATCTGATCCTGGGGCGTCCTTATGATGGCGAGCTCGTATATTTCAGCAGCGTGACCGGGGAATTTCGAGACCTCCATTCCGGCATCTACGGTTTGAGCAATCACTTTCTCGACAGTCATTGGCCGAAGGTAACGCGTGGCAAGGCCGCTTTTGCGCGTGCTTTGGCGGAGAACGGGCGAAGCAAGGTGAGCCAGGCAGCAGCAGGTGACCCGCTGGTCGGGTCACTGCTGGAGTTGCTTCGCGACGACGTGCGGCCTGCGGATTCGGCGCTGCCGAAAACCGGCCTGACTCTGCAGGAGGAACGCATGGTTTCGCCGATCTATATCTGTTCGCCCTCTTACGGAACGGTATCTTCGACCGTGATCCTGATGGGAGAGGATTTGCGGGTTCGATTTGTTGAGGTCACCTACGGTCCGGATGGTGAAGACGGCGTCAAACGATATGATTTCACGTTGTCAAATATTTAGACACCTGGTGTGTCTGTCTGCACACGGGATGCGGTTGCCGGAACGAGTTCGCCTGCCGACAAAATAAGTATTCGACGGTACAACGTAATTCCAATAGCGCTGGATGAAGCGCCAGTGGCCCGCTTTGTGCTCTTTGTCAATTCGCGGAAGGTGGACGTTGTGAAAGCTGTGTGGATAACTGTTTTCGGTGTTTTGGGAGTATTATCGGTCAGCGTTGTTCTTCCAACAGCGGCGAAATCCGCTCCTTCCTTTGATTCCGTTCTTCAGGACGGCGTGGTCGGCGCGCTGAATTATCTTTTCGACCAACAAGCCGACTGCAGTTCGCGGATTTCGAAAGATCAGTACATCTGCAACCGTGAGCAAGAAGGCGAAATGCGGATCAATGGCGGCTGGGACAGCTACATCGAACCGGCATTCAAATTATTCGGAACTCGCGTCCGGAGCCCGATCAAGTTTCTCGATTCAAACATGTTCACCACGGCCGCGGTTCTTTATCCTCTTTGGCTCATCGATCTGAGGGCGATTCCCCAATTCCAGCATGAAAAATCCATCCAACTCGCGATGGATAATCTGCGGGTTCATCGCCGTGGAGAGGGTTATTCTTTTTGGGCGAATCTTGGCCCCTCGCTAGGAACCATCGATCGGATCGGACCGCTGAATCTTGACGCCGTTCTTCTCGGTTCGCAGGTCAAACTGGCTTCACGGATAAAACAGGCCACCCGGCTCAATTTCATGCCGGCCGACGTCAAGTGGCTCGATGTCGCTTTCGCGAAGGAAAATGACAAGCTCGGGCTTGATGTTCTGTTTGACGTGCCGAGTGACACGGATGATACGGCGCTTGCGATCGCCTCCAGGTATTTTTATCACCAAGACAGGATCCTGGAGGGAGCCGGAGAGTCGATTCAAGAGGAGGTTGCGGGACTCAGGTCCGCGATTGACCTCGGCTCCGCAATCAATCGGTACACGGATATTTATTCGAACCGCAAAGGGCGGCATTATAACGAGACCATCCGCGAATGCCGCGAACTGGTCGCCCGAAACGGGACGGAAGGGCTATTCAAAGATATTTCCGCGATGGATCACTGCTCTCTTGATGACCCCCGCGAAAAATGGAAGTACGACGCTTATCCCGGGCAAGCCTCGTATACCGGCTCATATATGACCTGGCTCTATGATGAGCAGCCTCCGACCTATGCCGATCCGGACGGTGGCGTGATTTTAACAGGTCAGAACAGCGTTGATTGCGTCGTCACGGCGAACGCGCTCTTCGCGATTTCACTCTCGGG
>Ga0208958_1002654_pt1 | contig 14999 bp, 12 predicted proteins | sample RifOxyB1_FD_184032 | JGI IMG/M metagenome (GOLD analysis project Ga0208958, IMG submission 184032) | Soil microbial communities from Rifle, Colorado - Rifle Oxygen_injection B1 (SPAdes) | ecosystem: Environmental > Terrestrial > Deep subsurface > Rock core/Sediment | place: Rifle, Colorado... | reverse complement strand
CGTCGGCGGAGGACTCGGGGATAGGAACCCGGTCGCACTCGGGACGATCCTTCGCAGGGATCGCCGACCTGACGCAGGCCTTGGGGAAGAGGCATCACAACTGCCGCTTCAATATCCCCGGCCGGTAGAAACACCCTGCGCGCGGAGCGTCTGTCTTCGTCGAAACGGTAAAACACAATGTCTCCGGGCGAAGGCCCGGCGCTCCGCCCCGCCCTCCACTCGCGATGGGCCTCCAGACTTCGCAGCGAAAGCGCGAAGACGATCCCGCCTGTCCTGTGGCCTTCCGCCGCTCGACCCCTTAAATGCCGTCCCCTGACGAAAGATCGCGCCGTGACCCCCGACGACCTCGAACCCGATCTCCCGCAAGACCTCCGCGACGGCCTGATCGCCGTGGGCGAGGCCGCGCGCGACCTGGGCCAGCCCTGGTGGATCTTCGGCGGCGCGGCCCTGGCCCTCTATGGGCTGACCGAGATCCACGTCCCCGACATCGACGTCCTGTGTGCCCCGCGCGACGCCCGAACCCTCTTGGCGGCCCTCGACGGCCAGGTCGTGCCCGATCCGGGCGAGGGCCTCTTCCGCTCCGCCGTCTTCGGCCGCGCTCACGACCAGTCCATCCTGATCGAGGTCATGGCCGGGCTGGAGGTGCGAAACGGCGGCGACTGGGCCGAGGTCGGCTTCAGCTCGCGCCGCCGGATCTTCGTCGAAGACACCCCCCTGTTCGTCCCCGACGTCCAGGACCACATCGCCCTCTACCGCCTGTTCGGCCGCCCCAAGGATCTGGCGCGCGTCGAACAGCTTGAACGACTGATCGCCTGATGCCCTTCCCGTTTGAAATCTCCGCCAAAGAAGGTCGCGCCCGCACCGGCGTGCTGAAAACCGCCCGCGGCGACATCCGCACCCCCGCCTTCATGCCCGTCGGCACGGCGGCGACGGTCAAGGCCCTGACGGTGGATCAGGTCAAGGCGACCGGCGCCGACATCATCCTGGGCAACACCTATCACCTGATGCTGCGCCCCGGCCCGGAGCGGATGGAGCGCCTGGGCGGGCTTCACAAATTCATGGGCTGGGACAAGCCGATTCTGACCGACTCGGGCGGTTTCCAGGTCATGTCCCTGGCCGGCATTTCGAAGGTCAAGGAAGAGGCCGTGACCTTCTCCTCCCACATCGACGGCTCCAAACACGTCCTGACGCCCGAGCGCTCGATCGAGATCCAGGCCGACCGGATCGGCGCCGACATCTCGATGCAACTGGACCAATGCGTCTCCTGGCCGGCCGAACGCAGCGCCGCCCAGAAGGCCATGGAGCTGTCGATCCGCTGGGGCGCCCGCTCCAAGGCCCGCTTCGGCGCGCGGGAGAACCAGGCCCTGTTCGGCATTCAGCAGGGCTCGACCTATGAGGATCTGCGCCGCCAGTCGTCCGAACAGCTTCAGGAGATCGGCTTCGACGGCTACGCCATCGGCGGCCTGGCCGTCGGCGAAGGCCACCACGCCATGTGTCAGGTGCTGGATTACGCCCCCGAGTTCCTGCCCGCGGACCGGCCCCGCTATCTGATGGGGGTCGGCAAGCCGATCGATCTGGTCGAGGCTGTGTATCGCGGGGTCGACATGTTCGACTGCGTCCTGCCCACCCGCGCCGGCCGCCACGGCCAGGCCTGGACCTGGGACGGCCCGCTGAACCTGAAGAACGCCCGCTTCGCCGAGGACCAGGATCCGCTGGATCCCTCCATCCCCTGCCCGGCCTCATCGGGCTATTCCAAGGCCTATCTGCACCACCTGATCCGGGCCGACGAAATCCTCGGCAAGGTCCTGCTCAGCTGGCACAATGTCGCCTTCTACCAGGCCCTGACCGCCGCCATGCGCGCCGCGATTTCCGAAGGCCGATTCGAAGCCTTCCGCCGCGACTTCCACGCGCGGCATGTGTCGAACGGCTGAGCCCCTACCGCCTCGGGCGGAACCAGCTCGGCGCCGCCGGCGGGGCGCAGTTCCTCTGCATGCCGATCCCCTTCAGGAAGGCGCGCCGCATCCGCCCCGCCTGTATGGCCGACTGCACATGACGGCTGTGCTGTTCCGCCCCGCTCAGGCGCCGCACCCAGCTGCGGCCGGGAATGAAGTCCGTCGTCGTGCCGCGAATGGCGTCCAGCGTCGCCTTGGCCGCCGCATCGGCCGCCCGCTCGCTGACGTAGGACCCGTCATGGCGCGGCGGCTCGTCCGTGTCCGGCCCCAAGGCCTCGTCCAGCCGCGCCACCTCGGCGGCGATGGTGGTGCATTGGTTCAGATTGCGCAGATCGTACGGATTGGCCTCGGCCTGCAAGAGGACGGTCGGAATCAGCTGGCGGCGCAGGTTGAAGTCTTCCAGCGGCGCGGTGACCGCATCCCCCAGGCCCGCGCCCACCTGCTCGGCGCCACCCATGGCGGACCGGCCGGCGTTGCACCCGGCCAGGACGAACAGAACAGCAAGGGCGGGCGTCAGGATCGGCTTCATGCGGCCCTTAGAGCACGCAAGCCGCTCCGATCAAAACATCCGGGCCAAGCCTGCGACCATGACGCCCCAGGCCAGCAGGCTGAACACCAGACCCAGGGCCAGGCCGCCCGCGAAGTCGAATTCATGACCGTGATCTTGTCTCATGCTCACTCCCTAGGGTCTTTTTTGTTTATCCCAGGAGCTAATCCCAAAACGGCACAATTCGCAATCAGGAGCCTTACGGATCAACCATCACAAAATCGTCGTCAGGCGACGATCGGCAGGCCGACGCCATGGAGGGAGACCCTGCAGAAGGGAGAAATGGTACGTCCTCTCGGGCTCGAACCGAGGACCCTCTGATTAAAAGTCAGATGCTCTAACCAACTGAGCTAAGGACGCACCGCGCGACGTCCGGGGCTGGCCCGAACCGTCGAAGGGCGCCTTCTGTTGCAATCCGTCCTTCCGGTCAAGACCGGGTCTGCTACTCAATGCACATGAAACCGCTGAACGGACTTCGCGTCCTCGAATTCGACGGCCTGGGCCCCGTCACCTTCGCCGGCCTGATGCTGGCCGACCTGGGGGCCGAGGTGCTGCGCCTGACCCGTTCGGCCTCGGCCGGCGCGGCGGCCTTCGACGAGGTGGGCGGCGCCCTGCTGCACCGGGGCCGCGCCGCCGTGCCCGTAGACCTGAAATCGGAGGCGGACCGCGAGGCCGTCCTCGCCCTCGTCGACCGGGCCGACGCCGTGATCGAGGGCTTTCGCCCCGGCGTCATGGAACGGCTGGGCTACGGCCCGGAGACGCTCCAGGCGCGCAATCCTGCCCTCGTCTACGGCCGGGTCACGGGCTGGGGCCAGACCGGCCCCCTCGCCGACCAGGTGGGGCACGACCTGAACTACATCGGCCTGACCGGCCTGCTGCACGCCATGGGCGAGCCGGACCGTCCCCCCTCCCCGCCTCTGAACCTGGTCGGCGACTACGGCGGCGGGGCCATGATGCTGGTCACCGGCGTCTTGGCGGCCCTGCTGGACGCCCGGACCACCGGTCGAGGCCGCATCGTCGACGCCGCCATGACCGACGGGACGGCCCTGCTGGGCGGCCTGTTCCAGGCCCTGCGCGGCCGGGGCGTCTGGAGCGACCGCCGGGGCGCCAATCTGCTGGACGGGGGCGCCCCATTCTATCGCTGCTACGCCTGCCGCGACGGCGGCTTCGTCGCGGTGGCGGCCCTGGAGCCGCGCTTCTACGCCGCCCTGCTGGCGGGCCTCGAGATCGATCCCGACGACGCGCCCCAGTACGACATGACGGCCTGGCCGGCCCTCCACGCCCGCTTCGCCGCCCTGTTCGCCACGCGGGACCGGGACGACTGGGCCGCGCATTTCGCCCAAACCGAGGCCTGCGTCTCCCCCGTCCTCAGCCTCGCCGAGGCCCCCGACCACCCCCATAATCGGGCCCGCGCCGTCTTCGCCCAGGGCCTCCCCGCTCCGGCGCCCCGCTTCGACGGCGTCGTGCCCGAACCTGCGGCCGCGCCCCCCGCGCTGAACCTGGACCAGGCCCGCCTCGCTTGGGCCAAGGAGGCGGGATGACCCCTGCGGTTTTCGGCGCTATGGAACAGGACAGCGCCCAAGGCGTTGCACCTACCGTTACCCCGGGGACCTGTTCCGATGAGCCGCTCGATCTTCGTTCTGACCGCGACCGCGCTGGGCGCGCTGGCGCTTGCGGCGTGCGACGACTTCCAGTCCCGGTCCCAGGACGACTACGCCGACACGCCCCCGGTCGAGATTCAGGCGCCGGCCGCCGAGGACTCGGCCGAGCCTGTGGTCGCGCCCGAGGTGACCGACCCCGCCCCCACCCCCGAGTCGCAGACCCCGCCGGAAGAGCGGACATCCGAACAGTCGGTCCAGCCCGAAAGCGAAACCCTGTTCTATTGAGGCCCGCCCCGCCTCAAGGCGACAGGCGCCCGAAAGTGGCGTACCGAGGCGCCGGCCCGCAAGCCGCGCCCTTGACGAAAGCTAGAGTTTGACGTTCCGGCCCACCCTGTTTCTCGCCGTCCTGGCGACCTGCAGCCTCGTCGCCCAGGCCGCCGCCGCCGAACCGCGCGCCGCCATTCGCGGCGACATGGACGCCGAACTGCGCCGGTTGCTTGAACGGGCAGTGGGCGAGGTGGACGGCGCCCCGGAAAGCCGCTTCGAAGCCCGCCGCCGGGCCCAGGGGGCGATGTCGGCGGCCGAGGCCCTGCTCCGCTCCGAAGCCTACTACCAGCCGGTGCTCGAAGATGTGGTCGAGGGGGATGACCGTCCCTCCGCCATCGTCTCGGTGCAGCCGGGCCGCCGGTTCCTGCTGACCCAGCCGACCATCACCTGGATCGAGACCCCGCCCGACGCGGACAACGCCGCCAAGGCCCTGGCGGCCGTCGGCCTGAAGCCCGGCGAGCCCGGGCGCGCGGTCGATGTCATCGCCGGCGAGGGCCGGGCCGTCGCCAGCCTGTCCCGCAACGGCTACGCCGACGCCAAGGCCGAACCGCGCCGCGTCGTGGTCGATCACGCCGCCTTCACCGTGGCCCCCGAATACCGCATCGACTCCGGTCGCCTGGTGCGACTGGACGGCGTGGTGCTGCAACGGGCCGGACGCACCAATCGCGCCTGGGTCGCCGGTCTGGCGCCGTGGAACGAAGGCGACCGCTACGACCCGGACCAAGTGGCCGAACTGGAACGCCGCCTGTTGGACACCGGCGTCTACGACGGCGTCGGCGTCGCCCTCAGCCCCGTCGACCAGACCACGGCCGACGGACTTCGCCCCGTCATCGTCAATCTGAATGACCGGCCACGCCGCGTGGTCGAGGCCGGCGCCACCTGGTCGACGGCCGAGGGCGCGGGCGTCGACTTCATCTGGACCCGCTATAATCGCTTCGGCCGCGCCGACACCCTGGTCATGGAAACCCGGTTCGCCGACATCGACAGCCGGATCGGCGCCGATCTGTCCCTGCCCCACTGGCGCAAGCCCGGCCGGACGCTGAAACTCAGCGCCGGCGTGGTCAAGGAAGATACTGATGCTTACGAACGCACCGCTCTGGTGCTGGCGGCCGAACTGCAACAACGGATCGGCCGGACCTCCTACTTCAACTACGGCCTGGGACTGGACGCGGGCCAGTACAATGAAAACCGCTACGACTATACGTCGGTCCCGCCCAGCGCCGTGAGCTTCGACCGCGACCTGGCCATAGTGACGGGCCGTACGAGCGCCTATATCGACAACTCGAACGACCCGCTGAACCCGACCACGGGATGGCGGATGACCGTGTCGGTCCAGCCCACGGCGGTGGCGGGCGAGGACACCATTCTGTTCCTGCGCAGCGAAAGCCAGGTCACCGCCTATCTGCCGCTCCAGGATCAGGCCCGCACCGTGCTCGCGGGCCGCGTCCGCCTCGGCGCCATTATCGGCGGCAGCGAGCTCAGCGTCCCCTCCGACCGTCTGTTCTACTCCGGCGGCGGCGGCTCGGTCCGGGGCTATTCCTACCAGGGGGTCAATCCCGAACTGCCCGACCAGACGCCGCGCGGCGGTCTGTCGCTGTTCGAGACCTCGCTGGAGGTCCGCCACGATATCGGCCAGAGCTTCCAGGCCGTGGCTTTCGTCGACGCCGGGGCCGTCGGCTTCGAGGAGACGCCCAACTTCAGCAATATGCGCTACGGCGCCGGCGTCGGGGTGCGCTACAAGTTGCCGTTCGGCCCCATTCGCGCGGACATCGCCGTGCCCCTCGACAAGCGCGACGGCGACTCCGCCTTCCAGATCTACATCAGCATCGGGCAAGCGTTTTGACCGAAGCTCCGCCCGAAAACACGCCGGACGCCGGCCCGCCGGACGAGACCGCCGCCGAGGTCCGGAAGAAGCGCAGCCTGTTGCAGCTTCTGGCCCTGATCGTCGGCGGGGTGATCGGCGGACTGCTGATCCTGGTCGTCATCGCCCTGATCGGCGGCCGGATGTACATCGTGTCCGACGCCGGGCGCGAACTGGTCACCGGTTTCGTCCAGGGCCAGAAGATCAGCCGCTATGGCCGGATCAACGTCTATGGGCTGAAGGGCGATCTGTTCGACGACTTCACCCTGGACCGGGTCACGGTCACCGACCGAGACGGAGTCTGGCTGGACGCCCGCAACGTGCGGGTCGACTGGTCCTACTGGCCCCTGATCACCCGCCGCTTCCACGCCACCGAGATCAGCGCGGACGTGATCCAACTGATCCGTCGCCCCGTGCTGGACGCCCCCAGCGGCGCCCCCGGCGGCCCCCAGCCGATCGACGTGGACATCGACCGCTTCGCAGCCCGGATCGAACTTCTGGAAGGCTTCTCCAAGGAATACGGCCGCTGGAATCTGAACGGAGCGCTCGATCTGCCGCGTCGCGGCGCCAAGAGCGCGACAGTCAATGCCGACAGCATGAACCGCCCCGGCGACTATCTGCGGCTGGCGGCCACCTTCGGCGGCAAGCTGGAGGAGACGCGGGTCAACCTGCGCGCCAACGAGGCCCAGGGCGGCCCCCTGGCCGGCGCGCTGGGCTATTCGCCGGATCAGCCTTTCTCCGCCGTGGCTGTCCTGAATGACGAACTGGTCCAGGCCAAGGTGCAAACCGGCCGCTTCACCCCCCTAACCGTGGACGGCAAGTTCGGGGACAACGGCTCGCGCGTCTGGGGCTATTTCGACTTCAGCGGCTCGGACCTGTTCGCCCCCTTCATCGAGCGCGTCGGCCGCACCGCCCGGTTCGGCTTCGCCATGGTCCCGACCAGGGACAAGGCCTATCAGGGCGTCAGCTGGAAACTGACGTCCGACAATATCGCCTCCGAGGCGCGCGGCGTGATCCGCATGTCAGACCGCAGTTCGCCCAGCGGAATCCAGCTGGAGGTCCAGGCCGCCTCGCTCAGCCGCCTGATCGGCTCGGACGTCGCAGGCCCCGCCGCCTACGCCGGGGTGTTCAAGGGCGACGCCCAGACCTGGAGCCTTGAAGGCCGGGCCACCCTGCTCAACGCCAATGTGGCCAGCTACCGCGCCACCCGCATCACCGGCCCCCTGAACATCCAGGTCAGGAACGGCCGCATGGATCTGGACGGCGACGTCCGAGCCAACGGGGGTTCGACAGCGGGCCTGATCGGCGGCCTTCTGGGCGCCGCACCGCGCGTGCAGATGGAGGCCGCCCGGATGAAGGACGGCGCCATCCTGCTGGAAAAGATCGACCTGCAAGGCCAGGGCCTGACGCTGAAGGGTTCCGGCTCGCGCAATCTGCTGGGCGGCATGGGCTTCCGGGGCGAGGCCCAGTTGACCGACGCCTCGCGCATCCTGTCGAACGCCGGCGGCGCCTTCGGCGGCCCGATCCGCGCCTCTTCGGCGAAGGCCGGCGCCCCCTGGTCCCTCACCTTCGACGGAAGGGGGCGCAACCTGACCGTCGGCATGGACGAGCTGAACCGTCTGCTGGGCCGCACTCCCCGACTGCAGCTGGCGGGTCAGTTGAACGGCGGACGCATCCAGGTCGAACGCGGCGAACTGACCGGCGCGGCCGGGCGCGCCGGGGCCAAGGGCCTGATCGAAACCAACGGCGGCCTGCGGCTGGCGCTCGACTGGAACGCCCGCGGCCCCTTCGCCGCCGGTCCGGTGGAGATCGACGGGAACATGAACGGTCGCGGCGCCCTGACCGGAACCCTGTCCCAGCCGCGCGTCGATCTGACCGCCGGCTTCGACAAGGTCGCGGCCGGCGCCCTGACCCTGACGAACGCCGACCTGATCCTCAGCTTCCGTCGCGGCGCCGACGCCTCCGACGGCCGGATCACCGTGACCAGCGGGTCGAACTACGGCCCAGCGCGGGCGTCCGGCAACTTCTTCCTCGGCGGCGACCGGATTCGCCTGACGGACCTCGACGTCAACGCCGGCGGCGTGGCGGCCCAGGGCGCGATCGCCCTGTCTCGAAACGTGCCGTCCAGCGCCGACCTCAGCTTTACCGCGCGCGCAGGCGCCTTCCTGGCCGCCGGCCAGGCCGACGGCCGGATCCGCCTGACCGAAGGCGGCGGATCGGACAGCGCCATTCTGGACGTCAGCGGCCGCAATATTCGCCTCGCCCGCCAGAGCTGGACGATCCGCACCATTGACCTGGACGGACGCGGCACGCTGGACAACCTCCCCTTCAGCCTGGCGCTGGACGTCGGCGGCGGAACCCCGGCCCAGTTCAACGGCACGGGCGTCTATTCGCGACGCGGCGACGCCCAGGCCCTGTCCCTGCGTGGCGGCGGGCGTGTGCGCGACGTCGCCTTCACCACCCGAAGCCCGGCGTCGATCGTGCTGGACGGCGCGACCCGCACCGCCCATCTCGACTTGGGCGTCGGCAGCGGCGTGCTGATGGCGGACCTGCGGCAGGACGCCCGCACCGCCATCATCCAGGCGGACCTGACCAGCGTCGATCTGCAGACACTCTCGCCCCAGCTGCGCGGGCGCGCGACGGGCCGCGTGGCCTTGCGCGGCTCCGGCGACGACCTCTCCGGTTCGGCCAATGTCACCCTGCAGGACGTGCGCAGCATCGATGCGCCGCGCGGTCTGGCCGTGGACGGACGACTGGACGCCAGCCTGATCAACAACACCCTCACCCTCAAGGCCGAAGCCCAGGACGAAGGCGCGGTTCAGGCCTCGGCCGACATCGCCCTTCCGGTCGAGGCCTCGGCCGCCCCTCTGCGTCTGGCCATCGCCCGCCAGCGGCCCATGTCCGGATCCGTCTCGATCAACGGTCAGATCCAGCCGATCTGGGACCTGTTTCTAGGCGGGGAACGCAGCCTTGCCGGACAGGTGGCGGGGCAGGCGGAAATCGCGGGCACCCTGGCCGCCCCGCGCCTGAACGGCCGGTTTGACCTGAGCCAGGGGTCCTACCGCGAGAAGGGCGTCGGTCTGGTGCTCGGCGACCTGAATCTGCGCACCCGCTTCGACGACACGACCGCCCAGATCGAGACCTTCACGGCGAACGACACGGCGGGGGGGACCGTCACGGGCCAAGGGCGGGTCGGGCTGCGCGAGGGATCGGGATCGACGGCGCGGCTGACCCTGACCCGGTTCCGCGTCATCGACAACGACATCGGCGAGGCGCGGGCGTCGGGTCCGATCACCATCGTCCGAGGCCAGGACGGCAACATCCAGCTGTCCGGCGACATCACCATCGACGAGGCCCGGATCGAGCCCGAAGTGCCCGGATCGACCGGCATTGTCTCGATGGACGTGGTCGAGATCAACCGCCCCGGCGGCGATCCGGAGGAGACGCAGACCCGCAGCCGTGGTCCCCAGATCGGCATGGACATCAGCCTGCGCTCGGCCGGCGGCAAGGTGCGGGTCAGCGGCCGGGGTCTGAACGTCGTGCTCGACGTCAACGCGCGGGTCGGCGGAACCATCGCCCAACCCCAGCTTACCGGCACGGCCAATGTGGTTCGCGGCGACTACGAGTTCGCGGGCAAGCGGTTCATCTTCGACGAGACCGGCCGCGTCACCCTGTCCACCGATCCCAAGCAGATCCGCCTGAACCTGTCGGCGACGCGCGAGGACACGTCCTTGACAGCCACCATCAATGTGACCGGAACGGCGGACCAGCCGAAGATCGCTCTCACCTCCACACCGGCCCTGCCCCAGGACGAGATCCTGTCCCAGGTGCTGTTCGGCCGCTCGGCTTCCCAGCTGTCGCCGTTCGAAGCGGCCCAACTGGCCGCCGGCGTGGCGGCCCTGGCCGGCGGCGGCGGATTCGACGTGATCGGAAATCTGCGCGAACTGGCTGGGCTCGACCGCCTGTCCTTCGGCGGCGAGGCCTCGGCGGTGACCGTCGCCGGCGGGCGCTACATCACCGACGACGTCTATCTGGAGGTCATCGGCGGCGGAGAGGGCGGCGCTGCCGTCAAGGTCGAATGGCAACCGCGCCGCAATCTGGCCCTCAGCTCGCAGTTCGGCGGCCAGGGCGACACCAGCCTGTCGATCCGCTGGCGCCGCGAAAGCCGCGAGCCCGGCCAGCGCTCAGACCGCCGCCCGAACCGCTCGTCCCGATAGGCGTCAGGGCTCCCGCCGAAGACGGTGCAACAACATGGCGCCCTGCAGGGAGGCGACATAGATCACGGCCGACACGACAGACCCCGGCCAGACCAGGGCCAGAATCCACAACGGCAGCTCTTGCGCCGGCAAGCTCCCCAGCAGCCGCATGCCGATATTGGCCACCAGGCTGTAGGCGAACATCGCCAGCATGATAATCGGAATGGTCCGGGTCATCATCCGCCACTGGACGGCGGCGAGCACCGTGTAGAACAGCACCGAAAAGATCGCGCCCAAGCCGATCAGATAGGGCCCCATCGCCGTCACGAGGGCGCGTTGGGTCGCCACTTGATCGGCCGACAGGCCCTGCCGAACATATTCCGCGTTCATCGCCGTTTCGAACCAGCCGGATGTGAACATCCACCAGGTGGGCGCCAGGCTGACGACCCAGGCGAGTCCCAGACCGACGACCATGGCCCGCGCAGACCGCTGGGCCTCCGCCATGCCCCTCGGCAGCGCCAGGGGGTTCATGGCCCTAAGCCAGAGAGAAATCGTCGAGCGCGTCATGAAGCCATCCTGAGTTTCGCGGCGGGAACCTACCCCCGATCGTTCGGGACTTACAGCGCTCCACCTTCACCTTTGGTCCGGCGACGGCTAGGGTCCGCCGATGCGGATTCTGACCTCGGACCAGGCCGTCCTCGACCACGTCGCCGCGCGACGCGAGGCGATCATCGGCCGCACCATCGACTGGGCCAACCTCAACTCCGGCAGCCGCAACGCCGCCGGATTGAACGCCGTGCTGAACGCGCTTGAGGCCGAGGCGAAAACCCTGCCCGCTGTCGTCGAGCGTATCGCGACCCAGAGCTCGACCAGCGTCGCTGACGACGGCTCGGTGCGAACTGCAGCCCACGCCGACGCCCTGAAAATCTCCGCCCGTCCCGAGGCGCCGATCCAGGTCGTCCTGACCGGCCACTACGATACCGTCTTCCCTGCCGACAGCCGGTTCCAGACCGTGACGACCCGTGCTGACGGCGCCCTGAACGGCCCCGGCGTGGCGGACATGAAGGGCGGGATCAGCGTGCTTCTGGCCGCCCTCGAAGCCTTCGAAACCCACCCCGACCGACACGGCGTCGGCTGGACCGTGCTGCTCAGCCCGGACGAAGAAATCGGCTCGCCCGCCTCCGCCCCGCTGCTGGCCGAACTGGGTGCGCGGGGCCACGTCGGCCTGACCTACGAACCGGCCCTGGCGGACGGCACCCTGGCCGGGGCGCGCAAGGGCAGCGGCAACTATCACCTGATCGTCACGGGCAAGGCCGCCCACGCCGGTCGGGCCTTCGACGAAGGCCGCAACGCCGTCGCCGGCGCCGCCATGATCGCCGCCGCTCTGCACGGACTGAACGGCCGACGCGAAGGCGTCACCGTGAACGTCGCCAAGATCTCCGGCGGCGGCGCCCTGAACGTCGTCGCCGACAATGCCGTGGTCCGCTTCAATGTGCGTGTGCCGGACAAGGCCGCCGCCGACTGGATCGACGCCTCGGTCCGCGCCATCGCCGCCGCGCCGCCGTTCGAGGGTCTGACCCTGGACCTTCACGGCGGCTTCACCCGCGCGCCCAAGCCCATGGACGCCGCCCAGACCGCCCTGTTCGAAGCGGTCAAGGAGGCCGGCGCCCTGCTGGGCCAGCCCATCGCCTGGAAACCCTCCGGCGGCGTCTGCGAGGGCAATAATCTCCACGCCGCAGGCCTGCCCAACATCGACACCCTGGGCGTCCGCGGGGGCGACATCCATTCGGACCAGGAGTTCGCCTGGCCCGACAGCTTCGTCGAACGCGCCCAGCTCAGCGCGCTGATCCTGTGCAAGATCGCCTCCGGCGAAATCGACGCAGCCAAACTCAAAGCCCTTCGGATGGAAACTCTCTGAATGCTCGTCGTCCGTCCCGCCGGCCCAGCCGACCTCGACCACCTGCTTGAACTCGCCATTCTCTCCGGCCCCGGCTTCACCAGCCTGCCCGAAGACCCCGACGTCTTGGCCGACCGGCTTGAGCTCAGCCAGGCCAGCTTCCGCGGCGAGGTGGCCTGGCAGGAGGCCTGGTACACCCTGATGCTGGAAGACGCCTCGACCGGCGACATCGACGGCGTAGGCTCGGTCAAGGCGACCGTGGGTCTGAAGCGGCCCTTCTTCTCGTTCCGCGTGGTGAACAACACCGTCCAGTCGCCCTCCCTGGGGGTGAAGCTGGACCACCAGACACTTGTTCTGGTCAATGAATGCACCGGCTGGACCGAGGTCGGCTCCCTGTTCCTCAAAGCCGATCGGCGCAAGGGCGGCGCCGGCCGTCTGCTCAGCCAGTCGCGCTACATGCTGATCGGCGCCCAGCCTGACCTGTTCGCCGACAATGTGCTGGCCGAGCTGCGCGGCGTCTTCACGCCCGACGGCGCCTGCCCCTTCTGGGACCATGTCGCCCACAAATTCTTCCCGATGGAGTTCGACGACGCCGACCGGATGACCGGCTCGACCGACAAGCAATTCATCCTCGACCTGGCCCCGCGCCATCCGATCTATGTCGAACTGCTGCCGGAACCGGCGCGTGCTGTGATCGGCAAGGTGCATCCCCAAGGCGTGCCGGCCATGGCCCTGCTGGAGAGCGAGGGTTTCCGTCCCAACGGCCTGGTCGACATCTTCGACGCCGGGCCCACCGTCTCCTGCGGCCGCGACAATATCCGGACCGTCCGCGACGCCCGCCGTCTGACGGTCGAAGTCGTGCCGACCGTCGATGCCGAACTGCCGGCCCTCATTTCCACCGAAAGCATCGCCGCCTTCCGCGCCGTCCGCGCCCGCGCCGATATCGACGGCGATATCGCCCGCCTGACCGCCGAAACCGCCGCCGCCCTCAGGATCAAGGCCGGCGCCACCGTCCGCGTGAAATCATGACCCTGTTCAAATCCACCGACCCCGCCACCGAAGCCGTCAACTGGGAAGGCGAGGCCGCCTCTCCCGCCCAGGTCCAGGCCGCCGTCGACGCCGCCCGCGCCGCCTTCCCCGACTGGGCCGACCGCCCGCGCCAGGACCGGATCGACGCCGTCAAACGCTATCAGGCCGTGCTGAAGGACCGCGCGCCCCAGATCGCCGAGGCCATCGCCCGCGAAACCGGCAAGCCGCTGTGGGAGACCAAGACCGAGGCCGCCGCCATGATCGGCAAGGTCGACATCTCCATCCGCGCCTATGACGAGCGCACCGGCGAGCGCACCAGCGACACCGCCTTCGGCCGGGCGACGCTGCGGCATCGACCGCACGGCGTGGCGGCGGTCCTGGGCCCGTTCAACTTCCCCGGTCACCTGCCCAACGGCCATATCGTCCCCGCCCTGCTGGCGGGCGACACCGTCGTGTTCAAGCCGTCGGAGGAGACCCCCCTGGTCGGTCAGGTGATGGCCGAAGCCTTCGCCGCCGCCGACCTGCCGACCGGCGTGGTCAATGTGGTCCAGGGCGGCCGCGAGACCGGCGCGGCCCTGCTGGACGCCGGGATCGACGCCCTGATGTTCACCGGTTCCGGCGCGGCAGGCGCCCACTTCCGGCGCAAGTTCGCCGACAATCCCCACGTCATCCTGGCGCTGGAGCTGGGCGGCAACAATCCGCTGGTCGTCTGGGATGCTGCGGATGCCGAAGCCGTGGCGGGCATAGCGGTGCAGTCCGCCTTCATCACCACCGGCCAGCGCTGTTCCTGCGCCCGTCGCCTGATCGTGCCGGAAGGGGCTCAAGGCGACGCGATCGTCGAAGCCATTGCCGCCCTGTCCGACCGCCTGATCTTCGGCCCCTGGGACAGCGATCCCGAACCCTACGCCGGACCGCTGATCTCGGCCCGAGCGGCCGAGGCCGCCTTGAAGGCGCTGCAACAGCGGATCGACGCGGGCGCCAAGGTGATCCGCGCCTCGGGCCCCGTCGCCAACCTGCCCGGCGCCTTCGTCAAGCCGGCGATCATCGACGTGACCGGGATCGACGTCCCGGACGAGGAAATGTTCGCCCCCTTCCTGTCGGTGATCCGCGTCCCGACGTTCGAGGCCGCGATCCAGGCCGCCAACGCCACCCGCTACGGCCTGTCCGCCGGTCTGGTCAGCGACGATCCGGCCAACTGGGACCACTTCATCCGCCGCATCCGCGCGGGCGTCGTCAACTTCAACCGGCCGACCACCGGCGCCGCCGGCGACATGCCCTTCGGCGGCCTGGGCGCCAGCGGGAATCACCGCCCCAGCGCCTACTACGCCGCCGACTACTGCGCCTATCCGGTCGCCAGCTTCGAGGCGGATGCGGTCGCGAACATCGAAGGCGAGATCAAGGGACTGCGATGACCACCGCCCTCGAAGCCAACGCCGACGGCCTGATCGGGCCGACCCACTCCTACGCGGGTCTGTCTCCGGGCAATCTGGCCTCCAGCCTGAACAAGGGCGAGGCGTCGAACCCGCGCGCGGCGGTGTTGCAGGGGCTCGACAAGATGAAGACCCTGGCGGACCTGGGCCTGCCCCAGT
>Ga0208958_1002647_pt1 | contig 15044 bp, 20 predicted proteins | sample RifOxyB1_FD_184032 | JGI IMG/M metagenome (GOLD analysis project Ga0208958, IMG submission 184032) | Soil microbial communities from Rifle, Colorado - Rifle Oxygen_injection B1 (SPAdes) | ecosystem: Environmental > Terrestrial > Deep subsurface > Rock core/Sediment | place: Rifle, Colorado... | reverse complement strand
TCACCCCCCAACCCCTCTCCTTGCGAAGGAGAGGGGAGCTACGCGCACTTGACACTAACCTTAATGGGTGTATTATGTAAATACAACTTAATAATAAAAACCCCGTAAGGGGTTTTTTAGAATAAAAACATTATGTCAATAATTAATTATTTTAGAGAAACAAAAGGGGAGCTCTCTCATGTTAATTGGCCAACAAAAAGACAGTCGGTCGTATTTTCGTTGGTCGTTATTATTATTTCTGTTTTGACGGCATTCTTCCTTGGACTATTTGATTTTATCTTCTCCCGAGTGCTTAATTTGTTCATTGGCTAAAACCGATATATAAATTTTATGAGTAAACAACAACTACAAGAAACCAGAAATTGGTATGCTATCCATACATATTCGGGCTATGAAAATGCGGTGATGAGAAACCTCAAACAGCGCATCGAGTCTTTGGGTATGGAGGACAAAATTTTTAATGTCCTTGTTCCAATCGAAAAGAAAATAAAAATAAAAGGCAATAAGAGGGTGGAAGAAGAAGAAAAAATATACCCGGGCTACGTTTTGGTGGATATGATCGTAACCGATGATTCTTGGTATGTAGTCAGAAACACTCCGAGGGTGACCGGTTTCGTGGGTGCCGGAGTTTTCCCTGTGCCGCTTGATCCCAAGGAAGTCGAAGAACTTTTCAAGAGAATGAATTCTGAAAAAGTTAAACACAACATTGATCTTTCACTTGATGATGCCGTTAAAATCATTGACGGGCCGTTTAAAGATTTGGAGGGTAAAGTGGGGGAAGTGGATGAAGAAAGGGGCAAAGTCAAAATATTGGTGCCCATGTTCGGCCGGGAAACCCCGGTAGAATTGGACTTCTTGCAAATTAAGAAAATTTAAGTTAGAGTATCGCGTATGGCTAAAAAGATAACAAAAAAAATAAAATTGGTAATTGTGGCCGGTAAAGCTACTCCGGCGCCTCCTGTGGGTACCGCTTTGGGTCCGGCTGGTATTAATATTGGTGAATTTGTCACTAAATTCAATGAAGCTACCAGGGGTATGGAAGGCCTTGTGCCTGCTGAGATCACTGTTTATGAGGACAGAACTTTTGCTTTTATACTCAAAACTCCTCCGGCCTCGAGCCTTATAATGAAAGCGCTCGGTATAGAAAAAGGTGCCGGTAAACCGCCAGCTGAAAAAGTAGGCACTATCACCCGTAAACAACTTGAAGAAATTGCAGAGAAAAAAATGGTTGACTTAAATGCCAACGATTTGGAAGCGGCTGTTAAAATCATAGCGGGAACATGTAGGAGTATGGGGGTGGAAGTGCGTTGAATCGCACTTCCACCGGCCGGAGCGCGACGGCGCGAGGCGGGCCCGCGCAACTTTTCAGCAGAAAAGTATGCGTGGGTGGAAGTGAAATAAGAAAAGTATGTGTGGGTTGATGTGAAGGGATAAAAATAAAAAGCGATCTGGTATTATACCAGACCGCCGTACAAAAGATTTACCCACGGCTCTTTCGAGCTATTCTCATTCTTTTCTCGACCATAATGAAAAGTCGGGAAACTGTCGATTGGCAACAGGTGCACTTCAGGCCGAGACGTATTTCTTTGAGTTTTGTACCCAGTTTGGATCCACACCAACCGCACTTCCAGTACGGTCCGTATCCTAGGGATCCAAAAATAGTGCATTCGTACTCTATCTCTTCGCGAAGTACAGAGGCTTTTATCACTGTACCGCCATGTTCTTTTAGTTCGGCTTTATCAGCTAGTCGCCGTGCACCCGCTATGTCTTTCCAAAATTTATCGCATTTTGGATGTTCGCACGTGAAAGAATGACCTGGTTCCGTGTTATTACCACCGACATCTGTGTGATCACGCACTGTTGACGAGTAATTATTTGGCATACAGTTCCTCTCTGCCCACAATATTACCCAAGCATACTTGGAAGTCAAGCTAAAATCATAGCCGGCACTTGCCGGAGCGTGGTGGTGGACGTGAAATAAGAAACGTTAATTTACTTTTTCTTTATATCTCTATCGTGATAGAGCTTGGGCAACATACTTTTGGGGTCCCACTCTTTCATCATTTTTTTGATATCCGTGGTGGTTTGGTATTTGCCTGATTTGCTATAGTCCCGGTCAAGAATTGGTCCGGTTTCAAAAAATATGAGTTGCGCAATACGGCGTCCCACAACCAAAGGGATGAAATAATGTTTGGAATTGTTAGTAATTTCCATGGTCCAGCGATTTATATAACCCACATCACCCCAACCTGCACATTTGCAAACCTCGATGAAACTTCTGCCAAGGGAAGACCTCGCTTTCATCATGGTGGTGATATGGTTGCGGCCACCTATAAACTCATTGCTGTGGGCCAAAATGGTCTCTCCCGGTGCGAGCATTATCACCCTGTCCATGAGAGATATATTTCCAAATTCAAATTTATAATTCTCAAACACTTCTTTTGCCAGCTTTGCTTTCAATGGCTTGGTGCCCCAAACTCGGTCTACATGTTCTTTTTCGTAAATATTAAAAATATTTTGAAAATGTTTTGGCGGTTGTTCGGCAAAAAAATATTCTCCGAGAGTGAGGTCATAACTTGAAGTCGAAAGGTTTTCACGCTTAAAAGGCTCGATGATGATATCGCCCCTTTTTAATTCTTCAATAATTTTTTTATCGCTTAACGCCATAGTTCAGAGGTTTATCTTGAGTATAGGCAATGCCTTGAGAAATTGCAATTTCTGCTTTTTGGAGTTCACATCCTATATCAATGAGGTGTTCAGGCAAATTGGTAAGTTCCAGTTGGGCAATCTTTTTAGCCACCCCAAGAGCCGTTTTTCCGGTTATGGTCAGCAAAATCTCTCCGTTTGGTGTTTTAAAACAAGCGCTTATTTTATTATCCTCGGTGCTTATGATGAAAAGACCTCTTGGGTCGCCGCTTACGGTCGGGTCAAAAGTGGGGGATGGCACCCTTTCCCACAAGGAGCACTGTGTTAATTTTTTCGCGTCATCCCATTCGGCTTCGTAAATGTGAGCCGACTGGGAAGTGATTTGCATACTTCCCATCTCCAATCCCACTTGGGCGGCGATTTCTTTTTGCAGGGCCCGTAGGCCAAAAGCATTTGGTATAGCCGCCTTGAAAATATCATGACTTCTGACCGTTACAAGCAGGTGCATTTTTTTGTTTGTCTGAAGAGTTTGAATTTGGGTTATACACGGAGGCTCTTTGGAATCTTTATCAATCCAGGGGACCAGAGTGGTCGCCACCGCGCGTCGCGTATCAACGGAATCTTTCAGTTCTTTAATTATAATTTCTTTGATTTGATTAACTTCACCGTTCGCTCCGGGATATCGCATCAACCTGTTTCCATAAGTGTATTTTATTCCTTCAGGGGCATCAGGAGATAGGAAAATAGATTTGTAATGATTGATTGATTCATTGTTTAAACCGGTGGTTTTTTTTAAACCTTCCGGCCAATCTACATTTAAGTTAGGTTTATCGGGGTCTTCTTGTTCGACAACCCAAGTTACCCCCACGAGCTCTCTTTGTTGTGTGCCATACTGAGTTCCTTTGACTGTGCCGTAACGCATAATCCTGTCAACCACTCTCAACCAAGCATCAATGATGGTTTTGCCTCTGATAATGAAACCCACTTTTTCAGAGGGGAACACATTTATAACTTCGGGAACAGCGTTTTCAAATCTAACTGATTTCATGTACGGAGCTTCTCTGCTTTCCAAAAGTTTATTTACTACGGTGGATATGTTTGAATCGGATATCTCTTCCAGACTGACATTTTTTATAATCTTGTTTACGATGTTTGCGTCTATTTCTTTTTCTATCTTAAAATCAACACCGGATATTTCCCCGTTTTCATTTACCCCGTTTTTCCATAGTTCCAGCAGTATTTCTTTGCCGGAGACTCCAAACGGACTGCAAGACAGGGCACCGCTATTCCAAATATATAAACGGCGTATTTGAGGATTTAAAGCCAGATTTCTTAATATTATATTGACCCCTTGTCTGCTATACAGAGTTCCGACTATTGTCGAACGTTTCAGTACTTCAGGGCATTCCTTTATAATCTTTTCAGGCTCGTTCCATAAAGTGCAAAAACCGACCGTCTTTCCTTCGCCCAGGAATATCTTGTATTTGTCAGGTTGATATAGTTTGTCGGCGGTAATCATGGGGTTATCATTCTATCATTTTCATACTAGACGTGTATAATATTTCAACAGTTTGTATATTAATTAAGAACAATGTCAAAAAAATGAAAAAAGGAAAATTTTTTGTCCTGGAAGGGTTGGACGGTTCAGGTAAAACAGAGGTTATCAGCCGCCTCAAGATGGATTTTCCAAATTTTTTATATACGCGGGAGCCGGGCGGATCAGAATTTGGTGAAATGGTCAGAGGTGTTTTACTGGACGCAAAATCAAAAAATGTTCCACCCCTGCCGCTCCTTTTGGGCTTTATGTCTTCCCGAGCATCTCATGTTCAGGAACTGGTTTTGCCGGCACTGACCCGGGGACAAAGTGTGGTTTCCGACCGTTTTGATACATCAACTTTCGCTTTTCAACTTTTTGGTCAAGAAAACAGAAAACTCGAAGATGTCTTTTGGTATTTGCGCAAAGAAATCTTAAAAAATACTTCCGTTGAATATATTTATTTACGCATTACTCCTGATATCGCCAGGCAAAGAAAGAAAAACAGAAAAAGTAACAATCATTTTGACAAACAAACCGACAAATATCACCAAAGAGTATTTGAGGGGTATGAAAACTTTTTTAGAAATATAAAATCCGACAAAAATAAAACATCTCTGCATAAAAGCCGGTTTAATATCATAGACGGCTCTCTTGACCGCGAGACGGTATATCAAAATGTTTTGACTTGTATTAAAAAAGCCAAATAAAATTTAAGAAATAAAAAATGTCCCGACTCGCACATACGCAAGCCGAGACATTTTTGTTTCCGTGCCTCACCCCATCTTTTTGGATGTGAGAAGAACGCATGGGTAGAATCCGCCGTCTCCACCCTGTTGCGGTTTGATTTGGGCCGTTACTTCAGCCACCAGATTGTCGTTTTCGTAGACGAGTACACGGGCCAGCTCGCTGGAGGTGGCAATCTCCGACTGAGTCTCAACTCTTATCATGGGAACAACTCCTTCCGCTTCGTATTTTCCATAAAAATAGAAAAAAATCAATTTTATGTTATATTTTGGGAATGAAAGATGTCCAAATCAAAAAACTAATAGACGATGAAAAGAAGAGGCAAAAGAAGGTTGTAAACCTGATTGCTTCGGAAAATTATGTCTCCAAAGATGTTTTGGAAGCTCTCGGTTCGGAATTGACCAATAAATATGCCGAAGGGTATTCTGGTGCGAGGTATTATGGCGGTAACGAAATTGTAGATAAAATTGAGAATTTGTGCAAAGAAAGAGCCTTAAAATTATTTGGCCTTAATTCTAAAAAATGGTCTGTAAATGTTCAGCCTCTTTCCGGTTCGCCGGCAAATATGGCTGTTTACTTGGCACTCTTGGGCGGAGCCGACTTCGCCAAAGGCTACGTCGGGCCGAAGAAAATCATGGGCATGAGCCTGGATCATGGGGGACATTTAACTCATGGACACAAAGTTTCAGCCTCCGGCAAATTTTGGCAGCAGGTTCCGTATGGAGTGAATAAGGAAACAGAGCAACTCGATTATGAAGAAATTAAAAAAATTACCATTCAAGAAAAACCGGATATTATTATCGCCGGCTATACCGCTTACTCTCGCAAAATTGATTGGCAAAAGTTTAGAGAAATTGCAAACAGTGTCGGTGCATATTTGATGGCCGACATTTCTCATATTGCCGGACTTGTGGTGACGGGGGAGCACCCCTCTCCTTTTGAATACTGTGATGTGGTTACGACTACAACTCACAAAACATTGCGCGGACCGAGAGCGGCAATGATTTTTACCAATAAAGAAAGCAAAATTGCCAAACAAAAAGGTGTTGATATTGCAAAAGTCATAGACAAAGCCGTTTTCCCCGGTCTTCAGGGAGGACCACATATCAATGCTATTGCTGCGGTCGCCGTAGCTTTAGCGGAGGCAACAACTCCGGCCTTTAAAAAATATATAAAACAGGTGGTAAAAAATGCTGGAGTCATGGCAGAAGAATTTAAAAAACTTGGCTGGCGGGTGGTCTCGGGTGGTACGGATACGCATTTGTTTTTGCTTGATACGTGGATGGGTGGCAAAGGTATTTCTGGTAAAGTTGCGAGTGAAATTCTCGAAAAAAATAATATTATTGTAAATAAAAATACTATTCCTTTTGATTCACGTAGCCCGATGGATCCTTCGGGTATACGCATAGGCACACCGGCTGAAACCACAAGAGGCAAAAAAGAGGAAGATTTAGTAAACATTGCCAGGAAAATCGATAAAATTTTAAGGGCAAAAATGTTAAAATAAAGAAGTGAACATCCAGGAAAAAATAAAAAAATGGATAAAGGAAACTTTAAAAATAGAGAACGATTTTGTTTTGGCACACCCCAAAGATATCAAAAATGGTGACTACTCTTTTGTTTCTTTGGAAAATTCAGAAGAAGATTTAGAAAGATTAAATGAAAATAAATTAAAAGAAATAGAAAAAATAGAAGCAATAGGTAAATTTATAAACTTCTATCTGTCAAAACAATTTTTTGCCGATTCCGTTAAAGAAATTTTGGATAAGGGCGAAAAAGTTAGTAAATTAAATTTATTTAATAATCAAAAAATTTTAATCGAGCATACTCAACCAAACCCATTCAAAGAATTTCATATAGGACATCTGATGAATAATGCGATAGGAGAGTCGGTGGCCAGGATTATAAAGTCCAATGGTGCCGATACTATCGTCGTTGGTTATCATGGGGATGTCGGGCTCCATGTAGCCAAAGCCATTTGGGGCAAAATGAAAAAACCGGATATTGTCTGGGGCGAGGCTTATGCTTATGGCGCTCAAAATTATGACAACAACAAAGAGGAAATTGTCGAGATAAATATAAAAATTTCTGAAAAATCCGATGAAAAAATAAATAAATTATATGAAGAGGGAAGAAAATCATCCCTTGATTTTTTTGAATCGGTTTATAAAAGATTGGACAGTGATTTTGCCCACCATTTTTACGAAAGTGAAGCGGGAGAAGTTGGGAAGAAAATAGTTTCCGGAGATGTTCCAAAAATTTTTGAAGAATCCGAAGGGGCGGTTATTTTCAGAGGAGAAAATTTTGAACCAAAAACCCACACCAGAGTTTTTATAAATTCCGAAGGCATTCCTACATATGAGGCCAAAGAAGTAGGACTGGCCAAATTGAAAAAAGAAAAATATGAGTACGATAAATCTATTACTGTTACGGCAAACGAACAAGATTCATTTTTTGATGTGACAGAGGTGGCAATAGGTGAAGTTTTCCCGGAACTCAAAGGAAAATTACGGCACCTATCTCACGGCATGCTTCGCCTGCCCGGCGGCAAAATGTCCAGCCGGACCGGAGATGTTATAACGGCCGAATCTTTAATTGGTCAGATAAAACAGAAAGTCTTGGAAAAAATTAAAGACCGAGAATTTTCAAAGCAAGAGAAAGAAAAAATATCTGAAATGGTGGCGATAGGGGCAATTAAATATTCAATACTGAAGCAGGCAATCGGGGGAGACATCGTCTTTGATTTTGATAAATCAATTTCTTTTGAGGGTGATTCGGGACCGTATTTGCAATACGCGTGTGTGCGCGCTAATTCTGTTTTGGAAAAACCCAAAGCAGCCAAAATAATTTCTTCTGCCTCTCTCGTCTCGTCATACCGAGACATCGCTAATTTTTCTTCGAAAAATACGGCTTCAGAAATTATTTTGGCTGCTCCTGCTACTGACCTTGAAAAACATTTATATAAATTTCCGGAAGTGGTAGAGAGAGCCGGCAGGGAATATGCACCTCATTATATCGTCACATATCTGACCGAACTAGCCAGCATCTTCAATGGTTTTTACGCTAAAGGTAAAATAATTGACGAAAGCGACCCTTCTTCCCCCTACAAAATCGCTCTGACTGCTGCCACTGCTCACATCCTAAAATCCGGCCTGAACTTACTTGGCATCAAAGTACCCGAAAGGATGTAAACTTGAATATTTTTATATAAAAAAACTCCGGCAAATTACTATTTTGCCGAAGCTACAGGTACAGCTTGTTGAGCTCGCCGTCGTGGTGTTTTTCAATCCAAAACGGGAGATCATCGATGGACTTAAGCACATTTTGCAATTTCATCGGATATTGTTCAACGTGCTCAATCATGTAGGGACCGGTCTGAACGACCAGTGTTTCAATCTCGGCCGCTCTTCCGGCGACCGTATCGCTAGGGGTGTCGCCGATAAAAACACAGTTTCCCTTTTCGACCCCTTGTTCTTGCAGGTGTTCAAGGGCGAATCGGAATACTCGCGGATCCGGCTTGTGATAAGGACAGTCTCCTTTTGCCGTAATTACCGTAAACTCACGCGATACGTCAATTTGATCAAGTACTTCCATCAAATTTTCTCTGTTGCGTGAAGTAATCAGGGCGGTTTTGAAACCGTTTTTTCTCAGCCAAACCAACACCTCTCTTGCACCAGGTATCAGGGGCGGTGGCGAAACTTTGTCAAATTTTTCCCAAGCCGCATACATGCGCTCTGCCAGCGCCATATTTATATCCAGACCATAAGAAAGCAATTCGGCTCCCGGGATGCCCCATTTGTCGAATAGTCTGGTGCGGGTATCCCTTCCAAACGGGATATCATGAATCGCACAGATGTACTGAATCTTGCGCAGACCTTCCCTGAATGAATCAAGGAGAACTCCGTCAAGATCGGTAAGAACAGCTTTGAGTAACATGGATTTCCCCCCTTCCTTCTAGTTTACAATCTGATGCCATACTATACTCACCCCCTATCCAAGTCAACCGTGCTTATAACTGGGCGGCTTTTCTTTTATTGACAATAAAAGCTTATTTGGTAGTATATTACACAAGCTCGTTTGAGCTTTTATTATGTCAAGATCACTCAAAAAGGGCCCCTATGTTGATGCGAGGGTGCTTAAAAAAATAGAAGGTAAAAAACCACAGGAAACTGGGGTTATCAAGACATGGTCTCGGGCCTGTGTTATAGCGCCGGAGATGGTGGGTTTCACTTTTGGTGTCCACAACGGCCGGGATCATATTGAAGTTTTCGCCACTGAAGACATGGTTGGCCACCGATTGGGAGAATTTTCACTTACCCGCAAATTTATAAAACACGGAGGCAAAATGCAGAAAGATCTTGAAGCCAAGAAAAAAGAGGACGAAATAAATGCCGCCAAGAGCGCCAAAGCGACAGCCGAAACATCTAAGAAATAATTATGAATGAAATAACAGCACAACTGAACAGCTATAGACAGTCGCCAAGGAAAGTGAGGGTGGTCGCCGATGCCCTGAGGGGCAAATCCATAAAAGAAGCCAAAAACAGATTGGATTTTATAATCAAAAGAGCAAGTGGCCCTTTACACAAACTTTTGAATTCAGCCGTCGCCAATGCCAAAAATTTGGGAGCAAACATGGATAATCTCTTTGTTAAAGCCATTATGGTTGACGGAGGGAAGATATTATACAGACGTAGACCGGTTTCTCATGGTTCGGCCCACACCATCCATAAACGTACTTCACATATCACTGTCGTTCTTGCAGAACGACAGAAATCCGAAGCACGAAATCCGAAATCCGAAACTAAAAACAAAAAATAATTTTATGACACATACCGTACATCCATATGCACATAGACTGGGAATCATCCGCGACTGGAGGTCTCGTTGGTTTGGTGTTAAATCAAAATACAGAGAAAACTTGAAAGGGGATGTTTTGGTTTTTGAATATTTAAAAAAGCGTCTGAAAAATTGTTTTGTAAATTCCACTGAAATCGAAAGAAGCGCCAAAACTTTCAGGATTATCATTGAATCTTCCAGACCCGGCTTTATCATCGGCCGAAGTGGTGAGGGTATGACCAAACTCAGAGATGATATTATCCGCTTTATGAAGCGTCGCAATTTAAGTATTAAAGAAGAATTGAAAATAGACATAAAGGAAGTAAAATCACCGGAATCAAGCTCGATGATTGTGGCCCAAATGGTGGCCGAAGGGCTTGAAAAAAGATTGCCTTTCAGAAGAGTGTTGAAAACCATGATTGAAAAGGCTTTTGCCAACCGTGATGTTAAAGGTGTCAAAATCACCCTTTCCGGTATTATGGGCGGTTCGGCTATGGCCAGGGTAGAAACCAAAAAAGTGGGTCGTATTCCTTTGCAGACGTTGCGTGCCGATATTGATTATGCTCTTTATGAAGCCCAGTTGCCGCTTGGAAAAATCGGTATAAAAGTCTGGATTTATAAAGGCGATATTTTTGATAAAGATAAAAGTGTAAAATCATAAATTTAATACCATGTTATTCCCTAAAAAAGTTAAATACAGAAAGTGGCAGACTATGCGCAAAAATCCCAAAAAGGTTGGACCGGCCACCCGTGGTATAAAAGTATCATTCGGTTCTCATGGACTTAAGGCTATGACCCCATTTAGAGTTACTTCTAACCAAATTGAAGCTGCCAGAAAAGCGATTACCCGCAGCCTTGGTAAAACCGGCAGAGTTTGGATACGCATTTTCCCAGATATGCCTTTTACCAAAAAACCGGCTGAAGTAAAAATGGGTAAAGGCAAAGGAGACATAGAAGGATATTGCGCCAAGGTTTTGGCGGGACAGATTATTTTTGAAGTAGACGGAGCCCTTCCTCCGGTGGCTATTGAGTCGTTGCGAAAGGGTGGTACCAAAATGCCTTTAAAAACAAAGATAGTGGCCAGAGAATAAACCAAAATGAGCAAAGAAATAACAAAAAAGAATCAAGCCGATTTAATGAAAGAACTTTTTGAAAAACAGCTTTCCCTACACACTATCCGTTTTGGTGTAGCCGGAAGCAAAAACAAAAACGTCAAAGAGCAAAGAAATATTAAAAAAGATATAGCTAGAATTCACACAGCACTGAAAATTAAATAAAAATAAAACAGAAAATGAAAGAAAAAATCACAAAAAATAAAAAGGAAGAAAAAATAAGCAAAAAAGTGCTGAGCGGAGTTGTCGTATCGGATAAAATGAAAGACACTTGCACCGTTTCAATAACCAGATTTGTTAAACACAAAAAATACAAAAAATATTATAAAGTGAGCAAGAAATTTAAAGTACACGATATCGGTAACACCAAAAAAATAGGAGACAAAGTTTTAATAATAGAATGCCGACCAATATCAAAAGACAAGCATTTCGTAGTTGTCAGTTAAGACTGAAAGAAAAATAATAAAATGATACAAGCAAGAACAATAGTAAAAATAGCAGACAACTCAGGCGCCAAAATAGGACGTGTTTTCAAGGTACTTGGCAGTTCCAAAAAAAGATATGCCAAAATCGGTGAGCTGGTTATTTTCTCCGTCCAAAAAGCCGAACCACGAAAAGAAATCAAGAAAAAGGCCGTACTCTTGGGACTGGTGGTCAGACAAAAAGCCCCGCTTCGAAGGAAAGACGGTTCCTATATTCGTTTTGATGAAAATGCGGTTATTGTGGTAGAGCAGAAAAAAGGTGAAATTGTTCCAAAAGCCGGCAGAATATTTGGTCCGATCCCAAGAGAGATTGCTGAAGCCGGCCATCAGGCCATAGTGTCACTCGCGCCGGAAGTCATTTAAATATATGAAAATAAAAAAAGGAGACAAAGTAATAATAATAACAGGCAAAGACAAAGGCAAAACAAGTGTTGTTTTAAAAGCATTCCCAAAGAATTCGATGGTTTTGGTAGAAGGAGTGAACAAGCACAAAATACACAAAAGACCGAGGAAAAGTAACGAGAAAGGCAAAATAATAGAACAAGATACTCCGGTCCACGTATCAAATGTTAAGAAAGTAAAAGATAAATAAACCACTATGAAATTAATGAAAGAAAAAACAAAAGAAGCCTTCAAAACTCTCAAAGAAAAATTGGGATTGAAAAATATTATGCAGGCTCCCAAGATTGTTAAGGTGGTGGTTAATTCCGGCGTCGGCTCTTTCAGTGATAAAAAGAAAATAGATGTCTGTTTAGAACGATTGGCCAAAATTACAGGCCAAAAACCAATCAAAAGAGGAGCCAAGAAATCAGTAGCATCTTTCAAATCAAGAGAAGGGGATATTGTCGGGGTACAAGTAACTTTGCGTGGCGAAAAAATGTGGAGCTTCTTGGACAGGCTTTTCGGTATAGCTCTGCCTCGTACCAAAGACTTCAGGGGTATTTCACCGGATGCTATAGACGAGATGGGCAATTACACCCTCTCCGTGAGAGAGCATAACGTTTTCCCTGAAACCGCTGACGAGGACCTCAAAGATGTTTTTGGTTTTTCCGCTACCATCGTCACCAACCTCAAAAACAAATCCGACACTTTGGAATTTTTCAAAGCTCTCGGTTTTCCATTCAAGAAAATTGTAGACAAGAGATAATCCCTCATTTGCCCAGGGTCTGTTAATGGTTTAATATAACCATATGGAAAAACACCCTCTCCAAATCAAAATACCGGAACTTCAGAAATCTCCTGAAGTAGACAAAGCGGTGGAAAAGAAGGAAAGGCTGGAGGATATGGATCTTCCCAACGATCCAAACGAAAGGATTGAAGCATATATGGAAAGGCTCCAAAATATTTTTCTCAATCCGGACGAAGAAAAAAGGGAAAGAAATATACAAATACTCCGTCCTGCCATCTATGACCGATACATCATAAAACCGGAGCAAGTGCCGGAATCATATTTTGAATTGCAAAAACAGGTAGCAAGAGAGAGGGGGGTGGCAGTAGAAGAAATACCGCAAGACATAAGGGACCAAATGATTGAAACCCTGATCAAAGACCAAAAACACTCTCTGGATCAATGGATAGATTATCTCACTTCGGATGACGCCATGTACCCAACATGGTTTAAGTATTTTGTCATAAGAAATGTACTAAAACTTTCTCAATTTGATAAATCTCTTGGCAAATTCAAATCAAGGACCGATACCACCGTTGCCCCGTATCCCGATATATACAGAGAGCCACTGGCCAAAATCTGTGACATATATGAAAAAGCCATAAAGGAAGGCAAACCCCAAAACGACCCCGAATTTTCCAAATCTTTCCCCAAACTTTACGCCGAACTCATAACTGAATCTCTGGCCGCAAAGATAGAAAGCAATGAGGAAATAAGGGGAGAATGGATTAAATACGAACAAGACAATATGCAAGACGCCGAGAGGCTTTTTGAATCGTTAGACGGCAAAGGCACCGGTTGGTGCACCGCCGGCCACTCAACCGCTGAGATGCAGATAAAGTCAGGAGACTTCTATGTATATTACACCTATGATTCAAACAATGAACCGACCCAACCGAGGATGGCTATCCGAATGGACGGGACGGACAAAATCGGAGAGGTTAGAGGCATATTGGAGCATCAATCGATGGAACCGGTAATGACCCCCATTTTAGAGGAAAAACTCAAGGAATTCGGTCCCGAAGCTGACAGATATAGAAAAAAGGTGGAAGATATGAGGAGGATGACCGAGATTGAAAACAAAGTTAAATCAGATCAAGAACTCACCAAAGAAGACCTTATATTCCTTTATGAAATTAACGAACCGATAGAAGGATTTGGATATGAAAAAGATCCAAGAATTGAAGAAATACGAAATCAGAGAAATTCCAGAGCAGATTACGCGGCTGTATTTGATTGTAGAGAAGATCAAATTGTAGTGGGTGAACCAAATTTAATAAATAATGATACCAAGGTATACAATTTTGGTGGAGAAAATATTGATTACACAGTTTTGCCAAAACTCAGATCGGATATGAAAATATATGCCGAGCTTCCCGATAAACCGATAGAATTTATAAAACCCCGATCACTCAATTACGAAGAACTTTCAAAAGAAAGATCGGGCAGACAAACGCGAATATTAAATCCGGATATGATGGGAATTGATTTGGAAAAAGCCAAAGTTTTCGTCCCGGATTTAAGCCAATTTAGGGGCAAACCTATATACGAGATCATGGAATATGTAGTGGAAACATATGGAAGCAAATACACTCTGCCTGGGTTTGAATATCAGGATTTTATCATCAAAAACCCGGACAAATTTCCACAATTAAAAGACAGCAATTATTATTTCTTCCCGGGCTCAATATTTCGCAACTCCCGCGGCCATTGGTATGTGCCGTACTCCAACTGGGGCGGCCACAGGTTCGACCGCTGCGACGATTGGTTGGACGACGTTTGGTACTCCAGGGATCGCCTTGTCCTTCTCGAGATTTGATTTTTGAATTTGAATTTTTGTTTCTGTTTGTGCTTTTTGATTTTTAACTTTGATTTTGATTTGGTAAAATATAAATGTGCGGTGAATATAAGTATGCGGAGCGATTTGCATGCCACCGCGCGGGACTTACGAATACAGAATGCGAAGCGATTTGGCATCTGCTAGTTTCAATTCGTAGCGTGATTCGTTTATCTTAAAAAATAAGAAACAAGTCTGTGCCAAAAACCGGAGCATTCAAGATGCCGAATAATATTCAATCCTGCGATTAGTTTGAGACTTCTTGGGGGTGGTGCCACAGAAGATTTTTGGCGCAATTTCGCAACTCCAACGGCAATTGGTATGTGCCGTACTCCAACTGGAACGGCCACAGGTTCAACCGCAACAACGATTGGTTGGACAACGATTGGAACTCCAATTATCACCTTGTCCTTCTCGACACTATTTCTTGTTTTCTCCGTCTAATTTTTGATTATTATCAGAAATCTGGCGGTTTTCTTTTGATTTTTCTATCTGATTTTTCCAGCCGTAAAGCATTTTTCCAACTTCTTCTACGATAGGAGCTATCCTTATAAAATGCTTATTCTCTATACCGTTTAATTCTAAAAGGGCATAGAGCATAAATTTTAGGCAATCATTTTTGGAAATGGCTCTTGTTATGATTACCACCCTGTTTTCTCTTGCTGAAAATTGAGCCAAAGAA
>Ga0208958_1002644_pt1 | contig 15061 bp, 15 predicted proteins | sample RifOxyB1_FD_184032 | JGI IMG/M metagenome (GOLD analysis project Ga0208958, IMG submission 184032) | Soil microbial communities from Rifle, Colorado - Rifle Oxygen_injection B1 (SPAdes) | ecosystem: Environmental > Terrestrial > Deep subsurface > Rock core/Sediment | place: Rifle, Colorado... | reverse complement strand
TCCTCGGGACAGATGTTGTTGAAGCCGGCCGGATAAAGATTGCAGTCCACCGGGACCACTTTGTGGCCAGAATCCCGCAGATCGATCGAGCAATAGAAAGGGGGCGGCGCGATTTTGCATTGCTCCGTCGACCACTCCCAGATCTTTCGTCGGTTTTGCTGGAGGCGCTCGACGATGATTTTTTTCAACGAGTGCATTGCTATTCCGCGAGAGTCCGGAGGCGTTTCAGAACGGGTTCGGCAGCGGTCTTGAGCGCCGGTTCGGGCGGCGCCCAGCCTTCAAGGAGCGCGCTCGCCTCCTGATAGTGACGATTGCATTTTTTTCTAAGCAGGGTGGAGAGTTCGATCCGGTAACGCTTCAATTCGATTTGAGACCGTTTTTTACCCGGCGGCCGAGGCGGGTTGAGACATGCTTGAGAATAAAGTTCGTACGCCGACAACATTTCGGTCCGCGCTTTTTCCGCAAAGTCCGGGTTTTCCAGCTCCAGCGTCTTTTGAAAAAGAAGCATTGCTTCGAGAAGGCAGGTCGAACGTCGGTCCATCTGCTCGAGAACGTAACCCTCTTCCATCGGAGAACGACTCGCGAGCCGTGAGCAGGCCCGGGTTTTCAGGCGAAGCTCGATCCAAGACGCGCGCGGTATGGCTGAAGAAGGGAGGGACTTTCGCACTGAACTCACGATTCGTAATGCTTCCGCGTCCCGATTCAGGCCGATATTGGCTTGCGCGCGAAGAAGCTGTCCTTCGGGGAGGGGAGTCGGGCTCTTCTCAATTTCCAACGCCGTGAGGTACGCTTCCCGGAACTGTTTCATGGCGAGATAGGCCTCGCCGAGGCTGAGCCGGGTACGGGAGGCGCTTTGAGAATCTCTTGTTCCGGAAATGTAGTACTTGAGCGGAGCAATGGCTTCTTTCGGCTTGTCGAGCCTGAGAAAGGATTCGCCAAGAAGTCGGTGTGCTTCGAGGTAACCCGAGTACCCGGGGTAACGATCGACAATTCTCTTCAGCGCATAGGCGGCGGTTTCGAAATCGCCTTTTTCGAAGGCAGCCTTGCCGTCCTTCCAGAGAAGCTCGGCGTCGGCCGGGGCTGCCGGGCCGGTGCTCGTGTCGGCGGCATACGCTGGAAAGTTGCTGATTGCGCTAAAGGCGATAATCAGGATCAAGGGCCATCGCGACATAAAATAAATCCTCCACTGAATGAACATCTCTGGCCAGCTCAGGCAATTTGGCGCAAAGCGGGGTCGCCCCGGAGCCTACTCCGGAAAGCGCCTTCTCTTCGCGGGAGATCAGGGCGGTTAAGACTTCGTACGGGCGTTGCTGTTTGGGTGACTTGGCCGCGCTCGGGACCGGCTCGAGATAACCGAGAGTCCTGTTGACGGCCACTCCGTCAAAGTTGAAACGATGTTTGGAGAGTATGTCGATAAAGTGCCGAACCTCAGGCGCGGTTTCAGGCGTCGGTGTGGCAACCATGATGAACCCGACATCGGGTGATTCGAGCAAGTCCATGGTTTTTTCAAGATTTGCGAGAAATCGGACGCGCACCGCGAACACGGTCGACGCGAAATCGAAAAGGTTCGTCATGAAACCCGTCCCGGTCAGTCGTTCCAGGATTGAAAGCGCCTTTTTCATTCCTGAGGCGACGAGCGAATTCGCGGGAAGCACGAGCCAACGAATGAGCCGTTCATCGAAAAACTGGGACAGAAGCTTGGGCGCGGCGAGAAACGCGAGTGCGTTGCGGCTCGGCGGGGTGTCCAGAATAATGCAATCATACTCGCGCATGCTGTCGATGGCTTGGAGTCGTTCCAATGCCATGTATTCGTTCGCGCCCGAAAACTCTTTTGTGAAGATCTGGAAAATCGGGTTGCTCATCACGCGTTCGACGATTTCCGCGGAGGGCGCGAGATCCCGAAGAAAGTCCCTGAAGTTGCTCCGCGCATCCGGCATGATCGCATCGAACCGGCCGATCTTCGGTTCTTTGAACTGGGCGGGAATGGTCATTCCGGCTGCTTTCGCCTTCCTGAACGCGGAAATAATCTCCGACGTAATATTCGCGGGGCGATCGCCCAACTCCTCCAGGCCGAGAGACGTTGCCAGCCGTTTGGCAGGATCGATCGTGATCACGGCCGTACGCCTGCCCTGGAGCGCGGCTCGCACTCCGATGGCGGCGCTGAGAGTAGTCTTGCCGACGCCCCCCGTTCCACAGGTGATGATGATCCGGCGTTCGTCCAGTATCTCGTCGATATGCCGCCAGTTCACAAATAGCCCCTTCGTTTCAGTTCTTCAGAAAGAACGTCCGATACTGATTCTTTGGAATGAGAGAGATCGGGCGGCGGCACGAACTCCAGCACGCCGAACGGGATCTTGCGGTCCCGCCAGAGGCGCAGGTTGTAGTTCTCGAGGATCATTCGCTTGTGCAGATAATCAGCGGCCGATTTCGCGAGCGGTGTCGGCCAGGAATCGGGCTGATCGGCTTCGGACTCACTTTGCCTGGTTTGTTCAACTCCGGGAAAAAGGCGATTCACGAGAAATCCGGGAGGGTTCTCCGGAAAGAGGTCGTGAAGAAATCCGCTGAGTTCAAGGGCCTCCTGGAGGGGCATTTCTTCCGGCAGCGCGAGGATGAGGTGTCCCGATTCAGCGGGGTTGCCAAACGTCTCAATCATGCTTTCGGCGTCGCGGTGGACCGGTCCGCCGGTAAAGAGAACCGAAAAGTTTTTCGTGCTCTGAAACATCGCGAGCCCGTGACCCGTGGATGGAAGGTCCACGACGATCCGGTCGTAATGGGTCCGTTCGTACCAGACCTTGCCCAGGAGAACGAGCTCGTGAATTCCGGGAGCGGCTTTTGCGAGGTATTGGACGAGTTTGTTCTTCAGGAAGACCTTCGATAACGGCCCGGAACCGATCTTGAGGCTGGCGTATTCGTTAAAAGCGAGTTCGGCCGAGCAGTTGAGATACCAGAGTTTCGAGCCGTGTTGGCGTATGACCCCGGGCTCCTGGAGGGGATCTTCAAAACAGACCCAGAGCGTTCGGAGCCCCGTTTCGGCGAGCGCGCGGGCGATGCCTTGTGAAACCGCGGTTTTGCCGACCCCGCCCTTTCCGGAAACGAAAACGAGCTTTCGTCGCAAAATGCCCGAGACTTGTGCGGCTGTGAATGCGGGCTCGGGTCGTCCTTTGGTCATCAGAATGCTTTCAAATAGAAACCGGGAGCGGCATGAACCCATTCCACCGGAATTGTCGATTTCGCCAGTCGTGTCCGGTCTTCTTCACTGAGGTCGTAATCTTGATCAATGGTCAGACGAACGGAACCGCCCTGCGCAAACGCATCGAGGGCTTGTTTGGTGGGTACGTGGTCTTTACTGATCCATTTGATGGTCCGGTTCATTGTCCGATCGGAACCCCTCGCCATCTTTTTCCATATCTCGGGATCGGAGGGCTCAAAATCCGTTTCGACGACGATCTCCCGGAGCCCGTGGATATTTTGAAGGTAAGGCAGGTGATCCTCCGAGGGAAAAGCTCCGATGATCTGAAGTTTTTGAGCGTGGGGAAGCATGTTGAAAAGATCCATGTGGCTGTACCAGGGCCAGTAACTCGCGGCGAACGTGAGCGGAACGGTTTTCGAAATCGCGAGAAGAAAGATCTTGTCGTCGTAGCGAGGATAACTCGCCCCGGCAAAGGTGATTGAAACCGGCGCCCTCAGCTCGGCGAGCCGCGCGGACTCGTCCAGGTCCGGAATGTAGGACAGAAGAAAGATGAGGCGCGAAAATCCGATCTCGTTCAGGAGTTCAACCTGTTCGGCGGTCGGAAGCTGGAGATCGAGGGCAATGAACTGGACCTCCCGGCGAGCGAGTAATTTCCAGGAATCCAAAGTGTCGCGATCAGGATAAGAGGATGCTTCGATTTGGAATAAGTCAGCTCCGCGCAAGACCGTCAAAGTCCGAAGTTCTTCTGGCGAGGGGTTGGTCAACTGAAACAAGTAGCTTCTTGACCCTGGAAGAGCTGACCACTGAGCGATCAAGTCGGGTGTCGGGGTGCCGGAAAAAACAAAAGTCTCATGAATCTTCTGATGAGGGGCTGGGGCTGACCAGGCGTGGGTTGTACCGAATAGGACTGACAAGACGAGCAGAACGCGCATGGCTTTGCCTCCGAGGTGAAGAAACCACATTAGGGGACGGCTTTCAACTTTTGGATATAGGAACTTGCTTTTAGACGCAGCGGTCTTAAACTCAGGGTACTTCGCTCGAAGCTGATAGAAAGGATATGACACAATGCGCATGAACAGACATTCACTGACCGTAAATCTTCTTGGAATCCTTGCCGTGCTCGCGATGATCGCCTCGGGTTGCGGTCCGCGGGCCTTCACGAAAGGTGAGTACGACGATCCGACGCGCGTCGAGCTCCTGGACGACAAATTCAATGAAGCCGATATGCAACAAATGGCCGATACGGTCATCAAAGCGATGGTCGCGTGTGATTATGTTTCCAAAGCTCCGAAAGCTCCTGTCGTGATCGTGGAACGGGTTCAGAATCGCACGGAAGAGCATATCGACACGGTGTCGATGACGGACAAAATCCGGACAGCCCTCATCAAATCGGGCAAGGTGCGCTTCGTGAATAAGGAAGAACGCGCGACACTCAGCGAGGAATACGATTACAACTCCGAAAGTGCCGGGAATGTCGCCGGTCCGACCGCCAAGAAGCGCGGCAAACAAATCGGCGCGGATTACATTCTGAGCGGCGCGCTGGCCACCAACATTCAGCAGGTCGGAGATGACAAGTTCATTTATTACAAGCTGACCATGAATTTGACGAACATGGAGCAATCAACCATTGATTGCACCGAGGAACGGGAGATTCGCAAGAAATTCCGTAAACGCAGCGTCGGGCTTTGATGCTTGGGAGGCTGCTCCTTTTCAGCATCGCGCTGCTTTCTCTTGTAGGGTGCGTTTCGGCGAGGATATCTGATCGCGAATCGACTCGACTCTTTCGCGACGGGCATTATGAACAGGCTGCAAGCAATCTGCGCGAGGGGCTTGCGAAGCAAGGCGAAAACGGTCGTGATCAGCTGCTTTACCTGCTGGATCTCGGACTTTCTCTGCATGCGGCAGGCAAACTTGACGAGAGCAACAAGGTATTTCTTGAAGCCGACAAGATCGCGGAGATCAAGGATTACACGAGTCTCGTGACCGAGGGCTCGTCGTTTCTGACCGGCGACAACATCAGGGACTATAAAGGAGAGGATTTTGAAAAGGTCCTCATCAATACCTATCTGGCCATTAACTTCGCCTTGATGGGAGATTACGAAAACGCTCTTGTCGAGGCACGTCGGGTTAATCGCAAGCTTTACCTCATGGTCACCGAAGGGCAGCGCAAATATCAGCAGAACGCTTTTGCCCGCTATCTGTCAGCCGTCATCTACGAAGCTGAACGCAATTACAATGACGCGTACATCGACTACAAAAAAACCTGGGAACTCGAACCGGAGCTGCCCCATCTCGGCAAGGACCTCTGGCGAATGGCCACTCTTCTCAGAATGCGTGACGAGATGGAGAGGTGGGACGCGGAATTTAAGCTCACGCCGGATGATCACAAAGACGCCATGTTGAAAGCTCCCAAATCCGGAATGGGCGAGATCATCGTGATTTATCAGAATGGTATTTCGCCGGTCAAAAGGCCGAACCCGCAATGGAGAGTTTTGCCGAAATTTTATCCACGTCCGAATCCCGTCCTGTACGCTGATGTCGAAGTGGATGGGAAGCTCTCGGGACAAACTTCGCGGCTTCATAATATCGAGGCAACCGCGATCCAGAATCTCGACGAAAAGTACGGCGGCCTCATCGCCAAAAAAATCGCGGGTATCGTGGCCAAGGAAGTTGTCGCTGATCAGGTCGAAAAGCACACGAATAGCCCGCTCCTAGGTTTTCTGACCCGAGTGGCATTTTACTCAAGCGACCAGGCCGACCTCCGGTCTTGGAATCTTCTGCCGAAGGATCTTCAAATCGCCCGCCTTGTCGTCCCGCCGGGCACGCACACCCTGAAGGTGCTGCCAGTCGGGGCGGGGCCTCTTCCCGAAAAAACCGTTCAGGTCGAAGCGGGTAAAAAGGTTTTCGTGAGTTTCAGGTACATGCCGTAAGGTTTAGCCGAGGGCTCGGGCAAGCCCAGCGCCCGCGATCAGCAGCGGTTTTATGCGATCGCGATGGGATCGCTGCGGCAGAGTCAGGCCGCACTTGATCTAGCTCCTGAGTCTATTCCGCAAATCAGCGCGCTCGCTGATCACCACGTGCGAGTCTTTATAGGCTTTGCAATCCGAAGTGCACTTCATAAATATTCCAAGAGATCGCTAAAGAAAGCGATGGGCATGGCGGCGATTGTCTGTTTGAGTGCATAGGACTGCGGCATACCAACGCGATTCATGGTGTTCAGGATCAAGGTTTTGATTTCGCCTCAACAACCTGATTGGTAAAAAGCCGGCTTTTCCGACGATGGCATCGAAGCAAGTTTTCGAGATATCGGCGCCGTCAGCATGAACCTTTCCTGTAATTGTCTGATTTTGGAGGAGCGCTGGCACGACCGAATCGTCGTGAGTATTGGCTTCCGTTAGTTCGACGACAACTATCTGGATTCCGGCGGGATTAATCGTGATATGAAGTTTACGCCAGGTTCTCCGTTTCTGTTTTTCATGTGTACGCATCTACCATTCTCCCTCGCGATAAAGTCGGCTGTAATGGGAACTTTCAACTCGAACTTAAGCATGTAAACCAATGCTTCTCAAAACCCTGGGTTGCACGCAGCGGGAACCGAACAGGCTGCGCAGTTGTGAGTGCCACCTCAATGCAACTGTAGAATGGCGGGCGTCCAGGCATCCGGTTGCTGTTCGCCTTTGCATACCAACCGCTCTCTTTTTTCTCAGAAAACCGAAGGGTGTGACTACCTCGATTAATCAAGCCACGATTGTATTGCTCCCAGTTCTTAATCCGATAAGAGGTCTTGTTCATTTTATTGCTTCAGGTATATATCCGTATAAACCATTGCCCCATCAAATTTGTGCCCGCCTATGAGATCAAAAAGACAACAGAATCAACTCTTTCTTCCGGGATTCAATTCCAAAACGAAGTCTCAGGCTCATGGAGGGGAGCACACAAAAGGAAAGAGAAAAGGGCCACGCCCCTTTGACCCGAAACAAGCCCTCCATGTCGTACTTAGGTCCTCCAAAGCGCGTGGGCAACTCTCCATGCTGAGTCCAAGTCACTGCAATCACATTCGCAATCTCATGGACCGGTTAAAATCGCGCTGGGGTGTCTCAGTTTATCGCTATGCAAACGTCGGAAATCACTTACACCTGCTCATCCGTGTCAAATCTCGCTCAGATTGGCAGGGGTTTATCCGGGAATTGTCGGGAGGCATCGCGATGATTGTGACAGGCGCGAAAAAAGGCAACGCACTACCGCGTTCTAAATCCAAAGACGTCGCCGAGAGTGCTAAACGAGGTTTTTGGGATCATCTCGTGTTTACCCGCATCGTGGTCTTCGGAAAGGACTTTAAAGGAGTTGCCGGGTACGTCCTGACTAACCTTTGGGAAGCTGTAGGCGTTCCGGTGAGGAAGATTCTGGAGCGTGGTTATCGAATTCGCGAGATAAGCGAAGACGGGGCCGTTTTTGTTACGTAGATATGCCCTCGTTTTCCTTTGATTAATTACGCAGCAACGCCTTTTGATGCTCGCGAGCGGTCAAAGTCGCTGCGGGATTATGGCCGGACAGAGTCGCTCCGGAAAAGCAGAGCCGCGGAGGGATAGATCGCGAAGGGATAAAGCTGATAGTAAATTGTTTGCGGAATATTTCCGATGAGTTTCTTTGAAGGGGCGTAACTCACATGTTTGGAAGAATTCCGGTCTTCTTTCTATTGATTAACTTGATTGTGGTTTTCCGGGTTGACGCAGGGGAGAAGGCCGACTGTACGGGCTTTCCAAAGGCTATGAAGCAGCTCAAAGCAGAGAAACGAATCTTGGTTGGATTTAAGAAAAACGGGCAACAGCTACCCGGACGAATTGAGAACCAGCAGGCGCATTTAAAAACTCTGGAAGAGGGCAATCGCTGGGCGCAAACTGAGTCTGCGCTGAGTATTGCCGGCGAGGTCAGCGGCGATCTCGTTCTGGCCGGTGCGGCTGGCAGTTGGGAACGCAAGTTCAAGCTTGCCAATCAAGGCGTTCGTGAATTCGCGGCTTTCGCTTTGCAGCTTAATTTTGCCGTCGAAGCATTGCAGGATCTTCTGAACCATAAACCAAAGCCTGAAGCTGTTCGCTTGTCGATGGTCGAGATTCGAAACCTGGACGATATCGTGAGTGCGCAGCAAAAAATTTACGATCAAGCTGAAAACCAACTTGAACAGGACGTTGAAAGATATGCGCGGAAGTTCCGTGATGAAAAGGGCCATCACACAACTTGGGACCTGCGCAAATGGGGCCGTAACGACGGGCTTGAATGGAGTTACCGGGTCAAGGGCGCGAAGGAAAAGCTGAAGTTGCTGCAGAGACGTCTATCGGTAATCGAAACGCTCGAGCAGGAATTGCGAACGATGTGCGGACCGGAAAAATCTGAACCATCCGTGGTCACGGCTCGCAGGAAGAAGGTCGGAACCCAGGAGAGTCTTCCGGTTCGGGAAACGGCTACTGAAGCCGGTGCGGCTATCTCTGAATCTGAGTGATCCTGGTCGTGGTGACCGCATTACTGGTTAGCGTTTAGCGTTGATCGCTTACGGCCGCGCTTCCGGAACATACTTCCGTACCCGGTCGATCGACATCGGATGTCCATGATAGACCCCCGAGGAGTATTCGACGCGGATCCATCGCGTCAGCTCGCCCTGATCGTAGCCGACCGGGTCTTCAAAGCGATAAACCTTCCAGAAGCTTCCGTCGGCTTTCAAGAGAAGTTTGCCTTCGTCGCTCTTGAGCGCGCTTTGCTCCAACGCGCGATTGCTTTTCGTCGGGAGATACTGCGCGGCCGAGTGGCTGAATTTTTTGGCCTCTTCCGTTGTTTTCGCCCGAGTGTGCTTTCCGCCATGATCACTGTGCTTCGCGTCTCGAAGCCGAGTCCGAACTTCCTTCCGGACATTCCAGCTTCCGTGGGCGACGAGATCCTTGTTGAGAGCGGTCTTTGGGTGCTCCAGAAGCTGCGGAATGAGCTTTTCGAGCTCCGTCTTGCAGGCCGGCCCGGCTTCCGCATGAAACGGAACAGTGAAGCCCGCGAACGCAAGCAGCAGCAATATGCGGCGGCTGGAAAAGCACCTCTCGCCCATACGAAAGATTATAGCACGGAGAGAGCTCGGATCGAGGGTGGCCCCAGCCTTCGCGAAATATGATGCTATTCATACCTGAGTGCCTCAATCGTCTCGATACGGGAAGCGCGCCTCGCTGGCCAGACGCCGAAAACCACTCCGATGAGCACTGAAAGCAGGAACGCGGGGACCATGATCCAAAACGGGGCGCGCATGTCAAAATTCGCCAGTGCCCAGGTTATGAGATGGGTTAAGGCCACCGACCCGCCCAGTCCCATCAGTCCGCCCGCCATTGACAGCACCACGGCTTCTGCCAAAAATTGGGTGAGCACGTCGCGGCGGCGTGCCCCGACGGCGCGCCGGATGCCGATCTCGCGTGTTCGCTCCGTGACGCTTACAAGCATGATGTTCATGATGCCGATACCTCCGACCAGCATCGAAATCATCGCGATTCCGCCCAGGACGTAGGTGAGCATCCCCAGGATGGTATCCATTGTTTCGAGCATCGAGACCTGCGTGACGACGGTAATGTCGTCCTGGCCGTTGTGCCTCTGACGAATAATCGTCTTGATCTCCTCGACCGCGGTATCGAGGCCCGAAGTTGATTTTGATTTCGCGCGAATTCCGAAGAGCTTGTCTTCATTGAAAATCCGCATGGCGGATTTCGTCGGAATGGAAACGATGTTGTCGATATTGAAGCCGAGCTTTTCGCCCGTTTTCTGGAAGACGCCGATCACCCGATGGTCGCTTTCGTTGATTCGGACGAGCTTTCCGAGCGGGTTATCGTCCTCGAAAAGATTACGGGCGACACTGTAACCGAGGATCACGACGCGGCGTCCGGTTGCCGCCTCCTCGGGGGAGAAATACTGGCCGAGAGAAATTTTCATATTGAACATCTGGAAGAGTTTCTCGCTCGAACCAAGCAGGCTGATGTTCGTCGTACGTGATTCGCTCTTTACGCTGACCGCGCCAAAAAGAATCCCGGTGACCGCTTCGAGATTCACTGCTTGCTTCTCCAATGCCTCCACATCGGCCAGGGTCAAAGGCCGCTCGGAGAGCCCGACCGGAGGGCCGAAGCTGCTCTTCGCATCCGTCCGTCCGGGTTGGACCATGATGAGATTCGTGCCCATCCCTTGAAACTCCGAGGTGATGTAATTGCGCGCGCCGTTGCCGATTGAAACCAGGAGTACGACCGCTCCTACTCCGATCATCATCCCGAGCATGGTCAAGAGCGAACGGAGCTTGTTCCCGAACAGCGCTTCGAATGCGAGAATCATGACTTCACGAAACCGCATTGGTGTCCTCCGCGATCGCTCCGTCCAGAATCGTGATCCTGCGATGCGCGCGGGAGGCGATCTTCGGATCATGGGTGACCATGATGATCGTGCTGCCCTCGTCGTGGAGCTTCTCAAAAATCTGGAGAATTTCATTTCCTGTCTTTGAATCCAGGTTTCCCGTCGGTTCGTCCGCCAGCAGGAGAAGGGGTCGGTTCACCATGGCTCTGGCGATCGCGACTCTCTGACGCTCTCCTCCCGAGAGCTCATTGGGCTTGTGATCCACGCGATCCGCGAGGCCCACGCGGGCGAGGGACTCGACCGCCATTTCCCTGATTTTCTGCGCGGAGTAATGCCGATCGTAACTCGCGGAGTAGACCAGGGGCATCTCGACATTTCTAAGCGCCGAAGCGCGGGGCAACAGATTGAAAGTCTGAAAGATGAAACCGATCAGCTGATTGCGAAGCTTCGCGCGCTCATCGTCCGGGAGCTTTTCGACAGCGTTTCCGGCAAGGAGGTATTGTCCCGTATTCGGCTGATCAAGCAGGCCAAGGATGTTCATGAGAGTCGACTTGCCGCTGCCCGAGGGACCGGTGATCGAAACGAAATCATTTTCGCGGATTTTGAGTGAAATCGTTTTCAAAGCGCGGATCTGTTCCCGCCCCATCTGAAAGGACTTCGTGATCGCTTTCAGTTCAATGACGGAATTCACGGCCATGGCAGCAACTCTATTTTCACTTTCAGTTTATCTTCAAGCTCGACGTCGCCCGGAAGCACGATCGTATCCCCGGAATTCAGGCCAGATAGAAGTTCGCTTCGCTCGTAGTTGCCGATTCCGATTTTCACGGGGGTCTTATGGATTCGCCCGTTATCGAAGCGGTAAGCGTAGCGGTCGGAGCCTGTTCCGAGGAGCGCTCGGGAGGGAACGGCTAAGACGTCATTTTTTGACGCCACGATAATTTCGATTTCAGCTGAAGCGCCCACCGGAATAGGTCGGGCGGGAGAATTGGAAATCGTGAGCTCGACGCGCGAGGTTCGTTCCTGCTCTTTTGTCGAGTTGACGTATGGGACGAGTCTGACGACGCGGGCGTCGAAGGATTCAGGACGAACCGCGGGTATCCGGACGCGAGCCGGAAATCCGATTTGAATCCGCGAGAGGTCCACCTCATCGACGTCACCTTTGATTACCCGTGGCTTCCTATCGACGATGCGGATAGGGGGGCTATCCGGTATCGTTTGGAGCTGCGAGAGCTCGCCCGGCTCCAAATTGACGTCAGTCACGAGCCCCTCGAACGGGGCGCGAATTTCGGTTTTTTGAACATTGGCTCTCGCGATGTCATAGGCTTTGACCGCTTCATCGTGAGTCGCGCGCGCGACCAGTCCGGCGGAGAAGAGCTTCTTCGAGCGGTTGAGTTCGGCAAGGGCTCTTTCGTAAATACTGGCGACATCCCGGTTTTCGAGCCGCGCCAGAAGTTGCCCCTTGGTCGCGGTTTGCCCGGTCACGACATGAACGGCATCGACTCTGCCCACGACGCCGAAGTTGAGCACGGCCTGCTGTTCGGCATCAACGGTCCCGGTCGTGGTGGTCGAGATCGTCGTTTCGACCGAAGCTCGGGTGACTTTTACCGCTTTCACCAACGGGGCTTTCTGGCAGCCGGCCAAGGGCATCGAAAGCGCGAATCCGAAGAAGAGAAGCCGGAGGCCGGGGCGATTCTTGTGAAAGCTCGTGACATAGCTCATAGAAGGGGTACTCCGAGGTTCCAGGCATATTTGCGGAGGGTGACAGCGAGGTTGTTCTTTGTTTGAATCAACGCAAGTTTCGAGTCAAGCAGGTCGTTTTGACTCGTGAGCAGTTCAAGGAAGGTCGCTTTTCCGAGTTGATAGCTTTTCAGGGTCAGGCGCACGAGTTCCTGGTTTCGATCCCGGCTCAGGCTTTGCGAGAGATGGGCTTTTCTTAACGCCTGAATCTGAATGAACTGTTCTTCGAGGTCGTGTTTGAGGCGAAGAATGTCTCGATCGCGCTTGAGCGTGGCCGATTCTTCTGCATACTTTTTTTGGTAGTAGGTGCTGAAAGTGCTTCCGCCCGTGAAGATGGGAATATTGAGAACAACGGCGAGAGAATGCGACTGCTGCCCGGGGGAAAAGGCTTCGCTCCATCCCGGGCTTTGCTTGCTCCACGAGGCCTGGAAGAGAAGTTCGGGCCATTCTTGCGCCATGAGGGCTCGCGCCTGAATGGCTGAAATTTTTTCAGCGGCGATGGAGCTTCCGTAGGCCGGGCCGGCGAGAGCGATCCTCGAGCCGAGACGATCCCGGACGCTTTCCAGGTCCAGTTCCTCATCAAGGTAGCCCTCAAGCCCCTTGAGCAGCGGCGCGAGGTCAGTGAAGTGATCGAACAGGCGCGAAATTTCATTCTCTTTGAGGGGCTGATCCCATCCGAGTGCGTTCAGTTCGGTCCGGAATTGGAGCCGGGAAAGGCCGATGTATTCGAGAATGGCCCCTTCGGCTGCTGTTTTCTCCTGTTCGTAGGTCAGTAATTTCGATTCAAGCGAGAGGACGTTCGCGTCCGCCCTGAATATATCGACAGCGGTCCGCTGTCCGAGGTTGAATCGCAACTTCGTTTCCTTGAGGTTCGCCCTCGCGATTTCGACTGACCTGTTGAGCGCCGCTATTCTATAGAGTTGGACCAGGTAGTTGCCGAGGAGAGCACGGATTCGCCAGTCAAGTTCGGTGCGTCTGGCTTCGGCTTCGCGATCAAAGTAGTCGCTTTCGGCATAGGACTGCAGAATCCCGAGATGGACGGATCGGCGATAAATCGGGAGCGTCACATTCAGCATCCAGCTCGAAAGCGAAAGTGTGGCGGGCGTGAAGCCGAAAAAGGCTGTTCCCAACGCGCCACTCGTGATGATCGAATAGTTGCGCTCCTGGCTGCGCGACAACTGCAGGTCAGCTCGCGGGAGCCACCGCGCCCAGGAAGTGAAGATGGCGGCGTTTTTTTGGCTCGCCGCGATTTCAGCCTGGCGAATGTCTGGAGAGGATTCGAACGCATGCTTCTTCAGACTATCGAAAAGCACGTTGACGGCCGACGGGGGAGCCTGCGCTCCGTGAGCCGCGCTTGATGTCATTCCCGGCAGAACGATCAGGCACATCATGACAATCGTGCGAACAAATGCGGCAACCATTGCAGCGGATTCATAGCATTGCCGGAGCAATCACACGTCGCGGTATTTTGAAAATGATCCTGCTAAGATCCGTTGCCGAGGCGCTTCAATTTGAGACTATGGATCGGAAGCCCGTCTTTGATGAAAAGTCGCTCGAAAAGCGTCACGTCGGGGAACGTCAATTCTCGCGGATTCGGGTGACCACGATGGAGGTCGTTCGAGCGTTCCAGGACTTCCCAATCCCCGCAGACCTCGTTGAACGCGTGTTCCATTGCCGCAAAATATTCCCCATGATCGGTCTTGATGTGAAAAGAGCCGCCCGTCTTGATGAGGCGCGCGATCTTCTTGAACTGACCCGCCGTGAGGAATCTGTTCTTCGATTGCGACGTCTTGGGCCAGGGATCGGGGAAGAAAAGATAGAGATGGTCGATTTCGCCCGGGCCGAACATGAACTCGATTCGCTCCGCGTGCGCCCTGAAAAACAGGAGATTGCCGATATCTCGCGCGACAGCCTTTTCGGCGGCGCGGCAGATCGCTTTGAACTTCCAGTCGATGCCGATATATGCGTGAGTGGGCGAGCGGAGGGCCCATTCGCGGACGACATGTCCCGCGTTACAGCCGATTTCGACATGAAGCGGGCGTTCTGGTGAACGGTTACCTCCGGCTGAGACCGCATCGGGAAAATGCTCGCGCCAGTGTCCCACATAAAGTTCAGTGTCATTGTCGGTGTAGGCCCGGCCCGCGAATTCTTCTGATGTGCGAAGTTTCTTCCAGTAGGGGTTATGAGAAGGAGGGTACTTGTATTCGGGTTGCGAGACACCGAGGCGATCGGGGTTCATAACTGGGGAAATAGGGGCACTGCACGAAAAAAACAAGCGGGAAATCTTCTTCGTGAGATTTCCCGCTTGCTCCGTATTTTGCCAAAATCAATCAGTCATTTTTTTCTGGCTTCTCTGGCTCTTCTGGCAAGCTTCCGCATGCCTGAGCGATCAGATCACCCGAGCAGCTTAAGCGCGAGCTGAGGATTTTGATTCGCCTGGCTCAGGACCGAAACGTTCGCCTGGGTCAGGATGTTTGTCTTCGTCAATTCGCTCGTCTCTTCAGCCATATCGGTATCGCGGATTCGGCCGTTGGCGCCTTCCAGGTTCTCACGATAGATGTTCATGTTATTCACCGTGGACATCAATCGGTTCTGGAGAGCACCGAGACTGGCGCGGTTCTCGTTCAAGGTGTTGATCGCGCCGTCGAGTTTTTCAAGATTCATTTGGGAAGATTCCCGGCTCATCGTCGAAACGTCTTCAACGCCCAGGGCCGAGAGTGTGGTGACTCGGGTCGGAGTGTCGAAAACGAAGCGGTCGAGAGTCGGATCGTT
>Ga0208958_1002641_pt1 | contig 15072 bp, 14 predicted proteins | sample RifOxyB1_FD_184032 | JGI IMG/M metagenome (GOLD analysis project Ga0208958, IMG submission 184032) | Soil microbial communities from Rifle, Colorado - Rifle Oxygen_injection B1 (SPAdes) | ecosystem: Environmental > Terrestrial > Deep subsurface > Rock core/Sediment | place: Rifle, Colorado... | reverse complement strand
CAAACAGCACGCCTACACCCACTCCAACACCGAATCCGACAGAAACCCCACCGCCAAACAGCACGCCTACACCCACTCCAACACCGAATCCGACAGAAACCCCACCGCCAAACAGCACGCCGACTCCGACGCCGCCTTACTCGCCTGTATGCAATAGCTCATGCGCGCTAAACTCCGACTGTCCGAGTACGCTCATCTGCTCCGGAGGAAATTGCAGAAACCCTTCGTGCACGTCCAAATCTAACTGTATCTGTGAGGTGGCCGCAGCTCCCACACCAAAGACACCTGTTTCCGGTGGGCCGACCATACTCGGAGCTTCCGTCATCGGCATCGGGATGCTGATCCTTATTTTAGGACTTGCGCTTTGATGTAAGAGTGAATAGATTCCCAATCCTCTGTTGGCACGAGGACATACTTCCCATAAACATATGAAGGAGGAACTTCCAGCTTATCCTCAAAGGATATTTTCTTAATATCATTCTCGCCCACTCCGACAAAACGCTTACCGATTGTGAGGGCCTCACTCATTGTCATGTCCATGTCTGTGGCGTCATCAAGAACGCTTGGTAAACTCTTCATCCGGGATACGGTAAACCAGGTTAAGGGACGCATGAGCTTATTTTTTAATGCAACGATAATAAGCTGCTGCCTGCGGCTACGGGCAAAATCACTACCTTCGTCTCCTTCGGCGTGGCGGCTCCGGGCATACACGAGTGCACGTGCGCCGTCCATGTGCTGAAGGCCTGCGTCAAAATGCACGGTCTCATACACACAGGCATTCGTCGGGTCCCCGGGACAGGTAGATTCTTCCATCCCCGGCTTCGGGTACTGGGTATCGGTAAATGCGGTAGGAACGACAACTTCAATACCGTCGACTTGATCGATAAGATTCTGAAATCCTGAAAAATCAACAACGACAGCATAATGGATAGGCATACCGACAATGTCCTCCACAGTAACTTTTGCCAGCAACAGTCCTCCGCCCTTCTTTTTTTCTTCCCCATAATGGTATGCACTATTTACCCTGTCTTTCAGGGTTTCACTCCAGATATCCCGCGGGACACTGATAAATGCGGATGTTTTTTTCTTATTATCCAGTGACAGCACCATCATTGTGTCAGTCAAATCTGACCCTTCATGGTTCCCGCCGCCGATGCCCAGCAACAGAATGTTCGTGCGATCTGAGGAAGACGCAAGCGGTGCGCCGCCGTTAAACACCAATTTTGCCACGGTCGCAATACCGGGAATGGTCTTTACCGCAAAAAAAAGGAGGAGCGTTGTGATAACAAAAAAAATGACTTTTTTCATTGTGCGTTTGTGATAAGTGCGGCAAATGTTGCAGGATCCAGGCTTGCCCCACCCGGAAGCACACCATCGATTGCTGATTCTTTCACAAATGACGCGACATTCTCAGGCGTAACACTGCCGCCATAGAGTACTGCCGCTACCTGAGATGTTGCTTTGATTGCCGAAATAACATTGTTCGCGTTCTCCGGCGTGTCGGACTTTCCCGTACCGATCGCCCAAACAGGCTCGTAGGCAACTACCTCTACCCCGAGTGGTATCGGTGTCGCCCCGTCCGGAACGCAGTATATAATCTTTAAACCTGCGGCTTTGGCAAGTTCTACTTTTTTTGCGAGTATCTCGTCCGTTTCCCCAAAATATTTCCGGCGTTCGGAATGCCCGATGAGCACCCAATCGGCAAACTCTCTAATCTGACGCGCACTCACTTCCCCGGTATATGCCCCTTCCGGGTAGGCTGAAACGTTCTGCGCGCCAAGCATAAACGGCACATTTTTCATCTTCAACCCCGGCAGTACGGTAAACGGCACAAAAAGAACGAGCTGACAATTGACCGGCGGAAATTGAAAATTATTCAGCCACATCTCCGCCTCTTTACCTGTCTTATTACTCTTCCAGTTACCGGCAATAAAGAGCTGTTTCATATGATACTATTATATGTTATGCAGGACTCACTCCTCAATGATTTAAATTCCGATCAACAGGCGGCAGTCAAACACACGGAGGGACCGGTCCTCATTCTTGCCGGCGCGGGGTCCGGCAAAACCAGAGTACTCACCTACCGCGTTGCATACCTTATCGGCGAAAAACACGTCTCACCCGATTCTATCCTCATGCTCACATTTACGAATAAAGCCGCAAATGAAATGAAGGAGAGAATTAAAAAACTGTTACATACGTCGTCGGCGCCGTTTGCCGGCACATTCCACGCTCTCTGCGTGAAAATACTTCGCACAGACGGCAAACATATCGGCATCCCGGACGACTTTGTCATCTACGATGAACAGGACCAGTTGGACGCCATCAAAAATATCATGAAACGCCTCGATATTTCCAGTAAAAACTTTAATCCCGGTGCCGTCCTCCACACCATATCGGAAGCCAAAAATGAAATGATTTCCGCGCTCGAATACCCACAGTACGCCCGCGGGTTTTTCCAGGAAACGGTCGCAACTGTCTATATTGAATATCAAAAAGCACTTGCCGAAAACCACGCGCTGGATTTTGACGATTTACTGCTGCGCACCGTCGAACTGTTTATTAAACGCAAAGACATTGCCGGCGCCTATCAGGAAAAATACCGGTACATCCTCATTGACGAATACCAGGATACCAATAAAGTGCAGTATGTCCTAACGAAGCTCCTGTCTGCCAGGTACCGCAACATCTGTGTGGTGGGAGATGCGTCCCAGAGTATCTACCGGTGGCGCGGCGCGGATTTCCGCAACATCGTCAACTTTAAGCACGACTTTCCGAAAGTAGCGGAATTTCATCTGGAACAAAATTACCGCTCTACACAAATTATTCTGGATGCGGCATACGGCGTGATATCCAAAAATACCACACATCCCATCCTCAAACTGTGGACTCATAATCATGGCGGAGACCGGATACTCCTCTATGAAGCACGAAATGAACACGATGAGGCCACATTTCTTGTCCAGACGATATTGCAGGCAAACCGGCCATTTAACGATTTCGCCGTTTTGTACCGCACGAACGCGCAATCCCGGGTGCTGGAAGAAGCATGCCTTCACGCAGGCATCCCGTATATTTTAGTCGGCGGCACACGATTTTATGAACGCCGCGAAATTAAAGACGTGCTTGCATATCTGCGGCTCATGGCTAACCCCAAAGACATGGTCTCCTACCGGAGATTGGAAAAACTCGGGAAAGGCCGGTTGGACAAGTTTTTACACTTTGATTCTTCACTACGCGCTGACGACAAGCTGATTTCTCTGACAACACTGGAACTCATGGATCAGGTATTGGCTCAAACCAAATACCTGGAACTGTATGACGCCAACGTGGAAGAAGAGGCATACCGGCTGGAAAATATCAAAGAACTCCGGTCAGTCGCTACTGAATTTCCGGTACTCAAAGAATTTCTGGAAACCGTCGCACTCGTTGAGACACAGGAAAAACGGGGGCCGAAAACAAAAACTCCTCACTATTCCCAGGGATCGGTAACACTCATGACTCTGCATGCGGCCAAAGGTTTAGAGTTTCCTATTGTGTTTATGATCGGTATGGAAGAAGGACTATTCCCTCACGCCAGAAGTCTCATGGACCGGGAGGAAATTGAGGAAGAACGCAGGCTTTGTTATGTAGGTATCACCCGCGCCAAGGAACTTCTTTATCTCACCTACGCCAACAGGCGGCTATTTTTCGGCACTAGAACGCAAAATATGATATCACGGTTTATCGCGGACATCCCGACTCACGTGTTGGAATCACATGTATCTCTTTCTAGCGGCCGCGGGTGGCAGGATGAGGATATGCTGCTTTAAATTCTTCCAAATACCTTCATGCTGGCAAATATCATCGATCCTAAAACGATAAGTGTCGCCAGTACAATTTCTATGACGAGAAATGCCCGCGCAAATCCATGCACATGTCCAAATGAAAAAATCGGTCCGAATAATCTGCTGTCAATTGGCAGCCACGGGATAGGTTTCTGCATTTTCCTGGCCATTAATTGTATAATACCACTATGATTGGCCATCCGCTACAAACACCCGCATGGGGCAAATTCCGTAAGGAAATGGGTATTGATGTTGAATATCTGGGAGACTGGCAACTGACATTCCACCGGATCCCGCATACCCCCTGGACCATCGGGTATTTCCCCAAAGGTCCTGCACCGACCAAAAATATGATCGAAGAGCTTCGCGTTCTAGGAAAACAAAAAAATGCAATATTTATTCAATTGGAACCCAACACAAAAAGGGTGTCGGGACTCACGCCGTCTCATCATCCGCTATTCACAAAGTATACCTTTGTTCTGGACCTGACCAAATCCGAAGACGAACTCCTGTCCGCTATGCATCCGAAAACCCGGTACAATATCCGCGTTGCCCAAAAGCACGGGGTCATTATTACCGAGGATGATGCCTCATTTAACGAATACCTGCGGCTTACTAAAGAAACCACCAACCGGCAGGGGTTTTATGCACACAACCGGCGATATCATGAAAAAATGTGGGAGATTATGCGTGAGTCAGGCATAGCGCATCTGTTTACCGCCAGATATAACAATGAGGTGCTCTGTGCCTGGATTGTATTTGTGTGGGGCGACACGGTGTACTATCCGTATGGCGCTTCCAGCCGGAGCCATCGCGAGGTCATGGCTCCCGCACTGCTTCTGTGGGAAATTGCTTTATGGGGAAAAAAGAAAGGATTAAAAAAATTCGATTTGTGGGGCGCGATCGGCCCCCGGCCTGATCCCAAAGACCCGTGGTATGGATTCCACCACTTTAAAGAGGGATTTGCGCCACGCCTTGTGGAATTTGCAGGCTCATTTGATCTTGTTATCAACAAAACGCTTTACACCCTCTACACCATAGCAGATACCATACGATGGAAACTCCTTAAATGGCGCCGGTAATATGGAACTTCAACAATCCCCGCTCTATGCCACATACATCGCGTCTCTGAAATGGGAGATTATCACTCTGGACTCCGTGCGGATGTTTTACAAGCGTATTCCGTTTATGGGAGGGCTACTTAAAATCCAACGGCCGAAAAGACTTCCCAACCCGCGTAAACTTACAGCAATAATTAACACATTGCATATTAAAACTGTCGCTATAGAACCTGCCCAAGACCAACCCATGAATTCCTACAAAAAATGGACGGCGCGCGTTGGTAAACACGCCCGGGTAAGTCGTTCTGAGTATATGCTGACCAAAACCATACGCATCCCGTTATCTCCAACAGAAGACGCAATCTTCCGCGGCTTAACCGAAGCGAAGCGCCGTGCGGTACGTAAGGCTCAAAAAAATGGCGTAACAGTCCAAGAATCTGTGAATATTCGCGATCTGATTCATATTAAGAATAAATCAGGCGGTATGCTCGGATTTATCACGACAATCGGCATACATACGTTTTGGTCCATTATGTCCCCGCGCCATGCAACAATTTTACTGGCGTATAACCCGCGCCATGCCATCGTTGGCGGCGTTCTGCTCGTATTTTGGAACCGGATAGCATATTACTGGATCGCCGGGGCCAGCCGGGAAGGGAAAAGGTTATTTGCGCCGACTCTCCTGGTTTGGGAAGCTTTACGGGTCGCAAAACAACGGGGAGCTGCACACTTTGACTTCCTCGGCGTCTGGGATGAACGGTCGCCCACCAAACACCCGGACTGGAAAGGGTTCACAAAATTCAAGGAGGGATTTGGGGGCAAATCTGTCTATTATCCGGTCTATTAAGTTACCGTCCACACCAAGAAGAAGAACGGAAAAAACCAAATGAACAAATAAGCGCTCTGACGCCTGTTGTCGGCGGTTGGACTGGACACGGGGCAAATGCACAATTAGGACCTATCCTTCCCACATACGTGCCGTTGGGGCATTTCTTTACATCTTCGGGGCAAGCAATTGTTGCAGTGGTTGGTGTCGGTTTAAACGTGGGACACGGAGCAAACGCACAATTAGGCCCGGTTCTTCCGACGTATGTTCCGTTTGGACACCTCATAATTTCTTCCGTGCAACCAACGACTGGAGTTGGAGTAGATTTAAAAACAGGACACGGGGCAAACGCACAGCTTGGTCCTATCCTTCCCACATACGTGCCGTTGGGGCATTTCTTTACATCTTCGGGGCAAAAAACACCTACTGTTGGCTTCGTCTCCGGACATAATCCAATGTCACCACCGGGACAGGCCATCTTAATTCCGGGGCACCAACAAGAAGCAGATGTAGAAGTTGGTTCTATGAGCCAACATGTGGGTGGCCGTGCACAGGCAACATGTTCTTCTATGCCGTTGACTATACGAACAGGACACCCGCCGGGCGGGGTCGCACTACAGATATATCCTGCGGGACAATCCTTGTCGTTTGTACAGCGCTCTGAGGATGTCGGAACGGGTGTCACCTTTATTTCAGGACAAAGTCCTATGTCCCCTTTGGGGCATGCCATCTTTGTTCCCGGGCAATAACAGGATGCGGGTGTCGGCCGAACTACCGCACCTGTTAATTTAATAAAATCAACCCGTATTTGATCCCCCGGAACTACTCCGCGGTCAAACGTAATCATAATGTCATTGACAGTACTCTCGGGAATATTTCCCGCCAAATGAACTTTATAATCTCTCATCTTTCCGTCGGCAATACCTCCAACGGTAAGCTCCCTGGATGGTTTTGTTTTTCCGGAATCAGGCGTATACATTGCCGATGAATCGTCTCCGATTCCGATATTATAGTTAACTGTAAATACAAACTTATTTAGCGTTGGAGGTTTTGATGGTTTCGGTGTAATAGGATACGACGGTGAACATGAAATATTTGGTTTATGCCAACAAGAGCTTCTTCCTGCTTCTGAACAAACCCAATCTGATGGAGTACCTGATTTCTTTTGATTGCATGTTCCCCAGTACCACCCTTGGGTTAATTCTTTTTTTGTAATAGGACTTGTGATAGTAGAAGAATCTTCTTCCGTAAAACGAATTCTCTTATCTCCAGAATCACTTGGTGATTTATCTGGATTATCTGCACCGGTGGTGATCACCGGAAAAGTTCCATAATTTGGTTCTTTTTTTGGTTCTGTTTGAACACGTAAATCTCCCTGTCCCACTGCCATTCGAATTGCTATATATTTATTTCCCTCAGGCATCTTCGTATCCACAGAAGAATTGGTAATACTTGCGGTTTCCGAAATGATACCAACCTTCAGAATGCCGTCTTCTACGCTGATTTTTCCTTCTTCTTGAACTTCCCACCCCTCAGCAGTTTCTTTAAAATCCCACCGCTTATACTCTATTGTTTGTTGGGCTGCCCTCGAACGTAATTCCAACGATGATTTCACCCCCTGATATCCCAGGGTAAGAACAACCAATCCAAAGGCCATCGCAAAGATAATAAAAATAAGCTTATAAAAAGACATGGGTCTGCGGGAGGAAAATTTATTATATCTTGCCATACCAGTATTAGAACGATGCGGTCGGCGTCGGTGTATATTGAACCCAAGTTGGAACGGGGCCTCCGGTACTGCTTGGCCAGGGCGAAGGATATGTTGTCGATGGTGGGGTTATACAAGTACTACTTTGCCTTCTTATACAATCATCGGATGCATATTGTTTCCACACGGATGCAGATTTGCAACTTGTAGAGCCCCCTTGGGTCGCCGTATACCCATCACTGCAGGTATACTTAACATATCGATAGACATCAGTTCCACATGGCTCTGACAAACTATACTTACTTAAAGTAACCCTACATAAAGATGTCGGCGTTGGCGTTGTCGGACAAAATACTGTTCCGGGTTTTACATCACAATATACCTTAGCTCCTGTTTGGGGATCGATGATTCCGTCAACACACGGGGGTTTTTGAATACATGTTGGTATCCGGATCGGGCCTAGCGGCCAACATTGTGGTTTAGTAGCGCATTTGGTTGTCTGCTCAATTCCATTCACAATCGTAGTCGGACAGCCGCCGGGCGGGGTAGCACTGCATTTATACCCCGTGGGACAACGATTGTTTATACAAAACTCTCTGGGTTCCTCCGGAGGCTTGGGACACAATTTAATGTCGCCTACATCACTTCTGTTAGGGCCTTTGGGACACTCCATCCAGTAGCCAGGACAATAACAGGGGGTTGGTGTTGGGGTAGGTGATTTTTTCTGTAGTACAATGCGGATCCAATTCACATCCACCTGTGTTCTTGGCGCAGCTTCCCCACGAAATGTGACGGATACTCTTGCCACTGAATATGCAGTCAGTGTATTGGGGAAAGGAACAGTATACGTATGAAATTGTCCATCTGCGGTTCCCCTGATACGCAGTGTGGAGTTAGGAAGGTCTTCATATAAAACTTTCGTCGAAGCACTTGAGGCTAATTTTTTCTGGAAATGAACCTCTATGGTAACCGGTTCTGCCACTATCGTAGGACTAGCTAGGTTTATTACCTCGTTTTGAGAAATAAACGGTATTCTTGCGCTCATCTGAAAATTCCTAATGCCCGCAGGTATCCTAAAGGGTGTGTTGTACACGATACCTGATTCAGGAGCGTTAAATTTAGCATAAAAAGCTAAATTTCCCCCGGCCACTTTTACAGTATCCGTCGTCAAGCTCCGCCACCCTTCTGCCGTCGTTCCGTTAAACTCCCAGCGTTTCACCATCGTGGTTTCCAGTGATGCCCGGGAACGGATATCGCTTGTGTTTTTCACTCCCTTAAACCCCATAGCAAGGGCCATAAGCCCAAACGCGATGCCGAAAACAATGATGAAAATCTTGTTAAACGAGGTCTTTTTTGATGAAAATGAGGTAGCCATATAACTGCTGTTATTATCAGTCTTACATAATGGAGAAAGACATGTCAAGACCACGCCTCACAAATTAACCGAAATTCACAAAAATCACAGTGCTTCCCCGGAGTTGGCCGAAAATCGCTTCTCCCCATCTCCTCCGCTTTTTGCGCAATATCTTTTCTGGCTTGCACAAGTTGCTGGCTCGTTCGCGTTGCCGAAAGCTTTATCTGATCTTCCAAAAAATAAAATGACACTTTCACCTTTTCCGCCCCTCCTGCCAGGGCATACACCGTAAGCTGTAAATCACTCTCCGCGTTGCGGGTCTTGGGCATCGTGCCGGTTTTATAATCGATAATTTCCGTCGTTCCGTCGGTAAGCGTATCAATACGGTCTATTTTGCCGCCCAACGTAAGAGTTGGCGTAATTTTAATCTTAAATGGCTCCTCCAGAGCTCTTGGAACAATGTTCGGGTCATATCCTTTTTCGAAAAATCCCGTCAGCAAGGCCTTTCCGCGCTCCTTCATTTTCCCTTCGTATGCTTTGTCCCCGTACCCAACCGGCGACCAATGGTCCTCAAGGAGACGGAGTAAATCATTTTTCGTCGGATGGTTGCCTGCCCGCACAAGCGCATAAAATGCGTGCAGCGTTTTGTGAATCGTATCTCCGAATGTAAGCGCTGCCCTCGGTGGCACGGGAATTTTTAGGATATGACGATACTTATACTGAAGTGGACAGGTTTTGAACGTCTCCAGTTGTGAATATGACAGGTAGGTAATCGGCGGGCGAAGCGGTGGGTGGTCCGGCTCTTCCTTCGCTTTGGCCCAATCAATCAATGGCAACTGCCCATTCTCCGAATTTTCAGCGAACAAAGGTTTTTCTCCGAGTGCCTCCCTGATAAATGCTGACAATTTTTTTTCACGCTTCCCCTCTCCGTAATATTTCGCACCGGAGAAATACAAGGCGTCGCGTGCGCGCGTCATGCCGACATAAAACAGACGGCGCTCTTCCTGTTCGTGATAATCTCCAAGTGGTAATATCTCTTTGACCAGCGCGTCAGGAATGGGAATCTGTTCTTTCCGTTCAATTGTAGGAAACCGGGCTGACACGATATTCACGAGAAATACGACGTTAAATTCAAGCCCTTTGGCTGAATGAATCGTCAGTATATTGACAGCATTGTTTTCGCTCCAGTCTGTATCGGCCGAAAGCGGTGACTCGCCCAACGTCATAGACAGATCAATCCAGTCGACAACGGTAAATACACCGGCGTCTTCATGTTCGATCTCATACGTCTTGAGTTTATTGAAAAATTTCGCCAAATTTTGCGCGATCTTTTCTTCTTTGGCGGTTTTATAGGTTGCGAGCTTTTTGAGAAGTCCTGTTTCTTCAAGAAAGAAATATAAAATCTGCCCTGCTGTTTCTTTTTTCATCAACCCCAAATGTTTATGAATCAAGGTAGCGACAGGCAAATTCTTTTTTTCACACGCTTCAAAAAGCGAGATGCCGTATTTTCTGGCATCGTTTACCAACGCCGCAACGACCAGGGGTGGAATGTCAAAAATATCCATAGACAGAAGCCTATACATGGCGACATTATCTTCATAGTTGTAGAGCACTTTGAGATATGCAATAAGATCCTTGACTTCCGGCTGACGGAATAGCTGACCGGGTCCTAAAAATTGGTACGGAATACCGGCGCGTGACAGGGCCCGGACAAACGGTTCCGCGTGATTGTTCGCCCTCACCAAAATCGCGATATCTTTATAGTCACCTTTATATTCTTTAATTTTGTTGACCACCAGCTCCGCTTCATTCTCGACGCGGTCGGCATAAAGGACTTCAACCGGTGCCCCGTTTACCCTCCGCATGCTTTCAAGTTTTTTATCAATTTTTTCGGCAGCTTCTAACCGGTCCGGGTTATTGTGCTGGATAAGATCATAGGAGCGGTCAAGAATTTCTTTTGTAGAACGATAGTTTTTGGTAAGGACGACTATTTTTGCCTTCGGAAATGTTTTCCGGAATTGGATGATGTTGGATATCGCCGCCCCGCGCCAACGGTAAATGGCCTGATCATCATCGCCGACAACCGTAATATTTTTTTTCTTCCCTGCAAGTAAAACCGCCAATTCATTCTGCGCGAAATTCGTATCCTGAAATTCATCAATGAGAATGTATTTGAATTGCTGCTGATATTTTTTGAGGATTGCCGGCCGCGTGCGGAATATTTTTAGCGTCCAGCTGATCAAATCCGCATAATCGGCGACACTCTCCTTCACTTTCAATTCTTCATACGTCCGAAACGCAAGAGATAATTCATTTTTTTCAAATTTGAGATATTCGGCAACTGACACATCCTCATCTTTTAACCGCGAGAAATGCGTAATCATTCCTCCGATAAACTTCGCCGGATTGCCGAGCGGCCGAAAATCTTTCAAATCGAATTTGAATAAATTCTTCCGAAAAAACATGATGGTTTCCGCTTCCGTCATGAGCTTGTACCCGGGGTCTATCCCCACATTAATTGCTTCGGTGCGCAGTACACGGTCGCAGAACGCATGGAATGTGGAAATCCACATCTGGGTCACGCCGTATGGGAGCGCAAGATCCACACGGGATTCCATCTCGCGGCTGGCTTTTTCCGTAAATGTAAGAGCGAGAATTTCCTGAGGCTTGGCCCGGCCGGATGTAATGAGATGTTTAATCCGTTCGGTGACAACGGTCGTCTTGCCGGTTCCGGCACCGGCGATAATCAGAAGCGGGCCGTCCCCGAATTCTACCGCTTTCTTCTGCTCGGGATTTAACTTCTTCTCATCAACCGGAATCTTTACCATGTGGAGCAATTATATACTACCCCAATATCTTTTCGAGAAGCTCGGCAAATTGTTTATACTGGGATCCTTTTTCCAAATTAAAATGAGCTTCGCCGGATCGAAACAATAATCCTCCGCCCAAATTCTTCTGAAAAATCCTGCTTTGATTTACTCCACAATCGTATGGGTCGTTATCAGAACAGAAAAAATAAAATTTTTTGCAGGATCTTTGTATTTTATTCCACTGAAATGATCCGCTTACCAATGATTCTTTATACGGATAGTATTGGGGCATGTTTCCCATGTCGGCAGGACCGGCCACAAGAAGGGCTTTGTTAATGACTGTGCCGTGAGGTAACAATTCAAGAATTCGGAGAATAAGCGTTGCTCCCGCGGAATGACCAACAATCACAGATTCGTTGTCAAATTTCCATTTTTTGTCTCCAAATATGGTCGCAAGCCAAGATTTTCGGTCGGGTTTCTCGGAGTTTGGCAAATCCGGAACCCAAACCTTATAGCTCTCTCTCTCTAATTCCCGCTTTAACCATGGGAACCAGTTTCCTGTGTGATTATTACCAGCCCCGTGCAAAATAAGCGCATTTTTCATTATTCCTCCAATTCTTTTAATCCTTGTGTTTTTGACAATTTTTGCCCCAACACATCAAATGCGCCGGAGACGGAGCTCATGGAGTTGTATGCGTTCCCGATGTGGCGCCCAAGAACCCCGAGCTGCTCACCCGTCTTTTCATAATCCTTCTGTATAGCTCGGAGTAGCCGGAACACTTCCCGCGACTTTTGCTCCAGCTCTTTCCCCTGAAAGCTAAGAAGCAGTACCTGCAAATGTGCGTAGAGCGTATTTGGCGAAACAGGGTATACCCTATTCTTTCGTGCAAACTCCATGAGGTCTCCCATGTTGGCAATCTCGTAATACACTGATTCCGAAGGAATATACATGAGGGCAAAATCCATCGTGCCTTCTTCGGGAAGAATATATTTTTTGGAAATATCCGTAATATGTTTTTTCACATCGGATATAAAATCGCGTTTTGCAGCTGTCCGTACCGCTTCCGTTTCCCCTTTGTGCATCAGGGTAAAATTTTCCATCGGAAACTTGGAGTCTATGCAGAGAAGTCCGGCGTCAGTTTTCAAAACCGCGTCCACCTTGACCCCGGACCTGAACGAATACTGCAAATGAAACGAGTTTTTCGGAAATGTCTGCCCAATCATGTCCTTCAGAACCTGCTCACCGATGTTGCCGCGGAGCTTCGGAGACTGGAGAAATTCCTGCAGACTCCGGATCCCGCGCCCTACCTCAGACATTTCTCCTACATTCTTGTTGAGTGCTCCGATTACCCGCGCCGCCTCATCCATCCGTTCATTAAGCTGCCGGGTATTGGACTGAAGTGTGCGCGTCACTTCCGAGGTCTGTCCGTGAATCGTATTCTGCATGCTTTTGAGCCATTCGACCAGTGTGGCGTCGCCCTTCTGGTTACTCACTTTAGATAATTCCCGTTTCACAACCCATATGAGGATAGCAAAACCTAAAATGAGGATAACAACTGTCGTGAGTAAATCGGGGCTCATTGTATGAGACACAATAGCACAAGTTGTATACCCTCCACAATCGGAATTGTTCCGGGTATCCTCCCATCTAATCAGTTTTTTCGCCCTATCGGGCTGCAAACCTGAATAAGATGGTTGTATACTTATTCCATGTGGTGTCTCATCATCGGCATTTCGTTCTTAAGCGTTTTAAGCTGGTTTGTGAACACATTTCCACCGGAAAATATCCCGTTCCTTATTCTTTTTTTTGTCATTGTCGGCACGACCACGTTTTTCTTTTCTCTCTTTGTATTTAAAATTGTGCGGCGTGCACTCCTGGTAACACTCGGGGTTATCATTTGGCTTCTCCTCCGGCTCCTGGGACTCCGCGACTTTTACTATCCGCTCCTTCTTATCCCCATCCTCATTTCCCTTGAGATACTGTTCCAAAAAAGATAGAATCAGCTCATGAGTACATTCTACGTTACCTGCGCTATCCCCTATGTAAATGCCCCTCCTCACGTCGGACATGCGCTGGAATTTGTGCAGGGAGATGTCGTTGCGCGCTACCATGCATTGCTTGGTAAAGACACCATGCTTCTCTCCGGCGGGGATGAAAACGCGCTCAAAAACGTACAGGCGGCAAACAAAGCCGGTATTCCGGTAAAACAGTTTGTCGACACCAACACGGAAAAATTTCTGGAGCTGACCAAGGCGTTAGGGTGCCGCTTTGATGTCTGGCAAAAAGGGAGTGACGAGAAGCATAATTTTGTCGCCGCGCAAAAACTCTGGGAACTCTGCAAAAAGGATATATTCAAAAAATCCTACGAAGGACTGTATTGTGTCGGATGTGAACAGTACTATACAAAAGAAGAATTGGATGAAAACGGACAATGTTTAGAACATCCCGGAAAAAAACTTGACGTGGTTAAGGAGGAAAATTATTTTTTCCGGCTTTCCAAATATCAGGATCAACTGGTGCAACTGATTACGAATGACACGATCAAGATAATCCCGGATTTCCGCAAAAACGAAATGCTTTCGTTTCTTAAGCAACCGCTCCAGGATATCAGCATCTCCAGAAGCAATGAGCGGGCAAAAAACTGGGGCGTGCCGGTGCCGGGAGATCCGTCGCAGCGAATATACGTCTGGTTTGATGCGCTCAATATTTACCAAAGCGGCGTCGGGTTCGGATGGGATGAAAAAATGTATGACAAATGGTGGCCGGCAGACGTCCACGTGATAGGGAAAGGCATTACGCGGTTCCATGCTATTTACTGGCCGGCATTTCTACTCTGTGCAGGGCTCAAACTGCCAAAAAGTATTTTTGTACACGGATATTTTACGGTGAACGGCGCGAAGATGAGTAAAACCGTCGGCAATGTCATCGACCCGTTTACACTTATTGAGAAATATGGCGCGGACCCCCTGCGCTACTATTTCCTGCGCGAAATTCCGTCCACTGCTGACGGCGACTTTTCGGAATCGAGATTTAAGGAAGTATATAACGCGGATTTGGCCAACGGGATAGGAAATTTGACCGCGCGTATTGCAAAACTCTGCGAACTGAATGCCGTTCACATAAAAAATACACTCCCTGCATTTTCTGCAAACAGCCATGTGGATCAGTATGAATTCAGTTTGGCGCTGGAAGAGCTGTGGAAGGATATAAAGAAACTTGACGTGCAGATTAATACTGATAAGCCGTGGGAAACAAAAGATGCAACTCAGATTAAAAAATATATTACCCAATTAATACATATTGCCGTTGCATTACAGCCGTTCCTTCCCGACACCGCACGAAAAATTCTTGACCAGTTCAAAGGGCCGGCAATACAATCAGCCGTTCCCCTTTTCCCGCGGCTTATCTAGCGTATGTTTATCGATACCCATTGCCACCTGACATTTCCTGAATATGATGCTGACCGCGCAACGGTCATCGGCAAT
>Ga0208958_1002639_pt1 | contig 15081 bp, 28 predicted proteins | sample RifOxyB1_FD_184032 | JGI IMG/M metagenome (GOLD analysis project Ga0208958, IMG submission 184032) | Soil microbial communities from Rifle, Colorado - Rifle Oxygen_injection B1 (SPAdes) | ecosystem: Environmental > Terrestrial > Deep subsurface > Rock core/Sediment | place: Rifle, Colorado... | reverse complement strand
GCCCCCTGAATCTAAATCCGTCTCCCTGCTCAATATTGCCAAGGTCTGCGCGGCCTTCATATTTTGCTTGCGCTGGAGTCGGCCCCCATAGCTCTTTGACGTAGGCTAAGCGGCCCGACTCATGCAGGATTTGGGCCACGAAGGAGGCGCGGCGCGCGTGTGTGTTGATCTGGTACTTCTCGCAGGCTGAATCAAGCGAGAAGTACCACTTCACGGCACGGGAATCTGGAACGCCACATGCTCTGAGCATCTCGGCGATGTCGTTTGTCTTCATGCTTTCCCCCATCCCGTTAATCACTTTTGATACCTATGAATTGTAACGCTTATTTGTCGAAAAAACCGCCTACTTTTTTATTCACAGATAAGCTCAACCCGCCACCAGATACTGGCGCGCCAATCTCAGCGACGATCCGCACTATCTGCTTGTCGTCGGCATAGCCGACGCCGTTTAACAGGTCGCAGGCCGATTTTAAAACATTATCTAGGTCTATTCGTGTGGCGCTTGCCTTCCCCGCCTTGGTGAGGCGAGGGTGGAGAGTCACAAATAGCTCCACAGGGCCATCAAGCGGCTTAATACCGCCAGCGCGACACATGAGAGCGGCCTGCGCCTTGTAAGCGCGCCCCTCTGCGCTCATCACCATCCTGCCACGGAAATTGCGCCACATGCGGTTGACGCTCGGAGGGTACGGGAGCAGGATCATCGGCTCTTAATCGCTACCGCACCAGCCACCACGACCGCAAACAACTCAGGGCTGTCTCTGTGCCAGTTGCGGAGCGTCTGAGTCGGCTTGCGCACCATATCCGCAAGCTCTGCAAGGCTTTTCAGCCCTGCTGCTTTTGCCTGTTCGCTGGCGGTCATTTTACAATCCTCAGAGTCATAATCGGCTTGTGCGTGACGACTTGGCAAAGCTGCCCTAGCTTCTTCATATCCTCGGCCACGTCCGCCCGCACAATCTTCATGCGCGCTTCTTCTTCACGCCTTCTTCGATCAGATGGATATTCAGGCTCTTTGTAGTCTGGAAGGTAGCTCATTCTGCCTCCCTTCCGTCCCACCCCATAGCCACTTCGCGGTCGTATTGCTCATTGCTTTTTTTCCCCGAATCATCTTGCGGGTAGCACCAAGAGCCATCTGCCTGCTTTACACCGCCCATAGCCAGAAAGATAAAATCGTTCATGTTAGTCACTCCTTTTTTTGCCCGGCCTTCCCTTCACCGTGTAAACATTATATATAACTGTTTTGCGCCTGTAAACGATTTTCGCAAGTATTTTTCCATTTCACCACTTAGATGCCTCGGTCATCTTGTCCATCAAGCGAATCCAATCAATCTATCTACCACAGCATCTACCTCATCCCGATTCTTGTAATTGGTCAGCACCTCGCGCAGCAGAACGGTCAGCACAGACTGATACACCCGCTCAAATTCCACGTCATCCATATTTGCAAAACTGATACTCTTGGCGCGCATCCGCATCCGGCCTCGAAGGTCGAATGTCTGCACATAGAATCCCGCCAGAATGATGATGTCCTCCCGGAACTGCTCCCGGCTCTTCTCCACCTCCCTGCGCCTGTAGGTCTTCCGCTTCCTCGGCGGCTCCCATGTGTCATAGGCAAAATCCAGAAGCGCAAAGAACTTGCGGTGAAATTTCCCGTTGCGCGGGATGATGAAGTCAAGGAATGAAATCTCCCCCGCCTCCATACGAACGATGCGCGCCCAGAATCTTCTCCAAGCGCGATCTTCCTCATCATTCGCCCCAGCGAAGCACTTGAAAAGGAATTGGCGCACTCCGGCCAGCACCGGCTCTGTCGGAAGTTCGATCCCTGTGCGCGCGACAGTAATCTTGCTCATGTTGTCTTCTCCGTTTATCGTTATGCCTAACCCTACGTTCAACTTTCGTTCCGCTTTGCTCCACCGGACGCTGACGCGCCGAGTTAACTACCCGTTAGCCGCCACCAGCATCGGCCAGTGGCGGTGCATAGAGTTAAATCGTGTGCGTACCTTCGACGCCACGCCGCATGCGCTCGATGGTGCGCTGTTGCAGCCAGTGCTGCGCTTCTTCCAAGTGCGTCAGCGCGCAGGCGTTCGCCTTGCAGGCATACGGCCCAGCCTGAAACCCGCCCCTGATTTCATTCGTTGGGCGCTTCGTGGCGCGCAATCGTTTTTGAATTCGCCTCTGCCAGTTGTGCGGCGGTGGCAATGAGCAGCAGCGCCTGTTCCTGTTTTTGGCCGCACTCATCGCATTGGGTCGTGCGCAGACAAACCAAATCGCCGTCAATAATCGCCCAGTTCTGCCGCTGTCTGTAAGCGTGCTTGTGTGTCAGCTTCGACCACCACGCGCCTAACTGGTCGCTCAACCGAACCTTTGCCGGTGTACTTTCTTTGGTCATCAATCCTCCGTTGCCGGCAAAGGCCGGTTAGCTTGGTCGTTATGCCTCTTGGTGGTCGAGTAGCTGACCGACACGTCACGCTCAACGTCGTATTCGCGCCCGCAGTCGCCGCACTCTCTGGCTCCGTCGCTGATCTCCCAGCTATCGCTGCACTTGTGCCCGCACCATGGGCATGTCACTTCGTCGGTGTAGTCGGTGTCGCCGAGGCATAACCCGGCAGTCTAGCGCGACCATCCGGCGATAATGCCGCCTCCGGGCCGCTCACTTTTGCGTTGGGCTTCATCGTCGCCATCGTAGTCTCGGCACTTCTCCGGCATGTCATCAACTCCAGCAGCGCGCTTGAGTCCTGCATCTCCAAGCCACTTCCCGGCCTTAAAATCCTTCTCAGATCAGAATCTAAGGCCGCGCTTTATGCAGCCCATCACCAAGAAGCTGGACGGCTTGCGCATCGCCCGACCCGCACGGTGGCGGCAGGTGTGGCACGGAAGCGCGCCATCGCCACTATTTGCGGCCATTCGATGCGCCCTTAATCAGATACAGCTCAAACAGCGCGGGGTGCATCCGATCATCTCCGGCCTCCCACTTCTGCCACTTTCGCACGCCGCTGTATAGCATGGCAGCGGCTTGTGTCTGGGTATGCCCAAAGACCTCCCGCTGTGCGCGGATGATCTCTGGCGTTGGGTTTGCAGCGCGGCTATTCGCCGCGTTGCTGTTTCGGTTCGGGTGGTTGCTCATTGTCCGAAGTGCAGTTGATTTTCAAAACCGCGATCAATCATCAAGCGCGCGTTATGGGCAACGCTTTCGGCAACCGATAACACTTTGGGGCTTGACAAGTACTTCTTCCCATCAACAAACACCATCCATCCGCCTGCGATCAATTCAGTTGAAACACGACCCTTGCTGATTTTTTTTGCTTGTGCCATTTCGATCTCCTTAGCCCATTTACTCCGGTTAGGCCGTTCCGTGTTTCGATGTGTTCATTCTACGCCGATTCGGCGCAGTGTCAACACTTTTTGCAACTATTTTTCACCTCACGCTTGGCGATTTCAGCATCAACCAGCGTATCGAACTTTTCGCCACCAGCGATATTACGCTCAACCAAATAAGCGAATTCGTGCGGATTCAGCGTGCGCAAAAGATCGTAACGCTTCGCGGCCTTAACGACCTCTTCGATTGCGATGCCTAGCGTTGCTGGATGCTCCATCGTGATGTCTGCGCCGCGCCGCCACTGGTTGTGCTGCTCTAGTGTTTCGATGCTGTCTCGCATCACGTCCCTCTATGGCTCTGCCAGTCGAACGAAACGCACCGACCACCGTCTTCTTTCAGCCGATCATAGATTCGTTCGCCTAAAAACGCTCTGACCTCAGGAACAGTCAAATTTGACAGAAGCAATGTAGGGCGGCGATTTTCGTACCGCTCGTTAAGTATGTCGAATATGAGATTTTTTTCGAACTCAGAGCCAAACTGCACGCCGATCTCATCAATGATTAACAGGTCTGGGTACACCAGCAAAGCAATCACGTCGCTTTCCGATTGCTCTGAGTCCTTGCGGAATGTTTCTTTCACCCTGCGCACCATTCGCTGCACTGTAGTAAACATCGCACAACCGCCTTTGCTCATCACATGCAAGGCAATGCCGATTGCAAGATGCGTTTTCCCCGTGCCGGGCTTTCCGCAAAATATCGCGCTCCTGCCTGTCTCCAAAACAAGCGCGAACTGTTCGGCGTAATTTGTGGCGAACTCAAAGGCTACTTTCTGCCCTGCGTTTGTGGCCTGATAACTCGCAAGCGTTCGGTTGACAAACCGATCAGGGATTCCAGCCTCTCCCAATCGTTTCTGCCAAACACGATGCTTTTCTGCCACCGCTTTTTCCTCTTCGATCCGCCTGCGCTCAATCTCGGATTCTTTTGCACACGCTGGACACTTAGACCAAACCTTTGCAAATATATTGCGGCTGTCATAGTCACCGTGACTTTCGCAATGCTCCAGCTTCACGGTTTTATCAGTCTGCAACAATCCAGATAGAGATACTGCATGTGATTCTTCATTTCCGTTCATAGCGATTGAACTCCTATCCCGTAATCTTTGTTTTCAAAATCGTCTTGCGATGGTAATTTCTTGGCAGCGTTAATTGAACTTTTATCTTCCAGCCAAGAAGCCTTAAACCCGCCCCACCCCTCGCCGCAACACCTTGTAATCGCCTGCAACAATGTAATTCCGGCCTTGCGCGCCTCTTCTTTTGTTAGATCAAGCGCCGTTTCGTTTAGTACAAGTTTTTTTTCCTTCCTGATTTCCAGCCACTGCAAAGCAAGTCTTTCAGGAATATCACACGCAAACAGCAGCGCAAGCTGCGCATCTGTTTTTGACTTTGCTTTGGTTTTTGGTTTATGGTTCTGGTTCTGGTTCTGGTTCTGGTTCTGGTTCTGGTTAGTTGAAGTGCCGTTGTTCTGCCGTTGAACGGACGTTGAACGCTCGTTGCCATCATCTTTGCCAGCGATAACATCTTGCTTTCTTTTAGCTTTTGATGCGGCAGATGCCTTGCCTGCTTTAGATTTTTGGGTATTATTTGCCTTGAATTTCTGTATTTCGCTCTCGCAGCGAGAATGAAACCAACCTGTTGATGTTTCGACGAAGAACTCTTTTAGCACCTGTTCAACAGCCGCTTGTTCGTCCGTTGAACGTGCGATGATGCGCCTGCACAGGTCGTTTCTGTCGAGTGCTAGCCTATTTTCTGTGTCGTAGTACACATCCATCAGGTCGCGATAGATCGACCTCTCAAGGCGCGTAAGATGGCGAGTGGCCTTGTCGAAGTCCCCTATGTGGTGAGGGTAGTGGTTCAAATCGAACTCCAAAACAAAAAACCCTAGGATACAGTCCCAGCTATTTCTAGCTGTTCGCGGCGCACCGAGTAGATGCCGGACTGTATTCTAGGGTTTACTCAATCTGCCCGCGACGGCAGGTTCGGCAATCGCTGAACACGATCATCATACCAAAACATATAGGCTTTGCAAGCAAAAAAATACCCGCCGAAGCGGGTAAAAGAGCGCGGAGGAGGGCCGCGTAGTGCTTGATAGGTTACTTCCTGCAAAAACGCTCGGGAGTGGCAAAACTGGGTACACGAAAAAGGAATGACGTGTTACGCGAACCGGATTTAGACACCTTCGCACTCGGCACCGGCTAATCACCGCGCTTGATCGTCTCAACCAATGCCTTCGGGATCGAGATTCTTGCTGCGCGCATTCTCAGCTCAAGAGTGCGGCAGTGATTGGCCTTTAGCTCGGCAGGCATCTTTCGCAGGCTGATTACGTTCTTGTAGCGCAGGATTCGCGCTGCATCAGTCTGTAGTCCGCTCGGTGTAATGTGGAACATCAGTTCTTTTTTATTCATAGGCCGAATAATAGTATATTTTTTATCACTGCGGCGGTAATTATTTTCTGCTCCCAACTGCGCACCCGTACCTATTGGCGATTATCTGATTCACCTTTTCCAGCAGGTCGCCCCTCTTAAATCTCAGGTGCAAATTGCCGTTTTTGAATGCCCGCGCCTGATAGTAGTCGTCCTCGTAGGCCGCCCCGGCGCAAAATGCGTTGTTCATGGCGCAGGACAATTCGCGCGCATTGTAATCCTTGCCGTCTAGTCGCTTGATAACTCGGTCGATGTCGTTTATCTGGTCTTCGCTCATCCCGTGGCGAATTGCTAGGCCTCTGCTCCATTTAGGCTCAATCATCCACGTCATTACGACGCGCTCGGCTATGGCGAAGCTGTCGTTCGACTTGTACTTGTCGTGCCGAAGGCTCTTGAATACGTTTGCCACGCCGTCAGCAAACATCGAGTCGGCGCGCTGAGATAGGTCTAGGAACGTGGCTTGCACATTGTGCAGGGTGAATGCGGGCGGGTCGCGCTGAATGCCATCGTCCAGCCTCTTGCGGCTCTGGGCATCAAGAATCTGCATCAGCCCAGTATGCTCGAATGCGCGCCTCCAGAATGATCTATCCATGTCGGCAATGGCCTCCTCAAGCGTCCCATGCGGCATTGCCGACATAGGGAAGTGGTATTGGCCGAACTTCGAGAATTCGGCCTTGATAAGCGACAGGTGCGCGAAGTGGTCTTGCAGCAGCTTATGCTGAACGTCCCTCATTTCGCAGAAATCGGATAGCGATTGCCTTTTTGCAATGAATGTATCGAAAATGCTCATTTTTCCACCATCATGTTTGATGGTGAAAGTATACCACGCGCAATATACAAAATATACTTGACGGCCTGCGAATAGAGCCTATAATAGGCACATCGACAACGCGACGGGAGCAGCAAGTGGAACTAGCGCAATTTACATACAGATACCGCTACAAGATGGAGTTGACTCGTTTTGTTCCAATGGTTGGCAATGTTCTGACAGGGACGATTCAGGTGGATCGGGAATATTCTGACGAAGAGGTCGAGGCTCTCGCAAAAGAGATGCTTCACGGAGTGTTTAATTACGCCAAGTTGGTCGAGGTGAGATTGATTTAAATGGAAATTACATTAGGCTTTGGAATGACGATTGATACGGAGCGCGGAACTTTGCGCCAGTGGGCGGTTGGGCGCGACGGAGTGAAGCGATGGGCTGACACAGGTGATGCCTGCGATGGGTGCAGGCGTTGTGGAGGCGAAATGAAGCCAAGCACGGCGATTGCTCAGACCTACACAGGAACGCCTGATTTTTCAGGTGGAGAGGTGGTAACACTTTCTCCCGGCGGACATGGGAAGGTCGTTGACTGCCTAAAGTGCGAGAAGTGTGGTCACAGCGTGACGACTAACTGATATTGGAGATTTAGATGAGCAGCGAAAATAAAATGAAATCAGCGCGACACGGAATACTGGCGTCGCTGAAAGATGGCGAGAAGACTCTGGACGATCTGCAAGCCGCCCTTGCTCTGCCGCGTAAGCAGATGCACGACAATCTAAATGCCTGCAAGAAAGACGGCCTGATTGCCACTCGGCGCGACGATGCCACGGGATTGCCAGCCTACAAGCTGACCTCAGAGGGGAAGACGCGACTTGATGGGATCGAGTCTGGCGATGTTGTGCGCGGGAGGAAGTCTAGGTCTGCAATCGACACATCGGTAAAGCCGGTTGTGGAGAAGTGTAAAGCAAGCTCAACATTTTTGTCTGAGAACGAAGCCAAGGAGCAGCACGGGCTGCTCTGCGTGATTGGCGACATCCGTCGCGCAATCGGTGACGATACAGGCAAGGTGATGTTGTCAGAGCTGGCTGAGACAATCCGTAGGATCGCTGGTAAAGCGTCGCAGTACGACGAACAGGTCAGAGACGGCGAAGTGGACAATCTGCGCGGTGAGCTGGATAAGGCGAACCTCACGATCTATAGCCTAAAAAGAGATGTGAGGTTCATGTATGCGACAAACCAAGAGCTAGCTGCCAATCGCGGAAAAATTCTTGAGGCCGAGCAAGCGCGCGCCAAAAAGATGAGCTTGGCGCTTGACAACCTGAATGCCGACGCAATGAGACTGCGCTCCGAGAACACCGCCCTCAAGCAGCTAAACAAAGACATGCCCGGATTCGGCGCAGTTCACGAAGCACTCAAGGCAAGCCAGTACATAATCCTCGCGCCAAGACGCAAGCCTCAGAAAGTGAAGAGCCACGACAGAGCTGTATCTATCGCAATGAGCGTGGCACGAGGCATATACCGCAGGGCGGAGGTGTTCGCTCTTGTCCCGGCTGGGAAGGCGGTGCGCGGCGCTGAGTGGAGGGCGTAGAAATGAATACTTGCTACGATCATTTCTACGACCCGAAGCAGACTATCGTGCGCGGGTCTATCGCGGACATCCCCGTGGTGCGCTCAATTGCCGATGAGTTGGCTGCGTACACACCGGCGAGCAAGGCCAAGACAGAAAAGATGTGTAGCCAAGATGTGCTTAGGCTATATGGATTTAATGGCCGCCACTGCAACAAATGCGCGATTTACAAGCCGCACAGCGAGTATCTTACGCCGCACGGCAGGATTTGCGCGGACTGCAAAGGCAAGCCTAAAAAATGAGTATCTTCGATCTATTTTATCTATTCGGTCTGGCGATTATTGCCGTGCTGCCAGCGACCGCGTGGTGGGTGATTCGCCCCCGCCAGCTCCGACTTTTTGAAGAGAGGAACGAAGATGGGAATGTTTGACTACCTGAGATGCAAATACCCGCTGCCAGTGAAAGGCGTGAACGACATGCTTTTCCAGACCAAGGACTCCCCAGCGCAACAGATGGACGAGTACGAGATTCGGGAAGACGGAACGCTGTGGCATCAGGACTACGACATAGAAGACCGAAGCGACCCAAACGCTGAGGGGATTGCCCGAATCTTCGGGATGATGACCCGGATAAATGAGCGGTGGGAGCCTGAACCAATGACCGGAGAAATCCTGTTCTACGACGGTGGAACAGACTGGGAGTTGGGTTTCTCTGCTTACTTCGTCGATGGGAAGTTGCGAGAGCTTCACACGATACGGGACACGACCCCTATCGTGGAGTTAAGCTGCGCCGATAGGCGTCGGCCTTGACCGCAGTGTTATGCATCTGGAGGAAACCATGAAGCCAACGATCTACACCGTGCATGCTTACCGATGGGGAGACCGTGAGTGCCACAGCTACTCGGTCGGCGTGTACGGGAAGAAGCATGCCGCGTTGAAGGCGGCGGAGACTGAAACCGACTATCGAGGCGGAAAGTACGAGTGCGAAGTCTTGGAATGGACGCTCGACAACGGAATGGCCGGGAACCACGACAACGCCCCGAAAGTGATTAAGTCGCTGCCGCCGATGAACACGCTGAAGATGCATAACGTCTGAATTCACCGTCATGCGCGGCTTTATGCGCAGGTCAGGTGGAATGATGGGTTCGGCCCATGCGAGCCAGAAAGGAAATGACAGTGACACCGATAACGAAAGACGCGATTCAAGAAGCGATGGGGGCAGCGGAAGAGGCGACCGAAGAAGACCTACGCGGGATGTACCCGATGGCGTGCCGCACATTGGCGACCACAACGCAAGTGCTGCGCGACAGCCTGGCATGGGCTGAAGAAGAGCGCGATTCACTCCGCGCCTTTGCGCAGGCGGTAATGGAGTGCTGGCCGATGGGCGATATTGACGGTGGCACGCTGCAAGACGCTGCGGTAACGCACGGGCTGCTGATTCCTGAAACGCGGCACGAGCCATGCGCGGAAGGCTGCAACTGCGCCGAGAACGCCGACGCGCAAGAATGGAGTTTCGGAGTGGTGTGCTACCGGAAGACGCCATTGCTCAAGGGGCCGAACGTGTAGCTAAGGGGCTGCGCTTCGCGCAGTCCCGCTTGAGCGTAGGGTTGTGCCACGCACCCATGAAAGCGTGGCAAACATTGGAGAACAACAGCATGAAAACTAATTTTATTTCAGTTGACCGCATGAGCGACATTGACAAGGCATTTTTGCTTGAAACGCTTCTTGATTTTTGCGCAGGATATGACATGTACATGACCGGCGACAACCCGGACTTCATCAGCGAGAAATACCACTCAGAAGTTATCGGAGAAACAAGCCGGATTCTCGACGTGATCATTGACCGCATAACCATCGAAAGCCAAAAACCATCCGCATAAATGCGGCAAACTGCCCCGCTATGATGGCGGGGCATAACGTGGAGTTGAGCGGGCGCATATAAATTTTTGATTGAAAAACCACGCTTCGGGCGCTCCGCTCGAACGTAAAGTTAGGGGCGAAACTATGGAATGGAAATTGTTTGTTGATGAATCGCCAAGCCGCGGGCAGGAGGTAATCGCGTATGCACCAAAAGGCAAGAATCAAACGCCGGAATTGGTGAGGCAATGCACTTACGTGAGCGGGCATTGGTATAACGGGCATTGCAATGACATTAGTGGCGTAACTCATTGGATGCCACTGCCAGAAGCCCCTAACGGCTGAAATAACCGGCGTGCCGCGCTTTTGCGGCACGTCCGGGTTGATTGATTAGTTCGGCGTCAAACGGAACGAAAGGAAAACGGGAATGATGAAGGCAAACAAGGTAACTGTGACCATCACGATGGAAGCGTTGAGCATCGACTGCCTGCGCGGCTTGGTGGGGCGTGCGGTAGAGCAGATTGAAGACGAGTACGAAACAGGTTTTCTCACGGCAGACGACGGCGACGTTATCCGGTGGGAAACGAAACGCGAGGCGGTGGAATTTTGACGCCGAACTAGAATTAGCCATCCTAAATGACGCAATGTTTTACATCGCTTCCTGAATTTGCGTTATAAATCAACGTAGTTTTTACTAAAACGAAAAGCAAATGCGGCTTGATGATTGGAGGGAAAAATGAGCAAGATTGTCTTTCCCGATTATTTATTTGCGTATATAAAATATATCGCGTAGAATTCATATTGTCGAATTTGAAACGAATTGCAACGAACGGAAGCGCCTTGTCGCCGGTCTTGAGCGGTAGAAGCTCACAAGGAAGCGCACGGACAGCAATGGAAGCCTGAAATCCTCACAGGCCGACCGCAGGAAGTGCGAAAGAATCCTGCCGCGTGGACTGCCGGCGTAAACGGAAGCCCTGAGAAACTTACAGCCCCACCGTGAGGGCGTCATGGAGCAGGGAAAGCGTCGGGCGGCTATAACAGCCCACCAGTGGAAAATTGGTTATTCGAGCGCAAACTACAAAGCTCGGAAAAGCAAAAAGGAGAAGGACTTGAAAAAACTGACCACACTAATTATTGCGGCAACACTTATGGCGTCGTTGACGGCCTGCGATGAAAAAACCGCAGAGCAGAAAATCGAGCAACAGGTGAAGGAGAAGGTGCACGCGCTGACGGCAGATGAACGTCAGCGCGCGCAGATCAATGCCAAGCAATACTTCGAGAAGGAATGGCCGATCTTTGGCAACAAGCGCGGAATGCTGAATGAGTGCCGCCCTTCTGATTCCAACTTCAACGGATTGGTGACTTGTTCCGGCATGGTTCCAGATGCCAGCGCCTATCAGGAGATCAGGCGCTACTGCGGCTATACGACCGATCTCGTTGGCTGCTCTGACGAAGATACGGTGAAGTGACATGCTCATCCTCAGCATCGGAACAGTAGTAATCGTGATGCTAGTCTGCTATGCCTCTGGATTGGTATCGCCAGCGGTGTGGCGATTTTGGCGAAACCGTAAATGATTTGAAAGGAGAGCGAGATGGGAGGATGTTTTGGAGATAACCCGGAAGACAGGCAATCAATTGGCCTGCTTCGAGCGCAGGAGGCGCGCGCTGCTGCTCACCAAGAGCGGGCTACGCAAATTTTTGAAATGAAGCGCGCGGCACTCACGGTGGTGACGCCTCTTGTGATCGGCACTCGCACAGTTCGGAGAATTCCAAACATCTGGTGGGCGCTGCAAGAAGTTGACGGCAACGGGATGGACGCGCTGGCAGAGGCCGTGAAGGTTGGGCATGTGAAGCAGGCCGGAGACGAGATTATCAAGATCGTGCTGGCTCAACTCATGCACGAAGCGAACGAAGAAGCGGAGGGATCGGCATGAAAAACCAAAAGACGCCAAGAAGCCTCAAGGAGGCATTCGAGGGCTATGCTCAAGAAGACCTGCCAGAAGCTGAGTTCAATAGCCAGCTAGACCGCATGGAGCGCGACCTAGAACCGCTAGTGTGGGTTGTTATGGTTCTGGCGGCGCTTGTAATCATCGCGCAGGTGATGGAGTGGATATGAGCCTGCTGGACGCAGACATCAAATTCGCATTGGCGCGAATTGAGCTGAGCATCGAGCGGCGCGCGCTATTTTCCAAGGCCGAGCTAATCAAGATGCAAATGTCGGCAGACGATCAGATGCGCATCAAGTACGGCTGGCATCGCCGCAGCCTTGGGCAAATTCGCCGCCACATGGCGGCACAACAACGGAGGGACAAATGAGCAACTTACAACAAAGGGAGCAAAGCCCTGTAGCCGCTTTCGGCAGTTTCATGGAAAAACTGAAGCCGCAACTGGCGCGCGCTCTTCCGTCGCACATGAACGCCGACCGCATGGCACGCTTGGCGCTCACGCAATTCAGCACGACTCCAGCACTTCAGTCGTGCGATCCAAAGAGTATCGCGGGCGCGATTATGACGGCAGCGCAGCTTGGGCTTGAGCCGGGAATTAACGGGCATGGATACCTCATCCCGTACAAGGACACATGCACCTTTGTTCCGGGCTGGAAGGGGTTGGTCGATCTAGTGTCTCGCAGCGGTCGTGCGACCGTCTGGACTGGCGCGGTACGCATGGGTGACGAGTTCGAATATCAGCTCGGCGATGCTCCATTCTGCAAGCACAAGCCGGGCGACGAGGACGATGACGCGCCTTTTACACACGTCTATGCCATCGGCAGGGTGCGCGATGCAGCAATGCCGGTAATCGAGGTATGGAGTAGAGCAAAGGTGCTGAAGCACCTGAAGAAGTACAACAAGGTCGGCAATCGGCACTATGCCAACACGGATGAGAACAATCTGGAGATGTACGCCAGAAAGTGCGCACTGTTGCAGGTGTTGAAGTACATGCCGTCAAGCATCGAACTCGCGAACGCCATCACCGCCAGCCATGCGGCGGAAGATGGGCGCGGCGTCACCATCGAGAACGGCATCGTCGTTGACATGGGTGGCAACGAAGAGCGCCATGCGCGCGCCGAGATCGCCGAATGCACCGACGAACAATTCTCGGAGATGGCGAAAGAGTGGGAGCCAATCATCCGCTCCGGCAAAAAGAAGCCATCGCAGGCCATCGCCGCGATGAATACGGTAGCTACGCTCACCGAAGAGCAGCAATTTCAAGTTGACGCATGGTCAACAGAAGGGAATTAAGCCATGGAACAACTATCACTCACCCAAGGCTCACCTGAATGGCACGCACACCGCGCCAGCCACTTCAATGCCTCAGATGCACCTGCCATGCTCGGTATCAGCAAGTACAAGACTCGCACGCAACTACTGCACGAAATGGCGACCGGAATCACGCCTGAGATTGATGCTGCAACTCAGAGACGTTTCGATGACGGTCATCGCTTCGAGTCGCTGGCGCGTCCGCTGGCAGAGTCCATCATCGGAAAGAAGCTGTATCCGGTAACTGGCGCAGAAGGAAAACTGTCAGCCTCATTCGACGGACTGACCGCAGATGATAATACCTGCTGGGAGCACAAAACGCTGAACGATACTCTGCATGCTGCGCTGTCTCGCACAACCGGTGAAGACCTGCCAGAACAATACCGTGCGCAGATGGAACAGCAGTTCATGGTATCTGGTGCTGAGCGCTGCCTGTTCATGGCATCGCGCTGGGATTCAGATGGAGGACTCGCCGAAGAACTGCATGGCTGGTACGAAAGCGACCAGATCATGCGAGAGCGCATCCTTCAAGGCTGGACGCAGTTCGCTATCGACCTCGAAGAGTACAAGCGCAAGATGGCTGCTGGCGAGATCGAGCAACCGAAGGAGATGCCAAAAGCTGAAGTTACCATCGACCTACCGGCCCTGTTCGTCCACGCTCGTGGCGAGATCACTACGCACAACATGGACGAGTTCGGCCACGCGCTGACCGCCAAGCTGGCCGAGGTGCGCGCAATCGCGCTCATCACGGATCAAGACTTCAGCAACGCCAAGGATTCCGCCAAGAAGTTCCGCGAGACGGCGAAGGCCATTGCCATCTCCAAGGAGCAGATGCTGGCACAGACAGAGACCATCGGCGAGGCAGCGCGCAAGATGGACGCATGGGCAAAAGACCTGAACGCCACCGCGCTGAAGCTGGAGAAGGACGTGGAGCGCGAGGACATGGCAAAGAAGACCGCGATGGTCAATGCTGCCTCCGTCGCATTCGCAGAGCATGTCGCAGCGCTGGAAGTTGAGACGAAGCCGATTCGACTGACAACGGCCAAACCTGACTTCGCTCTGGCAATGAAGGGAAAGCGCAACTATGCATCAATGCAGGACGCAGTGGATACCGCGCTATCTCAAGCGAAGGCCTCCGCAGACGCAGAGGCACGAGATGTGCGCTCCAAGCTGGCTTGGTGCAAGGAAACATCGGCGGGCTACGGCTTCCTGTTCGCTGACTTGGCGCAGATCATCGGCTTGCCGATGGAGGATTTCCAGCTAACCATCACCAGCAGGATCGAGTCGCACAGGCAGGCTGAAGCGAAGCGCCAAGAGGAAGAGCGCGCGAAGATGGAAGCCGAAGCTACGGCCAAGGCAGAGCGCGAAGCCGCTGCAAAGATGGCCGCAGAAGAGGCGCGCATCCGCGCAGATGAACAAGCCAAGGTAAAGGCGGAAGCCGAGCAACGCGCACAAACCGATTCTGCGCGTCCAGTACCAGCCACATCGTTCGATCAGGTGGTGAGAGCGATTGTTCCTGAGCCAATCGCATCTGCTTTAGCGCCAGCCGCACCAAGCAACGTAGTCGAGATCAGCCACCACCCAGTAGGCCAGCCTAGCCGTGGCGCACTCATCGCCGCAGTGCAGGAAGCATTCGGCGCGACCTACGAGCAGGCTCACGGTTGGCTCACGGCAGCATTCGGACAGGAGGCAGCATAATGAAGATTTATGGTAATGTGATATTTGACGCGAATGTTGATTATAGTGATGTGACGGAGATAGTCGGTGGCCTCTATTGCCGTGGCTCAGACACCAGCGCAGCATTCCCTGCTCTGACTAGCATCGGCGGTGGCCTCCATTGCAGAGGCTCA
>Ga0208958_1002638_pt1 | contig 15086 bp, 13 predicted proteins | sample RifOxyB1_FD_184032 | JGI IMG/M metagenome (GOLD analysis project Ga0208958, IMG submission 184032) | Soil microbial communities from Rifle, Colorado - Rifle Oxygen_injection B1 (SPAdes) | ecosystem: Environmental > Terrestrial > Deep subsurface > Rock core/Sediment | place: Rifle, Colorado... | reverse complement strand
GATCGACTACAACGAAGAGCGACCCCATGACTCACTTGGCGGACTGACGCCTGCCGAGTACCGCATCCGACACGCAGAAAGTTCTACTTTTGAAATGTCTGCTTGACGGGGGAGCTTACGGATGCACGCAGCACGGTGGATCACGGCAGCATGTTCTCCATCGTGGTGCCGCGCGGCAGTCAGCTGAGCGAACGCCGCGCGTCGACGCGACGCGGCACCCTGGCCAGCGACTCCCTGGCCGGCCTGCGCGTGCTGTGCGTGGACAACGACCGCGAGATCATCGACGGCATGCAGGCGCTGCTCGGCCGCTGGCAGGTGGAGGTCATCACTGCCACCACCGTGGACGAGGCCTTGCAGAAGATCGCCGAGGGGCCGTCGGTGATGCTGGTGGACTACCACCTGCACGACCGCCTGGACGGCCTGGCGACGCTGGACGCGCTGCGCGCCGCCAGCCCCGGCCCCATCGCCGGCGCCCTGCTCACTGCCGACGGTCGCGACGAACTGAAGCGCGAAGCCCGCGAACGCGGCTACCGCCTGCTCACCAAACCCGTGAAGCCCGCCTCGCTACGCGCCTTCCTCGCCGCCCACCACATCCCCGTCCAACTCCCCGCCCTCGACTGAAGCCGGATACCACCCCGACATGGGGGTGATAAACCAATAACAGCTCGCTTTACGCTTATAGACCTTCCAAGAAATCCGACCAGTCAAGCAAGCGGCGATCCAGTTCATTGATTTACAAAGAAAACGATATTGACGCACCTCGGCGAACGACTGAATACTCGGCGCTATCACCCCTTTTTGGGGTCTACTGGGTGTTATGCGGCAGGGCGGAATCAGATCTGTTTTTACTTGGGCAAGGTCTGACATCACTGCACGCCGCTTTCTGATTGCCCGCGGCCGCGATCAGCTGCTACAAAAGCGGCGCAACCGGCGCGCCACAAGCCGAGGCTTGCGGTGCTCCGGTCACCCGCTTTTGCCGGGCGCTTCAGCGGAGGGGTTTCAGGGAGCAGGCATGGCCAGGACGGACGCTCCGCATCGCACGCATCCGGACCGCTGCCGCATAACTAGTCGTTCAACCGGAACCCGCATCGGGGCCGCGTCTTCGGCAGGGATCCGGCTATCATCGGCGTCGGAGAGGACCCATGGCGGGTCCGGTTAACTCTGGTGTTAGGCACCAGATCAATGCCATCGCAACGTGCACTTGCCGGTGTAGCTCATGACATTGCCCACCATGCTGGCAGTGGCCTCAGCTACGTGCATCCGCATCTTTACCAAGCCTGCAGATCCGCCGGCGTGCGAGAGGCTACTGTGGATCTTCTAGACAGCGCGCCATACCCTCCTGGCGTTCCGCAGCTTGAGCCCCTCCGGCTATCCCTATCTGCCTTGCGCGACAAGTTCTTTGCCATCCTCTCGGCAAACGGGCTCGCCGCCTCGGATATCGCCTCAATCAGCCTCCGATTCCAATTTCCCCTACTCGGCGCTGACGGCTACACCTGTCAAGTGGCGGCCCGTCTCCAATCATCACAGGGACGCCTTTTCACAGCGGTCGTAGATGGCTAGGCTGGTGCCTAACAATTCATTCAAGCCGAACCCGCTCCGCGGGTCGGCTTAATTCCGGCGTTAGACCGCATGGCAGGATCGCTAGTTAAGCCGCTGACTCTAGCCCTCAACATTCTTGGGGCATTCCTACTCTTCTATGGGTTACATCAGATCAATAATTTCTACGGCGGCGGGCTTGTGTTGGTGGGTTTCAGACAAGATCAGGAAACGAGATGCGGTCTAACAATTCATTCAAGCCGAACCCGCTTCGCGGGTCGGCTTAATTCCGGTGTTAGGCTGCAGTGACAGAGACGCGCACATCCCATCTAGAAGACCTTCTTCACTTCAGCCGCCCTCTCGCCGACGTGACCCATGATCTATCGGCCTTTTCCTGGGACTCGGAGGAGGAGTTGGTCACCTTGGAGTCGGGGCACATCTCGGCCATTCTCGGTCGGTTCCTAGCGGGTGATGTTTCAGGTGCTGACATAGAAGCCTGGGCCAATGCTATTGAGTGCCGTGAGGACATCGGCTTTCCCCAGCCGTCGCCGGTCGCTGAGGCAATCTGGGAGCTAGCCAACCCCTTGCTCACCCGCCCACTCACAAGGCAATCTGCTGGCGAGCTGGTTGCAACGTTACATGGCGCTGCAGCCTAACAATTCATTCAAGCCGAACCCGCTTCGCGGGTCGGCTTAATTCTGGCGTTAGGCGGCATAGGAGGGTTTCATGGAGAAGGACTATTGGTTCCCCACACGGAAGTATGGCTGGGGCTGGGGTCTACCCACTCGCTGGCAAGGCTGGCTTGTCTACGGTGCGACTTTGCTACTTCTGATATCCATATTCTTTTTCTTTCCACCGAGCAGCCACCTCGTGGCCTTCTTAGCTAGCACTTGGGGCGTCTTGCTAGCATTGGTTGTCGCATGCTTTCTTAAGGGCGAGCCGCCTCGCTGGCGTTGGGGCAAATAGATGCCGCCTAACAAATCATTCAAGCCGAACCCGCTTCGCGGGTCGGCTTGATTCTGGTGTTAGGCCGCCATGAAAATCCCTATCGACGTTGTCGGCAGCATCCTCAACAGCGGCAAAGTGGCACACCGAGTCAGGGTCGCTGATGACGCGGACGACACTGGTGGCTTTCTTATTCACGAGTGGTGGGATGGCTCGGAGGGCCCCAACGAGCACCTAGGCTGTGATTCGTGGGTTGATAACCGCGATGATCTGCAACAGTTCTTTGCGGAGTCGGGCTGGCAGATCGACTGGCCGGCCTAACAAATCATTCAAGCCGAAGCCGCTTCGCGGCTCGGCTTAATTCAGGTGTTAGCGCCCATGAGAATCATCGCGGCAATCTTGTCACTCGGACTCTGTGGATGTGCGAGCGCCCCCAATCTAGAGCCACTTGAATGGTCGTCTCTCGGCACTGACTGTTACGACAGGGGCTTGTCTGAAGTACTTCTATTTCCCGATAGCTCGGGCACTATGCTTAGCCGCACTGATATCCGTATTGGCCGCTTGCCTGATTCCGGTAACGGCTCGGGTCTGGTCGCACACTTCCGACAAGGATTGAATGGCCCATTCGGTCAATCCACGCGTCAACCCCAACTCTTCCTGGCCGTTGGTGATTGGAGGAAGAGCTGCTCGGTTCTTACCGAGCATGTCAATTGCCCTCAAGCTGCCAGAATCTATGACCAACTTAAAGTTAAGAGCATTCCAGTTGGGCATGCTTTTGATGATTCGGTAGGATTGACAGTGCTACATGGAACTGAGTATTTCTTGAGCAGTCGCGACGGACATGGAAACCAGATGGATTGGTCATATGTGGGCAGCGATCACCCTCTTCAGGATTTCCTTGATGCTGCGCTCGACAGCTTGAGCCAGTGTGCGGCGCCAGCGTCGGCTCAGTTCGAGCAGCATGGGCGCTAACAATTCATTCAAGCCGAACCCGCTTCGCGGGTCGGCTTAATTCTGGCGTTAGACCTCAAAGGAGCTCCATGAATTTCCAAGGACTGCAATCTGAGCTTGAAGGCGTAATCTCAGAATTTGGCGCGCGTCCTTATGGGTTCTTCACTATTCTGGGCTCTTCGGATGAGCCAGACCTAGATCTGCACAAGCAGAACGAGGTTTGGGCATTTGTAAAGGCGGAGGCGTGGCATAGCCTCGACCTCTCCGCTTACGTTCTTTGGTCAATTTCTGACAATGGCGATCTTCTTTGGTGGAACGGTGATCAGACCATTGCTATGGACCATAGGGCCTCTACCTTCGTTTCGGAGCCAGTTGCTCCACGACAATTTATGCGGCTAGCTGGTACGGGAAAGATTGGCAGTGTATTTCCTCCCTTGGGGTCCGTAGGTGAGGTCTAACAATTCATTCAAGCCGAACCCGCTTCGCGGGTCGGCTTAATTCCGGTGTTAGACCGCATGGCAGGATCGCTAGTTAAGCCGCTGACTCTAGCCCTCAACATTCTTGGGGCATTCCTACTCTTCTATGGGTTACATCAGATCAATAATTTCTACGAGCATGTCTATGAGATCGCCTCAACTGGATCCTCCAGTACTGGAGCAGAGATTGCTGATTTTCCACCATCACTCACGCTCTACTTCGGCTTTGTTGCTGCGGCGGGCTTGTGTTGGTGGGTTTCAGACAAGATCAGGAAACGAGATGCGGTCTAACAATTCATTCAAGCCGAACCCGCTTCGCGGGTCGGCTTAATTCCGGTGTTATGCGTGGGTTGGCGTATTGATGTTGTCGGCTTCGGTGACGCACTGACCTCGGTTGCATCGCGAGCTTCGGCGTTGGTCGTGCGTTGACTCATCCGGACTGCTGGCATTTCCGCACTTCGCTTCACTCGGCTTCGGATACATCGCGTTCGCGCCGCTCGGCACAGGAGGACTTCATGGCTTACGGATTGGCGGCGCTGTCGGCTTCGGCTTCTGCTGGCCTCGACCTGCTCCGTGCCGGCGGATGCTTTGTCCGTGCTCCCCACTCGGCCCACCCCGTTGCGGGTCGCGGGCTTCGGGTTTACCTTGGCGCGCATAACAAGTCATTCAAGCCGAACCCGCTTCGCGGGTCGGCTTAATTCTGGTGTTAGACCTTATGAGAGCTTGCCGACTTGTTACGCTTCTGATCATTGCGGCAAGTGCTAGTGCACAGGCCCATCAAGACAGGCAGATCGACATCAAGCAGGACGGCAGGCTTGAGGGCCTTCCCGACGCTTATGCCCCTGCAAAGCTAAACGTAAACTTCAAAAGGACACCTGAGAACTCCTATATTGAGTCTATAGAGCTTAGTGTTTCTGGTGTCAACACCGTGGTTCCGTCTTGCGCATCTGCAATCATCGCGTCTCGCTCGATGAGTGAAGTCAGAGCATCAGCTTCTTGGTACCACACCAGATCGACACTTCCGCCTTACCTCAATGTTTCGTTCTTCGATCCTGGAGTAGATCCCGGATCATGGCCGGCTCCAAAGTTCAGCCTCCTTTTCAATCTTGAGACGTCCAAACTCATATCAGTGGTTGTACATGTTGCGCGTAAAAATCCTACAAGCGAACAAATGCTGCCAATTGATCTTTCTTCCAGATGCCCCAAAGAACAGCTGGATATCTTCTATGCCCCTCTGGATCGGCTATCCGCTCAGGTCTAACAGTTCGTTCAAGCCGACGCCGCTTCGCGGCGCGGCTTAACTCAGCCGTTAGGCGTCGGAGGAAGCAGTGCAGCTATCTCAAGAAGAACAGCGCGTTGTCGCACTTTTTGCGGCGATGCCTCCAGGCGCCAAGGTTCGCTTCCCTACGTGGTTCGTAGAGCTGATCGTCCCGTTGGCGCTAGCTATTTGTGGCTGGGTCACAGGCTACCCTGTCTTTGTTGGCGCCGCTTTCGGTGGTCTTCTCGCACTCCACGCTCACAGGCTCTTCCGGCAGTTCAAGTACGCCCGCGAGTTGCACTCCATTTTTACCAAGCTACAGGCGCACACGACTCAGTCCGAGCCGAGCGCCTAACAATTCATTCAAGCCGATGCCGCTTCGCGGCACGGCTTAACTCAGGTGTTAGCTGCTAACAGACATGGCCGCGACCTTTGCATTCACCTGCTCATGCTGCGGAGAGTTGCATGAGGGCTCGCCCAGCTTCGGGTACAAGACCCCAATGCCCTTTGACCACTTGTCAGAGCATGACAAGCGATCAATCGCGCAGATCAACGACGATCTTTGCAAGATCGACCACCCGGAAGGCACTGACTACTTTGCTCGGGTTGTTTTGGAGCTTCCCATCCATGGAGCTGAGGAGCCGTTCCTATGGGGGGTCTGGGTTTCACTTAGCAAAGAGAGCTTTGACAAGTACACGTCCACCTGGGGCGAGCACGATGAGTCAGACAGCTACTTTGGCTGGTTCAGCAATCGCCTTCCGTATTACCCTGACACAATCAACCTAAAGACAAATGTGCGGCCTAGGAATGGCAATGCGAGACCCAATCTTGAGTTACAACCAAGCGACCATCCACTAGCCGTCCACTATCACCATGGCCTGAGCACTCAAGAAGCTCAGAAGATCGCAGAAGAGGCTATGCATGGACGCAGCTAACAATTCATTCAAGCCGAACCCGCTTCGCGGGTCGGCTTAATTCTGGTGTTAGCGGGCATGAGCAAACACTTCCGCCACTCATTAATTGTCGCAACCTGCCTGCTTACTTCTGGTTGCTTCTGGGAGACAACCGACGCGTCTTACTCAACAGCCAAAGAAGTTATTGATAGTGGCTACCTGGAGAAAGGATGGATACCTCGTTGGCTGCCTTCGGACGCCATCGATCTCCAAGAGACCCACAACATTGACTCAAATGCCAGTGAGCTTTCTTTCTCAATCCCAAGTAGAGACTCGCTAACGCTTCCAGAAAGCTGCACTCCGATAGATTTCAAAGACACCGTCCCAGCTTACATCCAGCGCCGCTGGTGGCCAAACGAAGATGAGCTCCGCGAGTCGTATGCTTTCTACGGGTGCCCCGCCGATGCAACAGAATTTACGTTTGTTGGCATCAGGGCGGATGGACAGCGGGTGCTTCACTGGCGTACATATGCCCGCTAACAATTCATTCAAGCCGAACCCGCTTCGCGGGTCGGCTTAATTCAGGCGTTAGCTGCCAAGGAGGCATAATGGACGATCACGACTTGAAACAAGACCATCCGGCCCACCCGCTTTGGGCTCTGCTCGTTCCGATCGGCAGCTTCTTGGTTATGACATTTGTATATCTGCTGATATCGGCAACCCATGGGAATGTTTTTTCGCCCTGGGCGTGGTCGCCTCTCGGTGTTTTCTCTCTCGTCACTCTAGTAGTGTTTTGCTTGGCAGCTTCAGCGGTTGCAATCGGCCAGCTAAGTGGCGACAGACTCGAGAGCTGGGTTAGATCGGGAATCGATCTTGACGGCTTCAAAGGAATGCGGCCTATAGATGCAATCCTGTCTCATTACACGAATGTGGCAACAGCTGGGCTTTTCTTAGGTCTTCTTCTTTACGCTGGGCGGCACTTTGTGGGGCACTCTGCTGTTTCAGTAGCAGCTCTCACAGCGCTCGTCTTGCTGGCAATTCTTTGCTTGTATGGCGTTCTTTACTCAAAGCTTGTTCTCGGAATCGCGGGCCGGCGGTGGAACGTCGTAGCTTATATGGCTGTCTCCCTGGGCGTTCTCATTTTGGACACGCTTGTCATGTATATGTTGCTGGCGGGGGCTTCTTCGGCACCAATGATTGGCAGCTAACAATGCGTTCAAGCCGAAGTCGCTTCGTTACGCAAACCACATGGCAGAAAGAGCTTGCCATGTGCTTCGCTCCACTACGCGTCTCGGCTTAACTTGGGTGTTAGGCCGCATGAGAAAGAGGTCTGCGAACTCAACGATCAAGCGACCCTCGCTATTCGTGGTTGTGTTCGGTTCTTTTGCGGGACTGATCGCGGTCGGCTATGGCTCAATCATGCTCTTCTTGCATCCGGTAGGCATCGGCCCATGTCGTCGCAATTGCGGCTTGGATCAAGCCTTTCTGACGTTTCTTGGCCAGCCTTTGTACAACCTGATATTCGGTATGCTTTGGGTAGCAACAGGGCTTGCCTTTATTGTCTTCCTTTTTTACCTGCGGGCTCGCAAGTGATATGGCAACAATGCGGCCTAACAAATCATTCAAGCCGAACCCGCTTCGCGGCTCGGCTTAACTCAGGCGTTAGGCCTCATGTTCAAGGAACTCGCGCAACTAGATACGAACCTCCGCAGGGCGGGCTATACGCTTCTGGTAGTTGTCTTTGGTGGTGCATTCCTCGCATTGCTGCTGCACCAGTTCAACTTAGCTCCTCTCGCCATACTCTTTGTCTGGGCTGTCAACCTTCCGGCAGCATGGTTCTTGTCGCAAGCAGCAAAGCTTCAAGGGCGCAGCGCATGGTTTACGGGAGTTGCTTCAATAGTTCCAGCCACTGCGCTGGTCGAATTCTTCATTTTATGTCCCGGTTCACCGCGCACCAAGCAGGCTTCATCCCAATGAGGCCTAACAATTCATTCAAGCCGATGCCGCTTCGCGGCACGGCTTAGTTCAGGTGTTAGGTGCCGCGAACGGATATGCGAACCCTACAGGAAATCCTTCAGTCCACTTCGGACGCCTTGTTCCCCGCAGATCTTGGGGAGCGCGAGGTCTCCCTCGACAGCCAAGACTGCAATGGAGATACGCCCTTGCACGTATTGGTTTGGCGAGGAGACTCTGCGGGGGCGAAAGCCCTGGTCGCGGCGGGAGCCGCACCAAATAGGATCGGCGACATGGCCGAGACCCCTCTGCACGTCGCCGTTCGCCAGGAGAATTCTGAGCTAGTCGAGGCGCTTCTGGAGGCGGGTGCCAACCCTGACATCCGGTCGGAGTTTGGCAAGACCCCACGAGATATGGCCGCTGCAAAAGGTGGTGCCGTTGCCGGGTTGCTAGGGCGGGCGGCACCTAATAATTCATTCAAGCCGAACCCGCTTCGCGGGTCGGCTTAGTTCAGGCGTTAGGCCTCGGAACTGGCATGCGCATGATTCTGGCATTGACGCTCGCCCTCTCCGGGTGCGCGACTACCGGCGGCCCCTCCTGCACTCCCGGGGCGCCCTGTTATGCAAAGGGCAAACTCACGCTTCTGCCAGGCGAGCCTGCCTGGGCGGCGATTCTTGAGACTGGACCCAACTGCTACAAGCTGTCCTTGCCGGAAGCATTTTATGACCGCGCCAAGAAGTGGAACGGAACGTCCGTCGCCGTTGTGGGGGAAGGCTTTGACCAGTTCGCAGAAGATGACTTGCTTTGGTTCGAGTACCGCGGGAGGAGAATGTCTATGGGCGCGTGCGATCACGGCACTGCGATACACGTAACCAAGATCTCTGGCCCCGCTGGCACGCTCCAATGGCAAACACCCGGGTCCGAGCTCTAACCAATCATTCAAGCCGACGTGCCTTCGGCACGCGGTTTAACTCAGGCGCTTAGCTTCACATGGGCGATCAAAGGGACTTCGACAAACTCTTGGCCTACCTTCGGCGCGTGCCTGCCATTTCTCCGTCAGCCATTGGTACTGGAAAGCTTGACGACGGCAACTGGTGGGTCAAGTTCTCGATCGATGTCGACCACCCTCTTGCTTGGCACGTCGTCCAGGAGTTCGGCTGCGTGCTCAACTATCTGTCCGTCACTGAGCGGCTCCCCACAGTCTTCATGCCGGTCTCTCCAGCACCGTATCTCAACGGCGGCCCCGAGGAGTATCTGTCTTGGGTCATAGAGTCCAAAAGCCCTTCATTCAAACCGGGCACGGTGGCAGACTGGCTCGAAGGCCGCCTTCCACGGCCCGTGGATGATCTGTCGCAGTGGGCTTCGGAGGATGACGCCTAACAGATCATTCAAGCCGAACCGATGGTTCCCAAGGCTTGGTGGAACACCCTGATTCACCTCACGATTCAACCTGCTTCGGGTGCCATGCACGAATGCGGCTCGCGAACGCTCTACCCGCTTGGACGGGGCCATTCCTCTACTACGTGGGGTTGCGTAACGAGGGTGCTGTAGGCCATGCCTGACAGCCCATTCAGCCCAAGTCCGCTGCGTCGGCCGGCTTGACCCAAGCGCAAGGCCCGTCCATTCCGGAGATCCACGATGGAGATTTCAGCGATCGTCAAGAACGCCGGTAGCGAACACCTGAGTTAAGCCGACCCGCGAAGCGGGTTCGGCTTGAATGAATTGTTAGGCCTCATCTGCGCGTGGCTCATACGGTTCTTGAATCCACTCGTCACCAGCGGCCCGCCTTGTAGCACACCAGCTGGGCGGCATTTCCGCCAGCTCACCGATTGTGAGGTCTCGCTCCACCATGCAACCGAGGCATACCAACTTGAGATCTGCCGTGTCGAGCGTGGTGCCACACAAGAATTGCCAATCGCCGTCAGGATCATGATAGACCTCGCGGATCGGCTCAAGCCCGTCCATAACTTGGCGAGTAGTGAATACCCCAGTCTCAACTGGCAGATCGAATGGCCAAGAGTGAAATGAGTGGGAATGGCTCATATGAGGCCTAACACCTGGTTACGGTGCGCACCGGGAACGACGAGCGGCCGCTGTCCATTCCCGCCAAACGCGCCGGCCAAGGCTTCGGTGTCAATGGCGGCGAGTTCCTGATGCTCGCCCTGGCCACGTGCTACTGCAACGATCTTTACCGCGAGGCCGCTCGTCACGGCATCACCCTGGACGCGGTGGAGGTGGAAGCCACCGCGCATTTCCCTGGCGTCGGCCTTGCCGCTTCCGATATCCGCTATCGCGCCAGGGTGGCCTCGCCCGCCGACCCCGCCACGATAGCCGCGTTGCTTCAGCACACGGATGCAGTTGCGGAAGTGCACAATACCGTCAGGTCGGGCCAGCCCGTGGTCTTGGTCACCGAGTCGTCGATCGAGCCCTGACGGCTCGCCTAGGCCGAACCCGCTTCGGCCTGTTTGGGATCGCCTCGCGCCAGGCCATGCTTTTCCACGACGCGGTCCGATTCGTGCCGCCTGCGCAAGATCTGCTTCAGTGGAGAAAGAAGTGCTCGAACTGCCCACCCGAGACCCGTGCGACCTGTGCATGATCGCCGCCGAGGAACGATGGAAGATCATTGACGAGAGCGAGCACGCGCTGACGGTGATCAATCCCTGGCAGTTCGAAGTCGGGCAGTGCTGCGTCATCACGCGCCGCCATGTCGCGACGCTGCTGGATCTTTCCGATGCCGAGTGCGCGGCCGTCATGGCCGCCGCGAAGCGGATCGCGGCGGCGCAGGTCCGCGCCTACCGGCCGCTCGGGATCCTGACGTTCCAGAACAACGGCGTGTACAGCGGGCAGGAAACGCCGCATTTCCATTTCCACGTGGTGCCACGCCAACCGGGCAGCGACTGGGGAATAGGGCCGCCGCAGCTGGCGACCTTCGACGGTGCCGGGCGCATGCAGGGCACCGTGCATGATCCAGGCGACGATACCGCACGTCGGGCGCGCGTTCTGGCTTCCCGCGAGCAGCTTGCCGCCGCGGTAGCCCTGCTGCGGTCGCAGCTTCCGGCATAGTCCCCTCGCGCGCACGCAGGCACGCGGCGCGACTCACGAACAGGCCGGATCGGTCGCCTCATCGATTACGCCAACGCGCGCCCTTGCCTCCACGCCATGCCGCGGCGCGCGGCTTCGCCCTACTCCGCCTCTTCCGGAGGCAGCACGATGCCATCCGGGTCCACCGCCAGCCGGCCAGCGGCCAGTACCGCCTGGGTGCGGTTGGTGACGTGCAGCTTGCGCAGGATGGCGGTGACGTGGGCCTTGATGGTGGCTTCTGACACGCCCAGGTCGTAGGCGATCTGCTTGTTGAGGCGCCCGGCGCCCAGCATCTGCAGCACCTTGAACTGCTGCGGGGTGAGATCGCGCAGGCGCTGCGCGGTTTCCTGTTCGTCGCGGCTGGTGGCCGGCGCATTGTGCGCTTCATCGGGCACCCAGCGTTCGCCATCGAGCACGGTGCCGATGGCCTGGCCGATGGTGTCCGAATCGGCCGACTTGGGAATGAAGCCCAGCGCACCGTGGTCCAGCGCGCGCCGCATCACCGCCGGTTCCTCGCGCGCCGACACGATGACCACCGGCAGCTGCGGATGCAGCGCGCGCAGGTGCACCAGCGCGTTGAAGCCGTGCGCACCGGGCATGTTGAGGTCCATCAGCAGCAGGTCGGCGTCGGGATGGGCATCGACCAGGGTATACAGCGCATCCACGCTGTCGGCCTCATGCAGCTTCACCCCCGGCATCACGCGCTGCACGGCACCGCGCAGGGCTTCGCGGAACAGCGGGTGGTCGTCGGCGATCAGCAGGGTAGGCATGGGAAAAACCGGAAACGGGAAACAGGGAACGGGCAATGGAGGTGACCTGCGCGCCGAAGCATAGCGTCCTGCAGCGCGTTTGCAGGCGATGAGGGGGACGGTGGCACCGCAGAGCGTCCGCGCCCCCCATCCCCCGTTCCCGGTTGCCGCTTCACGTCATTTCACCTTGCGCTCGGCGACCAGCGACTCGACCACCGACGGATCGGCCAGCGTGGAGGTATCGCCCAGCTGCTCCGGCGCGTTTTCGGCGATCTTGCGCAGGATGCGGCGCATGATCTTGCCCGAGCGCGTCTTCGGCAGGCCGGGCGCCCACTGCAGGTGGTCGGGCGTGGCGATGGGACCGATCTCCTTGCGCACCCAGGCCACCAGTTCCTTCAGCAGCTCGTCGCTCTGCGCCTCGCCCGCCTTCAGGGTGACGTAGGCGTAGATGCCCTGGCCCTTGATGTCGTGCGGGAAGCCGACCACGGCCGCTTCGGCCACCTTCGGATGCGCCACCAGCGCACTCTCCACTTCGGCCGTGCCGATGCGGTGACCCGATACGTTGATGACGTCATCCACGCGGCCGGTGATCCAGTAGTAGCCATCGGCATCGCGGCGGCAGCCGTCGCCGGTGAAGTACGTGCCCGGGTAGGTGCGGAAGTAGGTGTCGATGAAGCGCTGGTGGTCGCCGTAGACGGTGCGCATCTGGCCCGGCCAGGAATCCAGCAGCACCAGGTTGCCTTCGGTGGCGCCTTCCAGCTGCTCGCCGTTGGCGTCCACCAGCGCGGGACGCACGCCGAAGAACGGCAGCGTGGCCGATCCGGGCTTCAGGTCGATGGCGCCGGCCAGCGGGGTGATGAGGATGCCGCCGGTTTCGGTCTGCCACCACGTGTCGACGATGGGGCAGCGGCCGTCGCCGACCACGTCGTAGTACCAGCGCCAGGCCTCGGGGTTGATCGGCTCGCCCACGCTGCCCAGCAGGCGCAGCGAGGCGCGCGAGGTCTTCTTCACCGGCGCTTCCCCCTCGCGCATCAGCGCGCGGATCGCGGTGGGCGCGGTGTAGAAGATGGTGACCTTGTGCTTGTCGATGACTTCCCAGAAGCGCGACACGCTGGGGTAATTGGGTACGCCTTCGAACATCACCGAGGTGGCACCGTTGGCCAGCGGGCCGTAGACGATGTAGCTGTGGCCGGTGACCCAGCCCACGTCAGCTGTGCACCAGTAGATGTCGTCCTCGCGCAGGTCGAACACTGCTTCGTGCGTGTACGCCGCATACAGCAGGTAGCCGCCGGTGGTGTGCAGCACGCCCTTGGGCTTGCCGGTGGAACCGGAGGTGTAGAGGATGAACAGCGGGTCCTCGGCGTTCATGCGCTCGGGCTCGCACTCGGCCGGCTGGGCATCGACGACCGCATCGAACCAGCGGTCGCGCGGCATCTGCATGTCCACCGCGCCGCCGGTGTGGCGCACGACCAGGACCGTTTCCACCGAGTTGGTGCCCGGCAGCTTCAGTGCGGCATCCACGTTCGCCTTCAGCGGCACCTTCCTGCCGCCACGCAAGCCTTCATCCGCAGTGATGATCAGCTTGCTGCCGCAGTCGGCCACACGGTCGGCGATGGAGTTGGGCGCGAAGCCGCCGAACACCACCGAGTGGATGGCGCCGATGCGCGCGCAGGCCAGCATGGCCACGGCGGCATCCGGAATCATCGGCAGGTAGATCGTCACGCGGTCGCCCTTCTGCACGCCCAGCGCGCGCAGCGCGTTGGCCAGCCTGCAGGTGCGTTCGTACAGTTCGCGGTAGGTCACGCCGTAGGACGGCGAGTCCGGGCCATCGGGTTCGAACAGCAGCGCGACCTTTTCGCCGCGCTCGGCCAGCTGGCGGTCCAGGCAGTTCACGCTGGCGTTGAGTTCGCCGTCGGCGAACCAGCGGATGTGGAAATCGTCCAGGGCGTAGCTGACGTCCTTGACCTGGGTGGGCTTCCTGAACCACTGCAGGCGTTCGGCCGCCTGGCCCCAGAAGGCATCGGGATTGTCGATGGACGCCTGGTAGTCGCGGAGGTACTGCTCGCGCGTGATGCGGGCCTTGGCCGCGAATTCCGGCTTGACCGGATACAGATCAGTCATGAGGTCCTCCCGGGACGTTCCTGTGATGCGCCGATTCTGAGGCATGGATGAGGGCCGGGCGAAGCACGGCATGACATGCAGCACAGCGCCGGCGCCACGAGTTTGACGCATACGGTCGTGCGGCATCGCAGCATCCGGCTTAGACAATGGTCGTAAAGCCGAAGGGTGCTGCCTGCGACCGGGCGTCGCACCCCTTGTGCAGCAAGGGTTTCTCCGACGGCGCACCGCGTTACGACTAATGGCGAATAGGCGTCGTCGGCGCACAGGCGCAAGTCTCCGTCAGCCGCGCAACGCGGCCATCAACCTTTCGGGAGGGGTTATGACCCAACGTTCCGCACTCATGGCGCGACGGCCACTGGCCGCTGCGCTCTTCGTCGCCCTGATCGCGCCGGGAATGGCGTTCGCGCAGACCGCCAAGGAGAAGGCGCTGGAAGCCCGCGTGGCCGAACTGGAGCGGCAGGTGCAGCTGCTGCTTTCGTCGCAGCAGCAACAGCAGACCCAGATCACCACCACCCAGGAGCAGGTCACGCAGGTGCAGGCCGCGCAGGCCACCAAGCCGGCCCTGCCCGCGGGCAAGCAGCCGATCCAGGGCACCACCATCATGACCGCGGCCAACCCGGGCACGACGTTCTCGTACGGCGGCTTCATCAAGATGGACGCCATGGCCACCGACACCAGCGATGGCCGCATCGCCGATGGTTCGTCCGGCCGCCTGTTCTACGTGCCCAGCACCATTCCGGTGGCCGGCGCGGGAGCCGACGGCGGCGACCCGTATGCCGACTTCCACGCGCAGTTCTCGCGCTTCTGGCTGAGCGCGGACCACGTGACCGACAGCGGCGACAAGTTCAAGGGCTTCGTGGAGATGGACTTCTTCGGCGGCGGCAGCAATGCGCTGGCCGGCAACGAGACCGCCACCAACACCTATGCCGTCACCCTGCGCCATGCCTACGTCAGCTGGAACAACTGGCTGGCCGGCCAGACCTGGTCCAACTTCATGGACGTGGCCGCGCTGCCAGACGCGGTGGACTTCGTCGGCCCGACCGATGGCACGATCTTCGTGCGCCAGGCCCAGCTGCGCTACACCCGGGGCCCGTGGTCGTTCTCGCTGGAGAATCCGCAGACC
>Ga0208958_1002633_pt1 | contig 15105 bp, 17 predicted proteins | sample RifOxyB1_FD_184032 | JGI IMG/M metagenome (GOLD analysis project Ga0208958, IMG submission 184032) | Soil microbial communities from Rifle, Colorado - Rifle Oxygen_injection B1 (SPAdes) | ecosystem: Environmental > Terrestrial > Deep subsurface > Rock core/Sediment | place: Rifle, Colorado... | reverse complement strand
ATGTGATCGACCGTCACGGATCTTCCCCCGCTTGCGGGGGAAGTGTCAGGTCGTGGCGCGAAGCGACACGCCTGACGATGGGGGAAGTCTTCTTTCTGAGGGAGACTCCCCCCTCCGACCCTAGTCCGCTGCGCGGACGCCGGGCCACCTCCCCCGCAAGCGGGGGAGGGTCTCTCAAGCGAAGTCGCCTTTACGTCCGCATTACGCCGGCCGGGGCTTTCGACATGGCGGCTTTATGGGGTTTGGGCGTCTGCTGCTCGGCGAAGGAGATGACCATGAGCCGTTCCCATCTGCTGACCGAATCGCTGAAACGCCCCGCCCGGCCGCCGTCCGTCTGGAAGATGGCCTGGGCCGTCGTCGGCGCCCTGTTCGGGGCGCCCGTCCGCCGGGGACCGTCGCGATGATGCAGGGCCGTCTGGAAGGTCGGGCCGCCGATCCCGCGCCCCCTCGACGATACAGGGTCGTAGCACGGGCCGGCGGATGGGCGGTGGCCGTTCATGGGGCGACGACCCGCCCCTTGCTCGACCGAGCGGCGGCCGAGCGGCTGGCGGCGCGTTTGCAGGCCGAAGCGGATCGACTGAACCGCGATCAGCACAGGCAGACGCAATGATCGCCGCCCCTGCCTCGACACCGCCCGCCGTCGAGACCCTGACCATCCACCCCGCCGACGGTCGATGGCGCGTCACCTCCAGCGACGGCCTGTTCGAGGGCGTCTTCATCGACGCCAGGAGCGCCGTGCGGTGCGCCCGGGCGGAGGCGGAAGCCCATCCAGGCCATGTGCTGGTTTGGGGCGGCAGATCGGATCTTCCCCCGCTTGCGGGGGAAGTGTCGCGTCGTGGCGCGCAGCGACATGCGTGACGATGGGGGAAGTCTTCTTCCAGCAAGCCAGACTTCCCTCTCCGTCGCTGGTCCGCTGCGCGGACGCCGCGCCACCTCCCCCGCAAGCGGGGGAGGGTTTCAAAAGAAAAGGGCCGAAGCGATCGCTCGCTTCGGCCCTCGTTTTTTCAGCGACTGCGCCCGGATCAGGCGGCGCCGTCGGCCTTTTTCTTGGAGGCTTCGGAATAGATCAGCAGGGGCTGGGCCTTGCCGTCGATGACCTCGGCGTTGACGACCACCTCCTCGACGCCCTCGAAGGTCGGCAGTTCGAACATGGTCTCCAGCAGAATGCCTTCCAGGATCGAACGCAGGCCGCGCGCGCCGGTCTTCCTGGTGATGGCCTTTTTGGCGACGGCGATCAGGGCGTCGTCGGTGAAGGTCAGTTCGACATTCTCCATCTCGAACAGGCGCTTGTACTGCTTGACCAGGGCGTTCTTGGGCTCGGTCAGGATCTTGACCAGGGCGGTCTCGTCCAGATCCTCCAGCGTCGCCAGGACGGGCAGACGGCCGATGAACTCGGGAATCAGGCCGAAGCGCATCAGGTCGTCGGGCTCGACGTTCTTCAGGATGTCGCCGGTGCGGCGCTCGTCGATTTCCTTGACCTTGGCGCCGAAGCCGATCGAGGCCCCCTCCCCGCGCGCGGAGATCACCTTCTCCAGGCCGGCGAAGGCGCCGCCGACGATGAAGAGGATGTTGGCGGTATCGACCTGCAGGAACTCCTGCTGCGGATGTTTGCGGCCGCCCTGGGGGGGCACGGAGGCGACGGTGCCTTCCATGATCTTCAGCAGGGCCTGCTGCACGCCCTCGCCCGAGACGTCGCGGGTGATCGAGGGATTGTCCGACTTGCGGCTGATCTTGTCGATCTCGTCGATGTAGACGATGCCGCGCTGGGCCCGTTCGACATTGTAGTCCGAGGCCTGGAGCAGCTTCAGGATGATGTTCTCGACGTCCTCGCCCACATAACCGGCTTCGGTCAGGGTGGTGGCGTCGGCCATGGTGAAGGGCACGTCGATGATGCGCGCCAGGGTCTGGGCCAGCAGCGTCTTGCCCGAGCCGGTCGGGCCGATCAGCATGATGTTCGACTTGGCCAGTTCGACGTCGTTGTTCTTCGTCGCGTGGTTCAGACGCTTGTAATGGTTGTGGACGGCGACCGAGAGGACCTTCTTGGCGTGCGACTGGCCGATGACGTAGTCATCCAGGACGTCGCGGATCTCCTTCGGCGTGGGGACGCCGTCGGTGGTCTTCTTGAAGCCGATCTTGTGCTCTTCACGAATGATGTCCATGCACAGTTCGACGCACTCATCGCAGATGAATACGGTCGGGCCCGCAATCAGTTTGCGGACCTCGTGCTGGCTCTTTCCGCAGAACGAGCAGTACAGGGTGCTTTTGGCGTCGGTGCCGGCTGCTTTGGTCATAGACCCTTATCTCACTCCCGCGGAGCGGACCGAAATGGCCCGATACGCGCTTCCTCCACGTTGATTCCAGCACTCTGGACGCAAAGGTCTTCAAAAAATGACAATCACCCATCCCACGTTCAACGACAACCCCGAAGGCGGCAAGGGATTGTTGCAGTGCGTGGATGGATCAGTGTCGTTGGGGATCAAGGCGAATGTCTGACATGGGAAGCTTGCAGGATCGGCGCCAGTCCCCGCCCGAATCGGGACAGGCGGGGGCGCCCATCGTGGCCTTCGACTTCGACGGCACCCTGACGGTGCGCGACAGTTTCACCCAGTTCCTGCGCTGGAAGGCCGGGCCGGGCGGCTGGGCCCTGGGCCTGGTCAAGCTGGCCCCGGCCCTGGCGGCCTATGGACGGCATCGCGACCGGGGGCGGATCAAGGCGGCCTCGGTGAAGGAGTTCCTGGCCGGAGAGACGCGGGAGCGGCTGGAGGCCGAGGCGGAACGGTTCGCCGAAATCATGTGGCCGCGGCTGATGCGGCCCGACGCCCTGGCGGTCTGGGAGGACTGGGGCCGGCGGGGGGCTCATCGCGTAATTGTGACCGCGTCACCAGAGACGACGGTGGCGCCCTTCGCCCGGCGCCTGGGGGCCGAGGGCCTCCTGGGGACGCGGATGACCTTTGACGCCGAGGATCGGGTGACAGACGCCTTCACCGGACCGAATTGCCGCGGCGAGGAGAAGGTGCGGCGGCTGAAGGCGGCCTATGGCGAGGCCATGGTGCTGAGCGCCGCCTATGGCGACACCTCGGGCGACCGGGAGATGCTGGAGATGGCACGGGAGGCCGGGTTCCGGGTGTTCAAGGGCCGGCCCTGAGGCGTCAGCGGCCGTCGGCGTCGACGTCGAAGACGACGGCCTTGCCGCGCGAGGTCGGGTCCCAGCCGGCCTCGATGGCCGCGGTCACGGCGTTGGACAGGGCGTCGAGGTTGACGCGCTGCTTCTCCACGTCCGGCCGGCCGTTGGGCCGCAGGGGCGGCGGAAACTGGACGATGGCCTCGCGCTTGTAATCGACGTGGCGCAGGGAGACGGCCATCCCCTCCCAGACGGCGCCGCCGACGGGCCGGGGCTGGCGACGGATCTCCCAGGCATAGGACTCGCCGTCGACCTGGATCACGCCTGAGGCGTCGCGTGTGAACTGCATCTCGGTTCCGATGGACGAATGGAAAAGGGCGCGCCGCCAGGACGCGCCCTCTTCGCCGTATGGTGGAGGGGTTTAGTTGCCCGGCGTCTTGACGCCGTCGGCGTCGGCCTGTTCGCGCTTGTCGTAGACGTGGTCGACGATGCCCCAGGCCTTGGCTTCGTCCGCCGACATGAAGTGGTCGCGGTCCAGGGTCTTTTCGACCTCCTCATAGGTGCGGCCGGTGTGGTGGACGTAGATCTCGTTCAGGCGACGCTTGGTGTAGCGGATGTCCTCGGCGTGGCGCTCGATGTCCGAGGCCTGGCCGCGGAAGCCCCCCGAGGGCTGGTGCACCATGACCCGAGCGTTCGGCAGGGCGATCCGCTGGCCCGCCTCGCCGGCCGTCAGGATCAGGGAGCCGGCCGAGGCCGCCATGCCCATGACCACGGTCGAGACCGGGCTCTTGATGTATTGCATGGTATCGTAGATCGCGAGCGCCGAGGTCACCTGACCGCCGGGGCTGTTGATGTACATGGAGATCTCCTTCTTGGGGTTCTCCGACTCCAGGAACAGCAGCTGGGCGCAGATCAAGGAGGCCATGCCGTCCTCGAACGGGCCCGTCAGGAAGATGATCCGCTCGCGCAGCAGGCGCGAGAAGATGTCGAAGGAGCGCTCGCCCCGGCTGGACTGCTCGACCACCATGGGGACGAGGTTCATGTTCATCAGTTCGATCGGATCGCGCATTGAGCCTTCTCAAGAATGCAGGGAGCGCGCGACTCGCAGTCGCTCGCCTTGTTGTTCTGCATATCGCGTTATGAAGGCCGCCTTACAAGGCGCCCCCTTCGATACGAAAAAGGCGGAGGTCGTCGACCTCCGCCCTTAACGCCTTTGATGACGGAGACGATCAGATCTCCTCGTCGTCCTTCAGCAGGTCTTCCTTGCTGATGGGCTTGTCGGTGACTTCGGCCAGGCCGACGATCAGGTCGACGACCTTTTCCTCATAGATCGGGGCGCGCATCTGGGCGGCGGCGTTGGGGTTCTGGCGGTAGAAGTTCAGGACGGCCTGCTCCTGGCCCGGATAGTTGCGGGCTTCCTGCAGCAGGGCGGCGTTCAGTTCCTGGTCGGTGACCTGGACGTTGTTGGCGCGGCCGATCTCGGCCAGGACCAGACCCAGGCGCACGCGGCGCTCGGCGATCTTGCGGTATTCGGTCTTCAGGTCCTCTTCGGACTTGGCGGCGTCTTCTTCCGGCAGGCGGCCGGCGGCCTTGTCAGCCTCGACCTGCTGCCAGATGCCGGCGAACTCGGCTTCGACCATCTTGGGCGGCAGCGGGAAGTCATGGGCGGCGTCCAGCTGGTCCAGCAGGGCGCGCTTCAGCTTGAAGCGGGCGGCGCCGGCGTACTGCTGGTTCAGGTTCTGGCTCAGCAGCTCCTTCAGCTTGTCCAGCGATTCCAGACCGATACGCTTGGCGAACTCGTCGTCCACCTTGGCTTCAACCTCGGCCTTGATGGCCCTCACCTTGATGTCGAAGGTGGCCAGTTTGCCGGCCAGATGGGCGGCCTGGTAGTTTTCCGGGAAGGTGACCTCGATGGTCTTTTCCTCGCCGACCTTGGCGCCCTTCAGCTGCTCTTCGAAGCCGGGGATGAAGCGGCCCGAGCCGATCACCAGGTCCGCGTCCTCGGCGGCGCCGCCGTCGAAGGGCTCGCCGTCCAGCTTGCCCAGGAAGTCGATGGTCAGTTGGTCGCCCTCGGCGGCCTTGACGGTCTTGCCCTTCTTGTCCTCGTAGGACTTGGCCTGGCCGGCCAGTTCGGTCAGGGCCTCGTCCAGATCGGCGTCCGAGGCCTCATAGGTTGGGCGTTCCAGCTTCAGGGTCTTGGGATCGACCGGGGTGAATTCCGGCATGATCTCCAGCGACATCTCATAGGCCAGGTCTTCCTGACCGGCGATGACCTTGTCCATGTCGGAGGTCAGCTTCATCTCGGCGGGAGCGGCCGGACGGATCTTGGCCTCGTCGAGGGCCTTCTGGCTGGTCTCGTTCAGTTCGGCGTTGATGATCTCGCCCATGAAATCACGGCCGAAAGTCTTCTTGACGTGGGCGACCGGCACCTTGCCCGGACGGAAGCCCTTCAGCTTCATCTGCGGGGCGACTTCCTTGACGCGGGCTTCGAGCTTCTCGTTCAGCTCCGCGACGGGAATGGTGACCGCGATCACGCGGCTGAGGCCTTCGTTCGACTTTTCGACGACTTGCATGGTCGGGATTTCTGACGCTCTGGGGCGCATGAACCGTCGGGACGGTCGGCGCGGAATGGATAAAGCAAGAAGGCCGCCCCGTTTGGAGCGGCGCCTCGAAGCCCGCCCTTATGTCGAGAAGGGCTCCAAAGGTCAACGCGAGCGTGGCCCGTCGCGGTGGTTTCGCGTCACAGGGGCAGGTAAGAAGACGCCATGACCCAGCCCGCCTCCCCCATCGGCGTCTTCGTGACGCCCGTCACCCCGCTTCAGCAGAACTGCACCACGGTGTGGTGCACGGCCACGAACAAGGCTGCCGTGATCGATCCGGGCGGATCGGTCGACGCGATTCTGGGCGAAGTTCAGCGACGCGGCCTGACCCTGGATCAGATCTGGATCACCCACGGTCATCTGGACCACGCCGGCGGCGCGGCCGAGATGCAGGAGAAGACCGGGGTCCGGATCACCGGCCCCCAGAAGGCCGACCAGTTCTGGATCGACCGGATCGTGGAGAGCGGCCGGATGTACGGCCTGCCGGAGGCCCGACCCTTTACGCCCGACCGCTGGCTGGAGGACGGGGATACGGTCAGCCTGGGCGAAACGACTTGGGAGGTGCGCCACTGCCCGGGCCATACGCCCGGCCATGTGATCTTCTTCAACCGGGCGGCCCGGTTCGCCCAGGTGGGCGACGTGCTGTTCAAGGGCTCGGTCGGGCGGACGGACTTTCCGATGAGCGACCCGCCGGCCCTGATCCGCAGCGTGGTGGAGAAGCTGTGGCCGCTCGGCGACGACGTCACCTTCGTGCCGGGCCACGGGCCGATCTCGACCTTCGGCGAGGAGCGGCGGACCAATCCGTTCGTGTCGGATGCGGCGCTTAAGCGGGCGCCGATCCAGCGGGAGCCGGTGGGGCCGGCTTAGATTCCTCCCTTCTCCCCTTGCGGGAGAAGGTGGCCCGAAGGGCCGGATGAGGGATCCGTCGGTGGGTCAGGTCGCACTACCTTGCCCCTCACCCTTTGGCGCCAGGACGACGGCTTCGCCGCCGTGCGCCAAAGCCCTCTCCCGGCGGGAGAGGGCTTGCTTTCAGCGGCGCATCAGCATGCCGAAGATCACCCCTATGCCCAGGGCGTAGAGGGTGGTCTTCATCGGTTCGTCGCGAATGCCGTCGCGGGCCGCCTCGACGCGGCTGATCACCTTGCCGCGGATCATGTCCGCGTCGGCGCGCACGGCCTGACGCAGCGACGTCGGGTCCTCGAAGCTGCGGGCTTCACCCTCGGCCAGAATGGCGTCGGCCTGACGGTCGAGGCGCTGGGCCAGGGTGTCGTCTTCCAGAACGATGTCGTCGGGCGAGGATGGGGCGATGGGGGTCTGGGTCATGGGATTCTCCGGGGTTCGCACACTGAACCGGCGCCGCCCGATCCAGTTCCCGCCCGACTGGGCTGAACATCGGAGGCCGGGCGGCGTTCTCCTCAGACAGGAGACAGCCATGACCTATGTCGAACCCACGCCCCCCGGAACCCCCCAGCCGGAAATCCAGCCCAACCCCTCGCCCCAGCCCGAGATCGAACCGTCGAACGTGCCGGACGAGATGCCGCCGATGGAACCCGGCGGTGGTGAGGAAGGTGATTCCCGGCCCTATGGAGGGGTTTGAAGTCAAAGCACAAAGACGTTCAGCCTCGGGACAGTAAATCGAAGTTCCCGGCGGAACCGTCACCGGGCGACAGGGTTCATTTCGGCAAGCCCCACGGCAGCACTGAAAGGAACAGCGATGGTCGGACAAACCCCACGCCCCTCCGGCGTTTCCAAGCGAGGCTTCGCCTCCATGGACCCCGAACGTCAGCGCGAGATCGCGCGCAAGGGGGGCGCCAGCGTCCCCAGCGAGAAGCGAAGCTTCTCCCAGGACCGCAGCCTGGCGGCCCAAGCCGGCCGCAAGGGCGGCGAGGCCTCGCATGGAACGAAGAAGGACGCGGCTTCGAACGACGCCGAGTGATACGACTTCAGCGAGGGTCTGCAGGGCGGCGCATCAAGGATGCGCCGCCCTTTTTTTCGGGTCCCGGTCGGTCTGCGGACAGCTCATGAATGAGAGCGACAGCGACACGGGCAAAGGTCGGACGCCGGAACCCGTAAGCGGACGTTTCAAACGGCTGTTATGGGTGGTTAGCGGTCATTATCGACGGAAAGCGTGACCGGCGGAGGACCGCGTCTCAGCGGCTGCGTTTCTGTCGTTGATCCGACCCCGCTGTTGGCTATGACGATCGCCAGAATGACGCCAAAGGGTATCAGGCACAGGCTCAGCCGGGCGATACCGAATGCTCGTTTCGCAGGCGGTGAGAACTCCGACGTATCTTCTGTCAGGACAATCCCAAGCCAACGATGCGAAGTCGCCGGATCGAACAACCCCGGAACGGGCCGAGGGTCGCCTACTTGTCGCCGTTGCCTCGGCAAGCGACGCGCTGCGCTGACAGTCGAAAGCCAATAAGCGACGACTGGTCCGAGCATGATCGCGGTGACGAGCCACATACGCATGCTTCGACTTTGGCATAGCGCTCGTTCTTGAACCAGTCAGGCTATGGATGTCTGCTTTGGGTCGCGAAGCGAAATTGACCCACCGTCAGAAAGCCGACTTCAGATTGGGACTGCAGGCGCTGCCGGCCTTGGCTAAGGCCCGCCCTGGGGTTTCACCCCCGAAGCAAGGCCAGGGCGACGCGGGGTTCGGACGAAACCTCGAAACCGGCCATGGACCACCCGGACTCATCGGCCAGGGCCTCGACCGTCTCTCGCGTGAACTTGCGCGAGCTTTCGGTGTGGAGGGTCTCGCCGGCCAGGACGTGGAAGGTGCAGTCGCCGACGTGCGCGGCGGTTTGACGCAGCGCCTGGAGGTGCATCTCCATCCGCGACTGATCAGGGTTCCAGACCGCGCGGTGGACGAAGGCGTCGAGGTCGAAATCGGCGCCCAGCTCGGCATTGGCCCGGACCAGGACGTTCAGGTTGAAGGCGGCGGTGACGCCCTGAGCGTCGTCGTAGGCGGCGACCAGGGTCGCGGGATCCTTGACCAGATCGACGCCGAGGATGAACAGCGCGCCCTCCCCCAGCATCCGGCGCGCCGCAGCGAGGAAGCGAACCGCCTCGTCCGGCTCCAGATTGCCGATCGTCGAGCCGGGGAAGAAGCCGATGCGGCGGCCCTTCGGCAGGTCGTCCGGCAGGGGCGACAGATGTTCGAAATCGCCGAGCAGGGGCTGGACGCGAAGCCGGGGATAGTCGGCGGACAGGCGGGCGACGGCGTCAAGCAGGGCCGCCTCGCTGATGTCGAGCGGCACATAGGCCCCGAGGTCGGGCGCGGCGTCGAGCAGAAGGCGGGTCTTTTCGCTGGCGCCCGAGCCGAACTCCACCAGAACGGCGTCGGGGCCAAAGTCGGCGGTCAGGGCGGCGGCGCGGTCGCGCAGCAGGCCGGTCTCCTGACGGGTCGGATAATATTCCGGCAGTGCCGTGATCTCTTCGAACAGCCGCGAGCCCTCGGCGTCGTAGAACCATTTGGGCGGGATCGACTTCTGGGGGCGGGACAGGCCCTGGACCAGATCGCGCCGGAAGGCGGCGGTCTGGGCGTCCTCGGTGAAGTTCGGGCGCCCGCGCGGGGCGTCTTCGGCCAGTCTCAGACCCATGAAGGCCCACCTCTGTTGGGGATAGAAGAAGTTGCGATAGCTGACGCGGGCGTGGCCGGGGGGCGTGGCGAAGGCGCCGCCGCGCAAAACCATCTGATTGGCCATGAACTTGCCGTTGTACTCGGCCGCCGTGCCGGGCGTCGGCTGGAAGCCGGGGTATGGGGCGTAGGCGCTGGACGTCCACTGCCAGACCTCGCCCGACAGGTTGGAGAAGGCGTGGGGGGCCGTGGTCGCGGCGTGCTCCCACTCGGCCTCGGACGGCAGGCGTTTGCCGGCCCAGCGGGCGTAGGCCTCGGCCTCGTAGAAGCTGATGTGACGCACCGGAGCGGCGGGATCGACGGGCGCGCGACCGGTCAGGCTCAGGACCGTCCAGTCGTCGCCGTCGCGGCGCCAGTAGAGGGGCGCGGTCCAGGCCTCGGCCTTGACCGTGGCCCAGCCGTCGGACAGCCACAGCTCGGGCCGGGCGTAGCCGCCGTCGGCGATGAAACCCAGCCAGTCGCCGTTGGTCACCAGATCGGCGGCCAGGGCGAAGGGCTCCAGCCAGACCCGGTGCGACGGCCCCTCGTTGTCGAAGGCGAAGCCGGCGCCGTCGTGACCGATCGAGACCAGGCCGCCGTCAAAGGCGACGACGCCGCCGCGCGTAGCCTCAAGCGGAGCCTGTCGCGGCTCCACCGCATAGGCGGCGGGGTCCAGCGGCGAACAGGCCATCAGGTTCAGGAGGTCCATCAGGAACAGCTCCTGATGCTGCTGGTCGTGGTGCAGGCCCAGCTCGAAAAGATAGCGCTCAAGACCGCTCGACGGGCCCGATGCCAGCCAGGCGGCCATGCGGCGGTCGATCTCGCGCCGATAGGCCAGGACCTCGTCCACCGAAGGACGGGTGATCAGGCCGCGCCGGGCGCGCGGCACCCGCTCGCCCAGGGCCTCGTAGTAGGAGTTGAACAGCTGCTGGAAGCGCGGATCGACCGGCTGATAATCCGGGTCGGCCGACAGGATCATGGCCTCGAAAAACCAGCTGGTGTGGGCCAAGTGCCATTTGCCGGGGCTGCAGTCGGGCATGGACTGGGCCGCCAGGTCCTCGGGCGACAAGCCTTCCGCCAGGGCGGGCATTGCGGCCCGGACTTCCCGGAAACGGGCCACGTCGGACGCCGCCCGCGTATCGGGCTCGAAGCGCGCATTCATGTCAGCCGTCCGCCCCTGTCGCAAGACCCCGGCGGGCCGTCTTCCGATCTGGAAAACGTCAAGTCCCGCCGCAGGTTCCCCGAAACCTGGTCGCCGTAACGGCGAATTTCAAGCGGGGCGGCCGCCGTGTTTGGCGTATTCCAGCCGGGCGATGGTGCGGTTGTGCACCTCGTCCGGGCCGTCGGCGATGCGCAGGGTGCGCACCGTGGCGTAGAGTTCGGCCAGGGGGGTGTCGGCCGAGACGCCGGCGCCGCCGAAGGCCTGAATGGCGTCGTCGATGACCTGAAGCGCCATACGCGGGGCGGCGACCTTGATCTGGGCGATCTCGGAGCGTGCGTTCTTGGCCCCCGCCTCGTCCATCATCCAGGCGGCCTTCAGCACCAGGAGGCGGCACATTTCGATATTGGTGCGGGCGTCGGCGACCCGCTGCTCCCACACAGAATGTTCGGCCAGCTGTTTCCGGAAGGCGGTGCGGTTCAGCAGACGCGTCACCATCAGCTCCAGCGCCCGTTCGGCCGCGCCGATCACGCGCATACAGTGGTGGATACGGCCCGGGCCGAGGCGCCCTTGCGCGATCTCGAACCCCCGGCCCTCGCCGGCGATCAGGTTCTCAGCCGGGACGCGGACGTTCTCCAGCACCACCTCGGCGTGGCCGATGGGGCGTTCGTCATAGCCGAAGACCGACAGCATCCGCTCGACGCGGAAGCCGGGCGTATCGACGGGGACGATGATCTGGGACTGTTGGGCATGGGTGGCGGCGTCCGGGTCGGTCTTGCCCATGACGATGGTCACGGCGACGTTCGGATGGGCCATATTGGTCGACCACCATTTGCGGCCGTTGATGACATAGTGGTCGCCGTCGCGCTCGATCCGGGTCTGGATATTGGTGGCGTCGGACGAGGCGACCTCGGGCTCGGTCATCAGGAAGGCCGAGCGGATCTGGCCCGCCATCAGCGGCTTCAGCCAGCGGTCCTGCTGCGCGGCGTCGCCGTACATGTGCAGGACTTCCATATTGCCGGTGTCGGGGGCGTTGCAGTTGAACACCTCGGCCGTCCAAAGATGGCGGCCCATCATCTCGGCGAGGGGGGCGTATTCCAGGTTCGTCAGACCGGCGCCGTGGTCGCCCGGCAGGAACATGTTCCACAGGCCCGCCTCGCGGGCGGCGGCCTTCATGGCCTCCATGACCGGGGGCTGGCGGTTCGGATTCTCGTGCACCTGGGCGAAATATTCGGCCTCGCGCGGGATGACCTGTTCGTCGAGGAAACGGCGCACGCGGGCGTGCCAGTCCAGGGCGCGGTCGGAATGTCTGAAGTCCATGTCGTTTCCTCTTCTTCGGTCGCGTCTCTGACGGACGCCGATACGAAAACGGCGCGGCTCCGGGGGGAGCCGCGCCGCAATCAACTCTTGATCAGCCTGGCATCAGCGCTTCAGCAGCGGGGCCAGCTTCTGGGCGATCATCATGTCGCCGGCGATCTTCAGCTTGCCCTGCATGAAGGCCATCATCGGGTCCAGCTTGCCTTCCGACAGGGCCATGAAGTCGTCCCACTTCATCGAGACGGTGGCGTCGGCGGGCTTGTCTTCGTTGGTGACGGTGTTCGGCACCGAGGCGCCGTCGATGAAGATCTTGCCCTCGTCGCCGAGGTCGAGCTTCACGGTCTTGCCCAGACCGGAGTTGTCGCCGACGGCGTTGCGGATGTGGTCGGTGACTTGTGCGAGATCAGGCATTGGGGGCGTCTCCCTTGGACGTTGAGACACATGCCGTAACCCGCATCGCGCGGGGCGCCAAGATCACGTCGGGTAAAGCTGTCGTCACTTGTCCTGAGGCGAGCGCGAGTAGAGGCTGGCCAGGCCCAGCGCGCCCATGAAGAAGACGAAGGCCGCAACGATGGCGGCGACGAAGGGAACGGCGTCGTGGGGCATGGAAAATCTCCTCTGCCCCAGCCTCGCGCCGCGAAAACGGCCCCGCCTTGATCCGGATCAAACCTGCGGAATCCGGCCGTCAGGCTTCGGGATCGCCGTCGCGGAACCGCCATTTCATCGCCAGCACGCAGGAGGCCATGACCAGAGCGCAGGCGTTGGCGACCGTCACCGGCCAGGCCTGGGTCATCACCCCATACACCACCCAGAGGACGAAACAGGTCACGGTCAGGGAATAGGTCTTCAGACTGACCGAAGAGGCGTCCCTCTCCTTCCAGATCTTGATCGCCTGGGGCGCAAAACTGGTGACGGAACAGATCGCGGCGGCGGAGCCGACGATATTGGCGATCAGATCGCTCATTCGGGGGTCGTCCGCTGTCTCATGAAGGCCCAACAGCGGACGGCCGATCAAGGTTCCTGAACCGCCGGCGCCAGAAGAGGCGCGACCGCGCGCGTGGTGTTCAGCGAGGCGGCAAAGCCCGGCCCGACCCGCTGCGGTCCCAGCTGTTCATAGGCGTAGCCCAGCGCCAGCACCCGCGCGTCCTGCCACCGGCCGCCGATGAAGCTGAGCCCCACGGGAAGCCCGCCCACCTGCCCCATGGGCACGGTCAGATGGGGATAGCCGGCCACGGCCGGCAGGGTCGAGGCCGAGCCCAGATAGTGGTCGCCGTTGACGATGTCGGTGGTCCAGGCCGGGCCAGTGGTGGGGGCGATCAGGACGGCGACGTCATTGTCCTTCAGCAGCCGATCGATCCCCTCGGCCCCGGCCAGACGCAGCGAGGTCTCGCGCGCCGCCACATAGGCAGGATCGGACAGCCCCCCGGTCGCTTCCGCGGCCTCGAACAGGTCCTGGTCGAACAGGGCCAGCTCGCGCGGGTTCGCGCGGTTGAAGGCGATGACGTCGGCCAGGGTGCGGGTCTTGACCTGGGCCGGATCGGTGGTGGCGAGATAGGCGTTCAGATCCGCCTTCAACTCGGTCAGCAGGACGGTGAATTCCGCGCTGCCGACAGCGTTCATGTCCGGCCCGTCCTTGATCTCGACCAGGACGGCGCCCGCCTGGCGCAACCGTTCGAGATTGGCTTCAAAGACGGCGTCCGTCCCGTCGGAATAGCCGGTCAGAAACCGGGCGACGCCGATCCGGACCCCGCTGAGGCTCGCCCCGTTCAGGGCCGCCGCATAGTCGGTCTTGCGGGCGTCGGCCTCAGCCGTCGCCGGATCGGCGGGGTCGGTCCCGGCGATGACGTTCAGCACGATGGCGGCGTCCCGGACGGTCCGGGTCATCGGCCCGGCGGTGTCCTGGCTGTGGCTGATCGGCACGATGCCCGTCCGCGACACCAGGCCGACGGTGGGCTTGAACCCGACCAGACCGTTCATCGCCGCCGGACAGGTGATCGATCCGTCCGTCTCGGTGCCGATGGCCACGATGGCGAAGCCCGCCGCCACCGCCGCGCCCGAGCCCGAGGACGAGCCACAGGTGTTGCGGTCGCGGGCGTAGGGATTGCGGGTCAGGCCGCCCACGGCGCTCCAGCCGCTGATGGAGTGGGACGAGCGGATATTGGCCCATTCCGACAGATTGGACTTGCCGATCAGCACCGCCCCCGCCGCGCGCAGCCGGGCCGTGATCGGCGCGTCGCGGTCCGGCTGGTTCGCGGCCAGGGCCAGGGAGCCCGCCGTGGTCGGCATGCCGCGCGCCTCGACATTGTCCTTGATGACCAGGGGGACGCCGTCCAGCGGCAGGGTCTGTCCGGCGAGGCGGCGGGCGTCGGAGGCGCGGGCGTCCTCGAGCGCAGCGGGGTTGATCGCGATCAGGCTGTTGATCGCAGGACCGGGCTCGCCGAACCGGCCTTCGGCGTCATAGGTGCGGATCTGGCTGAGGAAGAAGCGCGCCATCTCCTCCCAGGAGCCGTAAGGCGTACGCTCGCGCTGAACCCAGGCGATGTCGGCGTTCGGCGGCGGCGGCGGGGGCGGCGGCGTCTGCGCCGAGGCGAACGGCGGCGCGACGCCGGCCAGGACGACGGCGAGCACGCCGGCCAGAATTTTGGTCTTCAACATGTTCGCCCCTGCGCCTTGGTTCAGTCGTCAGTCCGCGGTCTCAGCCCTCTTGCCGATCGTGCGGTCCAGGAAGTCGAGATAGGTTCGCCATTGCTGAAGCTGCCGCGGTTCGCCGCGAACGCCGTGCCGCTGCCCGGGATAGAGCATCATCTCGAAGGGCGTGCTCTTGGCCTGGAGGGCGTCGATCACCCGGGTGGCGTTGCCGAAGATGACATTGTCGTCGGCCATGCCGTGCAGGATCAGCAGACGGCCGGTCAGGTCGTCCAGGCGCGGCAGGATGTCGGTGGCGGCGTAGCCGTCCGGATTGTCCTGGGGCGTCGACATGTAGCGTTCGGTGTAATGGGTGTCGTACAGGCTCCACTCGGTCGGGGCGGCCCCGGCGAGTGACGAGGCCAGGCCGGCCTCCGGCTCGGTCACGGCCAGCAGACTGAGGAAGCCGCCGAAGCTCCAGCCCATCATGGCGATGCGGTCTGCATCGACATAGGGCAGGGTTTTCAGCCATTTGGCGGCCAGGGTCTGATCCTCGACCGCAGGAATGCCAAGGCGGCGATAGATGCTGGTCTCGAAGGCCTGGGACCGGTCGCCCTCGCCGCGGTTGTCCACGCGGAAGACGATATAGCCGGCCTCGGTC
>Ga0208958_1002630_pt1 | contig 15107 bp, 16 predicted proteins | sample RifOxyB1_FD_184032 | JGI IMG/M metagenome (GOLD analysis project Ga0208958, IMG submission 184032) | Soil microbial communities from Rifle, Colorado - Rifle Oxygen_injection B1 (SPAdes) | ecosystem: Environmental > Terrestrial > Deep subsurface > Rock core/Sediment | place: Rifle, Colorado... | reverse complement strand
TTGAATTTTGAGTTTTATAGTTTCTCTTCTAATTATTTCTCTCTTCAAATTTGTTCACCTCCCTTTTAAGGGAGTGTAACAAATGTTATGAACCTACACATTTATTCTCATTCCTATAATCTTAAATACCCAAAAAAACTCAAAATAAACATGAGAAAAAGACCTGAATTTAGCAGGAATATCTATGACCCCAGAAACATACAGCAAGTAATGTCAATTCTAGAAAAACAGTTCAATTACACAGAAAGAACAACACTCAATAGAATGAGACAGGATGAAAACAAAGACCCATTTAAAATACTAATATCCTGCCTATTATCCCTAAGATCAAGAGATGAAACAACAGAAAAGATATCCAATCACTTATTTCAAATAGCAGACACTCCTGAAAAAATCCTATCCATACAACTAACAAAATTAGAAGGAATAATCTATTCAACAGGGCATTATCATAAAAAAGCACTAACTCTCCAAAGTGTTTCCCAAGAATTAATTAACAGATTCAAATCTCAAGTTCCTAATACCAAAGAAGATTTAATATCAATCAAAGGAATAGGCCCAAAAACAGCGAATATAGTTTTAAATTTTGCATTTAATCAACCAACACTACCAATTGATACACATTGCCATAGAATTCCCAATAGACTCGGATGGCTAAGAACAAGAACACCAGAACAAACAGAAAAAGTATTAGAAAAAATACTTCCGAAACAATATTGGTTTGAATTTAATGGAATCTTTGTTCTTTTTGGAAGAACAATCTGCACACCAATATCCCCCAAATGTTCCCAATGTTTAATTAGCAGATATTGTCAAAAAATTGGCGTAGAAAAATATAGATAACTACTTTTTAACATTCACCCATTTTCCAGTATAGGAACATACTCCATCAAAAATCCATTCTTTTTCAGCAACAAGTCTCCATTCCTTTTCTTTACTAATTCCAAAACAAACAACATAAACCCGGGTTATTCTTCCAAGTGGAGGATAATCAATAATTAATTCACTTCCAATCCCCCGATTATCTGCTGAAAATTCATTCCCATTTCTATCAGATAAAACTTTAATCAATCCTCTAGAATCCCTAATAAGACTCGGTTCTTGTCTATAGAGTTTATTTTTATCTCACATATAAGATATAGAATAACTGCTGATAAATTTAAAAAAAGAAAAAAATCTACCTCTGTTTTGCACCTCTTACTAGTCTAAAGTAAGATTTATTATAACTTTCTTCTTATATTTTCAATATGTTCTGAAATCTCTTCGCCTTTCTTAGTAAGCTCAATTAGTTTTATTCTTCCTTTCTTTTGGAAGTTAACTAAACCAAGAACTTCTAAAGTCTGCAAGATTTTTACTGCATGTGAGTACGTGCAGTCCACTTCTTTAGCCAATACAGACCCATATCTTACCTTAGACATTTTTCTCAAAGCAACAAGCATTAAAGCTGGCTTTCTTCTAAAAAAAATGTCGAAATTATCCTTCATTTTGTTATTTGTTTATTATTTATTATGTTTTGAAATCACATTTTTTATATGTATATTCCAAAACTATCTTAGTAATGTTCTATATTTCTTGTTTATAAAACTTCCTATAAAAAAAATTCATCTGCTAGTAACAAAATCAAGTCATATCAAAAAATAGTAACTTAATGTTACTACTACGTCACAGACTCATTTCCAGTCAGATCCTTGTACAAACCAAGATAGCCTTTTGCAAATAATTCAGTATTTCCTGCTACCATTTCTATATTTGTATTTCCATTTTTAAAAGAATTTTGCATAAATATGGTCAAATCAGGAGCTAAAAGTGATTTAACAGCTTCTTCCTTACTGATTATAATTCTTATGTCTTCCTCACTAGAATTCTCTTTTTTACTAACTGGAACATCATTAACAATTTCAGAAATATAGGTTTCATCACCAAGAACAGTTTCAATAAAAGGATTGCCAAAACCAATAGCCCAATGAAGTCCATCAGCACCAATAGCATATAAAATATAATCCACATAGCTTTCATTAAATTCCCTAACCCCCTGTTTAATAACTTCAGTTTCATTATAACTAGAATTTAAACCAAAATTAGAGTTATTAGTATAATTCCCAGAAATATTATTTAAATTAATAAGAGAATTCCTATTTTTAATCAAATCCAAGGGATTTTTAGTAACAGCTGAAATACGCCTAATTTGCTCATTATTAGAACCAGATACAACAAATAAATATCCAATATATCCTACCAATAAGACTAATATCAATATTATAAAAAATACAATTAATCCAATAATCCCCTTTTTACTTTCCATAGCACTAAAACCAAACAAGAATATTTAAATATATTCTAAATCATATAAATATTACAATGATAGACATTAAGCTAATAAGGGAAAATCCAGAGATAGTAAAAGAAAACATAAAAAAGAAATATCAAACCCAAAAACTTCCACTAGTTGATGACGTAAGGAAAAAAGATGAAGAATGGAGGAAGTTAAAATTTGAAGCAGATAATTTAAGAAAAGAAAGGAATAAAGTTTCTGAACAAATAAACAAGGCTAAAAAGGAAAAAAACGAAAAACATGCCCAAGAATTAATTAAAAAAGCCAAAGAGATTCCAGAAGAAATAGAAAAAATAGAAAAAAAAGCAGATAACTTAGAAGAAGAAATAAAAGAAATAATGTATAAAATACCGAACATAATTCACTCTTCAGTTCCAATTGGAAAAGACTCATCTGAAAATGTAGAAATAAAAAAAATAGGTTCTCCAAAAGTTCCAAACTATGAAATATTTAACCATGCAGAACTAGCTGAAAAATTAGGGGGAGTAGATTTTGATACAGCTAGAGATAAAACTTCTGGAAAAGGATTCTATTACCTAAGGGGAAAACTTGCTATTTTACATTCTGCAATGCTTGCATTAGCAAGAGATTATATGATTGAACAAGGATATGAATATTGCATTCCACCTTTTATGATTAAAAGTGATGTTGTAAAGGGAGTAATGTCTTTTGCAGAAATGGATGCAATGATGTATAAAATAGAAAATGAAGACCTTTATTTAATAGGAACTTCAGAACACTCAATGATAGGAATGTTCAAAGACAAAATATTACTAAAAAAAGACATTCCAATAAGATTAACAAGCTATTCTCCATGTTTTAGAAAAGAAGTAGGCTCCCATGGACTTGAAGAAAAAGGATTCTATAGGGTTCATCAATTTGAAAAACAAGAAATGATAGTTATATGCGAACCAGAAGATTCCTACAAATTTTATGATGAAATGTTAAAACATACTTTAGGAGTTTTCAAAGCACTAGAAATACCGGTAAGAGTACTCGAATGTTGTTCAGGAGATTTAGCAGATTTAAAAGCAAAATCCTGTGATGTTGAAGCCTGGAGTCCAAGGCAAAAAAAATACTTTGAAGTAGGTTCACTAACAAACATGGAAGAAGCTCAGGCAAGAAGATTAAAAATTAAAATAACTAATAAGAAAAATTACTTTGCCCATACATTAAATAATACTGTTCTTGCAAGTCCAAGAGCAATAATAGCTTTTATGGAAAACCACCAACAAAAAGATGGTTCTATAAAAATTCCAAAAGCTCTTTGGAAATACACTGGTTTTAAAGAAATAAAAGTAAAAAAGTAATCTTTAATGATTGCATTCTAGTAAACAAATCATAAGCTTTTTAAAGCATATTTTCTAGCCCTATAAACCTAACAATGACAGAATACAATATTAACAATAATATATGTGCCTTAGAACGAGCTTTAGAATTATTAAAGATGACTGCAGACACTATATATTATGTAATCAAAGATCCAAACCCTGATATGAGATTAGTTGAAGCAAATTTAGCCATGTTCTATAGAGTAAAAGGAATACCTCCACTAGGAGACCACTTAACAACATTAGAAAAACTTGCTGTTGTAGCAGATATTGCATCAATAGAAGCCTATTCAAGAATAAGTGGAATAGAAAAAATAGATTCAGCAGTACCAAGAAAAAGTCATAGGAAATTAATAAATTCTTTATTAACCTGTGCAAGAGAATTATATACAATTGAAAATGCAAGCAATCATGTAAGAATGTCAAGAGAAAATATATCTAAAAGAGTTGAAATAGCCATAAACTTCCAAACCCATCAATTTCATTAATTAACCATACTTAAGTTTTTTAAACCTAGGTTAATTCTTATTTACAATGGAAAATAATCCCTCACACATTGCAATTATTCTTGATGGTAATAGAAGATTTGCAAAAAGACTAATGCTAGAACCATGGAAAGGCCATGAATATGGAAGAAAAAAAGTAGAAGATATTATAAGATATGCATCATCCTTAAAAATTAAACAATTAACTTTCTACGCATTGTCTCAAGAAAACATGAAAAGCAGACCAAGAAATGAACTAGAATATTTATTTCGATTGTTTAAAGAAGTTTTCTCAACAATGGATAGAAAAGAAATAAAAAAGAAAAGCATAAAATTCAGATTTCTAGGAGATTTAAATCTCCTGCCATTGGAATTAAAAAAAGAATGTCTAAAACTAGAAAAAGAAACAAAACATAACTCAAAGCTAATAGTAAATATTGCCATGGCCTACGGAGGAAGACAGGAAATAATACTAGCAATTAAAAAAATAATAAAAAATAAAATACCAGAAAACAGAGTAACAGAAAAAATAATTGAAAAATATCTTTATTTATCATCAAAACCCGACCTAATCATAAGGACAGGTGGTGAGAAAAGATTGTCCAATTTCCTTCCATTCCAATCAACCTATTCAGAGCTTATTTTCATTGATAAAATGTGGCCAGAATTCACAAAAGAAGATTTAATTCATTGCATTCAAGAATTTCAATCAAGAAAAAGAAGATTTGGAAAATAAGTATATAAAATGAAAATAATAAAGCAAAAAGAACTGATTAATTCTATAGAGAATAATATAAAAAAAAGTATTTATAATGAATATATCTATTTTTTAGTTAAAAAATATTTCAAAGAAGATAAGGTTTATATCTTAGGGGGCGCTGTAAGAGATTCAATAATAAACTATTACTATAAAAAAAATTTAAAACCAAATAATTTTGACATTATCATAGATGATTCATATAGGAAAATAGATTTATTTAAGAAATTGAAAAATGAAAAAAATGTCAGTTCAAATAGTCATGGTTCAGTAAGATGGAAACCTAAAAAAGATATTGAAATAGACATTACTACAACCTCAAACTCAAATCCGATTAAAAATGGAAAAAAAGTAAAACCTTCATTAAATCTATTTTTAAAAACTTGTGATTTTAACACAGGGAGTATTGCTTATGATATAAAGAAAAAGATTATTTATGATTTTCGAGCGATAAATGGTATAAAAAACAAGAGAATAGAGATTATTGGAGGAAATGACCCGATTTATAAGATAATACTAAGGCTAGTGTTACAATCAAAAAGATTAGACTTTTTATTAGGAAAAAAAGAAATTAGGCTAATAAAGAATAAATACTCAAAGGGCTTAGATAAAGATATTAAAAAATATTTAATTTCAAAAAATAGATTAAAAGATTTTAGTAAATTTAAAAAAGAAATAAAAAAATACTTATAATGGAAAAACAAAATAAACCAAAAAAATCATTCAAAATTCTAGCCGCAGGTGATTTTCATGGTGATTCTGCAATAACCAAAAAATTAGCAGATAAAGCCTACAGGGAAAAAGTAAATCTTGTTATTTTAACAGGAGATATAACTTCTCCACTAGAAACTAAAAATCTATTAAAACCATTTGTTGAAAAAGGTGAAAAAGTAGTTTTTGTTCCAGGAAACTGGGATTCAAGTGAAGTTGTAAATTTTCTCTCCCATTTATATGGAATAAAAAATCTTTCTGAAAAATATGTCAAATATGATAATGTAGGCATATTTGGAGTAGGAAGCCCTGACTGGCAAATGGAATTAGATGATAAAAAAACCTTTGATAAATTAAAAAAAGATTTTGATAAGCTAAATCAAGATAAAACCCTAGAAAAAAAGATAATGGTAAGTCATCTTCATGCAGCAGGAACCAAATCTGAGTTTTCAGGAGTAAAAGGCAGTGATGCATTAAGAAAAGCAATTGAAAAATTCCAGCCAGACTTATTTATCTCAGGACATATCCATGAAGCAGAAGGATTAGTTGAAAAAATAGGAAAAACTAAAGTAATCAGTGTAGGAAGAAAAGGAACAATTATTGATTTATAAAATGTTAAACCAAGATTTCTTCAATGAATTATCAAAAAAAATCCAACCCTATTTCATAAAAGGTGGAAGCCATGCTTTTGATCACACAGAAAGAGTCTACAATCTTGCATTAAAGCTTTCAAAAAATAAGGAAGCTGATTTAGATATAATAAAAGCTTCTGCACTTCTTCATGATATATCCCAATTAAGAGAACATAATAAAGAATGTGAATGTCATGCAGAAGATGGCGCAAAACTTGCAGAAAAAATTCTAAAAGAAATGAATTTTCCAGAAGAAAAAATAAAACAAATAGTCTATTCCATAAAAGTCCATCGTCATAGCAAAAAAATAAAAGCAGAAACAAAAGAAGCTGAAATTTTGCAAGATGCAGACAGGTTAGATGCTTTAGGAGCAATAACAATTGCAAGAATGTTTTCCTCAGGAGGAGAGCTTAACAGGCCACTCCATAAACCAGAAGTTCCATTTGATAATCCTAAATTTAATATTTCAACAATGCATGGATTTTATTCAAGAATATTAAAAATAACTCCTGAAACATTTAATACAAAAGAAGCAAAAGAAATTGCAAAAGAAAGATACAAATTTGTAGAAGTATTTTTAGACAGATTCCTAAAAGAATGGAAAGGAGAACTGTAATTAATATTATTAAATGATTAATTTAAGTTTTCTATTAATAATCTCTTTAATTTTTAAATCCCCAATAACTCCTATTTTTTTATAAATAAGACTTCTATGCAAAGTAAAAATCATATCTACATAAATAAAAGAATCAAAACGAATATCTCCAACACAAGCATCTTTGGGAAGCAATATCTCATATTTTTGAATTCCCCTGCGTTTTGTAGTGATTTGACAAAGAATGAAATTTTCACCCTCTAAAGAATTAATAACTAATGCAGGTCTTTTTTTCGTTTTAGTTAGATTACTAAATGGAAAATCAACTAAAACAATATCAAATTTTTCAAGAGTCATTGTAAATAAGCAAAAGATTCTTCATCCTCTTTAGATGCCCATGATTCAGATAATAATTTTTCATCTCCAAGAAATCTAGCATTGTCCCAATCATCCTTATCCAAATGTTCAAGTTCTTCAACTCTCTTTTGAACGCATTTTCTAACAAACTCGCTCCATTTTATTTCAGAATATCTTCTCATTTTCCTATAAACTTCATCATCTATAGAGAGGGTTATATTTGTCATAATCTAATAAGTGAGCTCACTTATATAAATCTTTTGGTTATTATCAGCAGTATTTCTAAAGAATCACCAAATCCTTTGGATTTGTACTCACACATAAATGCTTCAGGAATTTTTAATTCCTGATAGTACTCAGAAATCCATAAAAGATTTCTGACATGGGGGTTTGTACGGATTTGGGGAGGACCAGAAAAAATCCAAGTAACTTAAGACCACTACATAAATGTAGTGGATTTTTTATGTGTATTAAAAGGCAATAGAACAACCTTTAAATATTCAAATCAATTAGTAGATTCATAAAAAGAGATGCTAGAAAATTTAATAACAGGTCATGAAATTGATTTCTTAATAAAATTAATCATATGTTTAATTGGAGGTCTTTTAATTGGAATTGAAAGAGAATCAAGAGGAAAATCAGCAGGAATCTCCACCCATGCATTTGTCATTGGAGGAGCAATGGCATTTACAATTCTTTCTATTTTCATAGATCCAAATGAACCAGCAAGAATAGCTGCTCAGATAGTATCAGGAATTGGATTTCTAGGGGCAGGAATAATATTAAAAGAAAGTAATGGAGAAGTAATAAATCTGACAACAGCTGCAAGCATATGGTTTTCAGCTGCAATTGGAATGTTAATTGGTTTTGGCTGGTATTTAACAGCAGGAGTTGCGATAATATTTGCAATCTTCACCCCAAGAATACCGCATATTTGGGGAAGAAAAGATTACGAAAATAGAAAACATGGAAGAATCGTTGGATAAAAAAAGCTTATTATAATTCAACTAACACTTCTCTCCAATTACTCCAATCCATCCTCCGTTTGCCTTGGACATGACAATTATAATTTCTAATAAACAGAACATGTTCCCAAGAAGGAGTTATTAGACCTTTAATCTCAGGTTTATCGTCAATTAATCTATCACCAAAAATAAGAGTTTTATCATCAGTTAATATTAATTTTCTTGCATAAGTTCTTCCAAGTTTTGCTTCAAGCCATTTATACTTTTGAGCCACACAAGTTTCATAAACCTCATGTGGGGTTGAACAAAAAATAACATGATGACCACGATTATTTATTTCAGTTACTGATTCTAAACTTCTTGGAACAGGAGGAATAGCTAACTGAAATTCAGGAGAATATAAAACTGCTTCAACAAGATTTAGACTTTCAGGAGTATATTCATCTTTTATATGAAAATGAGTTCTATCCACCTTAAACTCAGGATTATCAGGATATCTAGCCCTAAGGACGCTATAAAATCTTTCGCTGGTATCTGCCATTACATCATCCATATCTATTAAAATTATCATACAAAAATCATTAAAAATAGTTTTTTAAACATATTTATTCTCTAATATCTATGAAAAAAACAAAGTACGATTCCTATAATATAAATGGATTACCAGAAGGTTGTAAATACTGTGTAAAAGGAAAAAAATTAGTCATCTTTATATCAGGAATATGCTCAAGAAATTGTTGGTACTGTTCATTAAGTGAAAAAAGAAAAAACAAAGACATAATTCTATTTAATGAAAGACAAGCAAATTCAATAAAAGAAATGATAAAAGAAGTTAAAGAAAGTAAAGCTACTTCAGCAGGAATTACAGGAGGAGATCCTTTATTATTTTTATCAAGGACAATAAAATATGCCAAAGCTCTAAAACAAACATTTGGAAAAAAATTCCACATCCACATTTATCTTCCAACAAAATTAGTAACAAAAGAAAGATTATCAAAATTATCAAAATACTTAGATGAAGTAAGATTTAATCCAGAATACACAATTAATCAAAGTGATAAAGCAATGAAATCGGACATTGAAAAAATAAAACTAGCCCAATTGTTCTGGAAAAAACAAAACATTGGCATAGAACTTCCAATGATTCCCAATCAAAAAGAAAATTTCCTAAGATTCATTGAAAAATCAAAAGATTACATAGGATTTGTTAATTTAAATGAATTTGAGCTATCAGAAACAAATTGTAATAAGGTAACAAAAGAATATAAATTAAATCAAGGAGGATATACAATAAAGGACTCAATAAAATCCGGATTATGGTTAATAAATGAAATAAAGAGAAGGAATATTAGACTAAAAGTTCATCTCTGCACAGCAAAATTAAAAAATGACCATCAGTTTAAAAACAGACTAAATCTTCACAACATTCTACCCTACGGTAAAAAAACAAAAGATGGAACTGTAAAATATTTAGTTATTAACAATCCCAATAAAAAAATAATTCAAAACATTAAAAAATTAAACAATCAATACTTCTTAGATAAAAAGAAAGATAGAATATTAATATCCAATAAACTTGCAAATAAAATAATAAAGAAATTAAACATCAAAAAAACAATGTGCCACCCCAACTTAAAAGTGGGGGTTTGTGATAAGCACTTGTTTTTAGGATGCTCAGAAATTAAAGCACCTAAAAAGTATCCACTTACTAAAGTAAGTGATTTAATTTCTGACATAAAAATATTGCTAATAGAAGAATTTCCAACCTATGATAGAATAGAAGTTGAAACTCAAGAGATAAATTAAAATGCCAACAATAGAACAATACAATAGAAAACACAATAACCAGCTTCCAGAAATAAAAGGAAAAAAAGTTATTATTACACCAATACCCAAATCAGAAGAATTCTATAAATTATATCACAAATGGCTTTCAAATGAGAAATTAAAATTACATCTAGGAGAAGAAGGCATGAACTATACTCTAAAAGAAATAATGGAAATGCATGATGAATGGAAAAATGATTTTAAAAACATGACCTTTTGCATATTAAATAAAGAAACAAAAGAACCAATTGGAGACATTAATCTTTTTGATAGTGAAGACTTTCAAAATCTTCCAGAAATATCAATAATGCTAGGAGAACACTCTGGAAAAGGTTTTGGAACAGAAGCATCTCAATTATTAATAAACTTTGCATTTAAAAAAATAAAAATAAAAGAAATTAACTTAAATGTCTATAAAGATAATCTTGCAGCAGTAGGGCTATATAAAAAATTAGGTTTTAAAATAATAGGAGAATCAAAAGACGAAGACAACAGGGAAGAATATTTAATGAAAATCACCAAGGATTAAATATTCATAGCATTATCTTCATTAATCAATAAAAATTTTCAATTATATCTAAAACCAATACCTATCAGATTAATCAATTTCAATCATTAATCATATCCATCAATTCTTATATTTTCCTAACTACAATAATAATAATAATACAATCCACTAATATTCTTACACTTTTAGAACTTACAAAATATAACTATCTATTAATTATTCTAGTAACATTTTTCAATTCTTTTCTTAATAAATAATGTCTTACTATTGACAAGGAAATCCCATTAATAAGCAATAGCACTACTACGCTGCCCATAAACACCAATATTTTCCATGTTTCTGAATATACTTTAACAGGTCTATTGCAAGAAGGACAATTACCTCCACAGTCAATTCCAGTCTCATCATAATTCTGTTTTTTATCATAACAATAAGGACAATAAATATTTTTATCAAGTAAGAATTGTATGTTCAACTTCTTTAAACTATTATCAAAACTCAGTCTAGAAACTAATTCATTATTTTTATCAAAAACCTGCAATGTGTTTTGATAACAATCTTCTTTTGTCCTCAAAATTACATTGACTTTAGTATCACAAATTTTTCTTTCTTCTAAAACTACTTTTGTCACTACATTAATACATTCTCTTTTTTGCTGCCCCTTAAAATAAATATTATTATCAATAATATCACTTAGATTATAAACTGCATTGCAATCTCCCCATCCATCACAATTATAATTTCCATTTTCTTCTCTCCGATTATCAATAACAATGTCAACACCAACATTATCTCCATTATCATCAGTTCCATTTTTTCCACTTGCAAATCCACTTCCTCCACCCCCACCTCCACCACCATTATTGCCACCATTACTAGTTGCACTAGAAGAACTAATAGTCAATATAAAATTCCTGCAAGCACTTAAATTACCTCCATCTTGCCCACATACACTACTGATATTCGCATTAGGATTGCTTATTCCACTATCAATTGCACAAACAGTTATATTATGATTTCCAATAAAACTAGAATTAGTTGTAAAATTAATAACTCCTAAAGAACTTATATTAAACAAATGAGTGCCAGAATTAAAACTTATATTAAATGTCAAATTATTTGAAGTTTCATTTCCACTTTCAGTATCATTGACTCTTATTTGTTTGTAAAACACATTTCCAGTAACAACAGTCTGTGTTGAAATAACTTCCATAACAGGAGCATTATTTATTTCAATAACAGTTATATTAATTAAAGAAGAATTAATCTTAACACCATCATTCATAGTTATATTTCCAGCATATAATTTAGAACCATTATTAATTCCACCTGCATCTGCTTTTGTAAGAACTCCTGAAAATAATCTATATGATTTCAGAGTAGAACTTAAATTTTCAATATATTCTAAATCAAACAAGGATAAATTAATACTCCCACTAGGAACATCACCATCCAAATCACTTATATTAAACAAATAAGAAAGTGAACTTCCTTCACAAACATAATTATTTGTTAAATTTACAAAACTAGGGTAAGTCATACCCGAACTAAGAGAATTATTTACAGTATAATTTCTTGTATTTGAAACATTATAATTATTACTAGCCCCATTACCCCAAGAATGCCACTTATAAGAATATGTTCCATTTAATAAGAAATTATAGCTAGCATTGTAAACATTTGCACTTAAATTTTCAGCACTAACATTTGTATTATTTATTTCAAGCCAAACACTACCATTTGTATTTGCAACAGTTACATTAAACAACCCCCTTCCTGTTCCAGAAACAGAACCATTATTATCATAATAATCTGAAAAACTTGGATAAGTAGTATCAGACAATGTAAATACATCATTCAAGTTATTAAGTGAAGCAGATACATTATAACTATGGTTTGCAGTTAATGTTCCATTTGTAGCATTAATAGTATAATTTGAAGAATACGTTCTTGTTCCATTATTAACATACTCTGTTATTTCGGTTCTATTTGTAAATCCAGAAGAATTTGTAGTTAAATTAAAAGGACTTATTCCTGTAATATTATAAGCACTAACATTAGCATTATTAACAACATTTCCAGCAGAATCATTCACATAAGCTCGGTAATACCATTTCCTGAAGAGTTGCGAATTAGAAGAAACAGATTCTTTTGATAAATTGTAAGAACAGTTTGTAAATGTTGTATTCTTAGAACTTGATGTAAGCAAAGTATCATTAGCAACTCCAGAAACATTTATGCAATCTCGTATCTGAGTATTATTTGAAGAATCAATATAAAATCCATACGAACCAGCTGAATAACCAGTTGCATTTTGGTTTATGATTGTATTATTATGTGAAACAGATAAATAAACAGCATAACTTGAATTGCTTGTTCCTGTGTTTGAAATTAAGGTGTTGTTTGAAGATGAGTAAATAGCAATTCCAATATTGGAATTGCTTGTTCCTATATTATTTGTTAGAGTATTGTTGTTTGAAGATGAGTAAAGATAAATTCCAACACTGGAATTGCTAGTTCCTGTGTTTCCAGTAAGACTATTATAGCTTGCATTTGTTGTTAGCCAAATTCCAACACTGGAATTGCTAGTTCCTGTGTTAGATATCAAGGTATTGTTTGAAGATAACTGAAGCACAATCCCTGCACTGGAATTGCTTGTTCCTGTATTTCCAGTCATATTATTATTTGAAGATAAATAAATGAAAATCCCATAGCTTGATTTGCTTGTTCCAGTATTATTCACTAAAGTATTATTATTTAAACCAGCAAGATAAATCCCAACACCTAATTTGCTTGTTCCAGTATTATTTGTTAAAATATTATTATCTGAAGAAACCCAAAGATAAATTCCATTACTTGAATTGCTTGTTCCTGTATTTGATGTTAGATTATTATTTGAAGATAAATAAAGCCAAATTCCTCTACCAACACTAACATTAGCACTATTATTAAAAATTGTTCCATTATTAGCGCCATTGAAATAAATTCCAACTGCATTTTCATTTACTCCAGAATTTCCACCAACAGTTATATTGCAATTCTTTACAGTTGTATTCAATTGATTTGAATAAACACCTGAAACATTTTGAGTAGAACTAATGTAATTTCCACCACAATCCAAAGTCACATTTGCAGCAGTTATATTCATGCAAGCACTAGTCAAAGTGTTATTTGCAATATCATCTGTTAATAAATAAGTTCCAGAAACATTAAGAACTTGACAAGAATTTGGATTATAAATTTCAAATGTTCCATTCATGCTTGAAGTATTTCCAGTACTATCATTTGCATAAACAGTATAATTTATTTCACCAATATTCCAAGTAGAATTTGTACTAATAACCACACTCCAAAGATTTCCAGAAATCCAATTCATTACAGCCCTTAAAACAACAGCAGAAGTTTCAATACCACCAAGCCAAATCTTAAGCCAAACATTAGTAATATTTACATTATCTGTAATAGTTGCATTTATAGTAACATTATCTCCAATCTTAACTCTTCCACCACTAGTTCCTGAAGAATTTATTGCAACAACAGCACTGATATTAGGTGCAGTTGTATCAGAACTGCCAATTGTCAAAGTTCTTATTTCAGTTTGATTAGCATTTCCAACAGCATCTTTTGCACTTGCAAAATATGTATAAGTACCATTATCAAATCCAGCAGTTGCATTCTTACTTTGATTAATATACAAATAATATTGAGTTGAATTAAATTTCTGTAAATTAGAAACATACATTTCATAAACCTCATTAGCAGAAAGACTTTTGTTCCAAATTATTAATTCATCAATTGTTCCATTCCAAAATTCTGCACCAGTATGATATCCAATATTAATAGTCCCATTTCCTCCCTGAGGATTTCCACAAGATGTTGGTGTTCCGTTTTGAACCCCATTTAAATACATGATAATGCTGCTTCCATTAAAAACACCAACAATATGTGTCCAAGTGTTTAACTGAATTACTCCTGTGTGTGATTCTTTCCAAGCACCATCATATATCCACATTCCCATCATCCCCCCAGTCCCAGAATTTAAATTTAGATTATATCCATAACCAGCCCCATCACCCATAATAGCATTAGTAGATGAAATACGGGTTGGATAAATCCAAGCTGAAACTGCCAGATTACTTTGTATGTTTAAACTTGGACTACTTACAGAAACATAATCATCACTTCCATCAAAACTTATCCCTTTTCCATATTTTCCATTTGAAGTCCAATTGCAATTCATATCAGCAAAATTACAAGTCCCATTATTCCCATATTTTGAAGCATCATAAGTGAAATTATTATCACCTTCCCCCAAAGCAGTATTATTATCAAAATTCATCATAAGAACAAGCGAGTCATTATAAAAAGTATAATTTGTTCCATTCCAATTATATTTTACTTCACTCAAGTTAAATTCAGAAATTGAAACATTCACAACAATAGAACTATTTGCAGTTGATGCTCCACTAGCAGGTGTAGGTGATGTAAAATTAATTCCTGAAGCAACTCCTAAAACACTTACTGTTCTTTCTTCAGTCATATTCTCATTTCCAGCAGCATCTTTTGCACTTGCAAAATAAGTATAATTACTAGAACCAAAAGGTTCT
>Ga0208958_1002627_pt1 | contig 15124 bp, 22 predicted proteins | sample RifOxyB1_FD_184032 | JGI IMG/M metagenome (GOLD analysis project Ga0208958, IMG submission 184032) | Soil microbial communities from Rifle, Colorado - Rifle Oxygen_injection B1 (SPAdes) | ecosystem: Environmental > Terrestrial > Deep subsurface > Rock core/Sediment | place: Rifle, Colorado... | reverse complement strand
TATAGTTAAATAAGACACGGGTAGAAAACTAAATTTATTAATAATAACTATGAGTCCTGAAGAGCAGTTAGCAATATATGAAAAAGACACCAATGCTGAGGCTAATATTAGGAAGGCTATTACAGAAGCGTACCAAGACCTCAAGCCAGAATCTGAATTGGTACACACATATGAGAATTCACAGTTCCCATCGTTCTATAGTACCTTAAACGGGTACGGAACAGGGGCAGCAGACCTATCTCCAACAGCACAATTACAAAACGCTTGGGGAGAGGTAGGCAGAAGGTCCACTTCAGCCAACGTAGCACGTGATGTGTTTGATGTAAGAAGGGCAGGCATGGAAGATTTGATTAAGAGTGGAATGAACCAGTGGCAGCAGGGTTACACTGGAGCACAGAATTCATGGCAGAGATGGTGGGCACAGAAGCAGCATGAAGACCAGATGAGAATACAGAGGGCACAGATAGCAGCAATGAATGTAAACCGACCAACACCAACACCAACACCAACACCAGTAGACCCACAGAGTATTATAGACGCATACAACAGGTCAGTATTAGTGGGGAATTCACCAGAAATTATTAGACAGACTCAAGCTGATATAGCAGATAGGAGTAGCGGGTTCTGGGCAAAGACTGGTAACAATCTAATCAACAGTGGAAATATACTAAGGGGTAATTACAATGAATTAATTAAGCCCAACATAACAGGGGCTCTATCTAACTTATTTAAAAGATAATAATGAATCCAGAAATATTAAAATGGGCTATGTCACAAGAGGCATCCCCGTATTTACAGGATGTAGGAATAGACCCTAGTGCCATGTCTCAATTTGGTGGTAGTATGGGTGGTAGTATGGATATAAACCCTTATGCAGGATACCAGTCAGAGCTTATGAACTGGACAGAAGCAAACCCACAGAATCCCGACTTACAGATGTCCTTACTGGGTAGTTACTTTGACTCAATGAATCCTATGATGCAACAGCAACAACAGTATCAGCAAAGAACCGACGACCTAAACATGGCGTTAGCTTTAATGGAACTTGGAGATGTAGACACAGCAAGGCAGATTTTAAGTGGTTATGGATTTGGTTCACAGCAGTCACAAGGTGGATTAGGAGACTATCAATCACAGTCCTTACAAAATATGTATAGTCCTATGCTAGAAACCGCATCAAAACCAGAAGACATGCAGCTTTATAATCTCCTTGCAAGTGGAGACCCAAAGGCAACCTCTGCTTATTATGGAGCTAAGCCTACTTTCTGGAATTATCTATTCAGTAGCGTACCAAAGATATTAGGTGGAAATGTAGAACCATCTACTAAGGCTAGAGAGAGGGCTGTAAGGAATGCCTACGGTCTTTAACTAATTTAATAAGAAGTTAAATGGCAATAGGTAGTAGCAATATAAAGAGAATATCAAGTAACTCGCAAGACGCCTTACTAAGGCAACTCATGGAAGAGTATGGAAGACAGACCACCCCTAAGGTTGGTGGTCTTCAGCGTTTACTAGCCCCACTTACAGGTATAGGTTCTGGTATAGACGCCTATCATGACGCAAGGTTTGAGCAGGGAGACTCTGGATTGTTAAATGTACTCAAGAATTATGGACAGAATATACTTCAGGGTTTTGGTACACTAGCCTCAGGTACTAACTATGAGGATATAGAGGGTGCTTCGGCTTTACTAGATAAGCTAAATCCGGGCTATAAAAACTCAGCCATAGGTGGTAGTGCAGTAGGTAGAATAGGGGTAGACATAGCAGCTGGACTACTCACAGACCCGACAACCTACTTTAGTTTTGGTGCTGCTTCATTAGCAGATGATGTTATTAAGGGTGGTTTAAGGGCAGCAGGACTTTCAGCAAAGGGTGCTAAGAAGTTACTACCTAAACTGTCAGGTAGTACACTAACAGATGCAAATAAGATATTAGTAAAGGAGTTGGGTGCTGACATAGCAGACAAGTTCTATGTTAATATCATGCAGAATGTAGGTAAGAGTACTGCTAAGAGTGGTGCACTTAAGCTATTAGGTGAAACAATTTCAGAGAGTAAACCAGTGGTTAAGGGTGCTAAGGCACTCATTAGTCCGTTAGGTGGTGCTATGGACGCACTAGACTGGGGCTCCAAGAAGTTTACCCCTGGATTAAGGGCTAATCTTTTAGATACTTTTGACCCAGTACAAGGGGCAATAGAGGGTGGTCATGGTGCACAGGCCGCTAACTTCCTTAAGTTTAATAGGGAATCTTCTAGTATATATATGGGTATACTGGGTGAGTTAAGAGATGCAGACCTACTTGAAACATTCAACAAACTAGGTGATGATGAGAAGGCTAAGATGGCTAAGCTTATTGAGGCAACTAAAGAGACAGCATACACCTCATACCAGGCAGGTGAATTAATAAAAATAAAACCTGAGATAATTAAAGCACTTAAAGAGTATGCAGGTAGTAGAAGGGATATTATTTATGAGTCTCTAGACGAGGACCAGAAGCCATTGTTAGACCCACTACTAAATAAAATAAAAGAACTAGGTGGTGAGCCGGTAACAGACAAGCAGTTGTCTAAGCTGTTTGATAACACAATAGGTAACTATACAGACAAGACAGGACAATTACTGTCTATACCAGAGGGTGTATCTGAAGAGGGAAAGACTTTCCTATCCAGGTACTTTGAATTTGAGAGGGGTAAGATAAATAGAATGAAAGAGCTTGGGCTTCCAACACTAGACCCTAAACAAATGGGTTATATATCTAGGATGCCAGCAGGATACAGACAGAAGGCCTTAAAGAGTACACTTAAGAACGCAGGAATGGAAGATACTTATAATAAAATACTAGACAACAAGTTTGTAAAGAGGGACCTTGAGAAGTTTAAGTATGTAAAGAGGGAAACCTTACAGAGTGTGCTTAATGAGAATGAACTAGAAGCCTTTAAGCGTTATGACCCTGGTATGTTAGGTGAAATGATATCGGGTGGTGGTGCTACTAAGGCTAGGAAGTATCTCACACGTGAGCAGGCAGAGGCTGCTGGTATAGTGTATGGGGATAATCCTTTGGAAGAAATATACACTCAGTCAGTAAGGCAAGAGGAGCAGATATTGGCTGCTGACTTTGCACAGAGAATGGTACAAGACGAGGAGGCCTTCTCTAAGGTGGCTAAGGGTAAGATGAGAACACCAGTCACAGTACCAGGGGTAGGTACCTACTACACAGACAAGCACATGGCTAAGATAGCCGAGGATTATATACAAAAGTATACAACAGAAGAGGGTATTAATAAATTACTCTCAGGCTTTGACCAGATACAAAGGACATGGAAGAAGTGGGTTACAGGTATGGGTCCTAATGCACCAGCCTACCACCTAAGAAACCTACTTGATGACAACATCAGGTTAATAGTAGACGGTGCCGATATAACAAAGTTACCAGGAGACTACATGATAGCTATGGATATCTTTAAGTATGAGGACCTAATGAATAAGGTAGGTAAGGAGGAGGCACTCAAGCAGATAGACCAGTCAAGAGCAGCTAAGTTCTTAAAGGAGGTGGGTATTAAGGCAGACAATCCACTAGAAGAACTATGGCAGAGGTCTATTAAGAGTGGTACCTATTCGGACGTAAGTAAGTCAGTAACTGAAATGCATATGGGTAAGCCAAGGGAGGTTGTTAAGGCTATTGGTTTAGACAAGAAGGAGGGGGCTATAGATAAGGCACAGTCAGGGGCTGAGGATATAATGACACTAGGTGGTAAGCTACCTCAGAGGGAGCAGGCTACAAGAATGGCTACTTACTTTAACAATTGGAGGAAGGAAGGAGTAGAGAGTGCAGGTATAGACGCAGTACAGAGGGTGAACTTTAACTATAACGAATTAACTAAGGTAGAGAAAGAAGTATTCAGAAGAGTAATTCCTTTCTATGGTTTTGTTAAGAACAATCTAAGATTCTATATGGATATGTTAAAGGATAACCCAGAGAAACTAGGTAGGTTCTATAATGTATATGAAGGATTACAGAGTGGTAGCCAGAGTAAGTACGGTGAGGACTGGGAGGCTATGCCAGACTACGTTAAGAACACACTGTCTATACCATTCGGTGAATCTAAAGACGGTGAACTTAAATATTTAACTGGTATGAACCTAGGTATAGAGAATCTTAACGACCTACCTATAGGTGAGGAGGGGCTACGTAATGCAGCAGGTAACCTATCACCAGAGTTAGGTATGATACTAGAACTAATGTCGGGCAAGGAGTTCTTTAGGGGTGAGGATATAGTTGAGGGTAACCAGGGTTATAACTATGAGAACAGGTCTGAGTTATTAAAGAAACTAATGAACTACCAGAAGTACCCTGTACAATTAAAGGATGGTAGAGAGTATGAGAAGCAGACAGTGTCCCCAACATTCAGGTATTTCCTAGAGAACACACCCTTTTTAAGTACAGTTAATACATTTGCAGGTAGGGCGGCTAGTGTTAAGGACAAAGGAAAGGCTGCCGAAAACTTGACAAACATGTTTTTTCCTGGTAGAATAAATATAGGTAGAGTGGATGATGCTAAGGAAAGAATAAAGAGAAAACAAGAAGAGGATTTATATAAGCTCTTACAGAAGAAGGGACTTGCTGATGTATACAGGTCCTTCTATATACCAGAGGGCCTACGAGAACAGTTATTAAAATAATTTAAAACAACTATGCCAGATACAAGGCCGTTAACAGAGAAAGAAATAAGACTGATAGCTAGAGAGGAGGCTATCAAAGCACAGAAAGAATTCCTCAAAGAGATATCTGATATTAAGACTACCTTATCCAGATTAGAACGACTACTCCTCGGTGAACTAGGTACCAATGAGGAGGACACACTTAAATCAAGAGCTAACTTTGCTTATTTATATGCTAAAAAGTGTACTGATAGCAGGATAGTAGAGAGGGCCACACCTGCACTTGGTTGGTTTGAAGATATGAGTGCTATAGAACCAGGTCAGAAGGAGTCAAAGTTAGAATCATTAGGAAAACTTATAGAGTTCTATATGAATGTAAGATGGTTACTTGCACTCATTGGATTTACCACATTACTCAATGCACTCCCATACATAATAGATTTAGTGGAGTGGTTACAGAGTCTTGGTCATTAATATAATTATATAATAGAATGAATATACTAGATGCCTTAAGCAATGAATGGAAGGATATAAAAGATACCTGGGCCTGGTCCTTAAATAACACAAAAGAAAATATAAACAGAAGGGTTCAACCCCCTGTTAACTTTATAAAAAATCAGCTGAATGAAACTGGGTATGCCTATAGAAACCTGCCTAGCCTTGGGGGTTTATTTGTAGGGAGAAAGGGCTTAGACCCAGAAATTATGAAGGCCGCAGAAACTGTTAGGGAAATGGAATCTTATAGGAGACAGGGTAGGTTAACGGCAGATACAGAGAGTCCAGTAGGATTTGGGGATACAACATATCTAGGTGCTGGTATAGACCCAGGGTCTACCTATCATCCATACGGAAATGATAAAGAATATTACGAGGGAATACCAAGTGGTTATGCACTAGAGGAAGAAGGTGGTAGGGCTTTTGATACTCCTGAAAATATAGAGAAGAGAAGAATATTGAGAGGTGTTAAAGATTTTATAGTGAATAAATATCCTGGAAGTAGAATAACTTCTGGCTACTTTGACGCACTTGCGTCTAAGCTTGACCAAGATACCCTATTAAGAGCCTTAGCTATGTCCATTGCGGAGACTGGTGCTGGAAGGGATGCGTCCGCCTTTAAAGGAGATGGTTCTTTAAAGCAAAATAATTTTTATGGATATCACTTAGGTGGAAATCAGTATGACCCAGACCTAGATACTATGATAAGTGATTTGAACAGGGCTTTTGGTCCTGGGGGAAGATATGAAACAATTGATAAAAACACCCTATCGTGGTATGTAAGGGGCCTCCCTTATGAGAAGCTAACACCAGAACAAAAAGCTAGTGTAGACGCAGAGTATGGTAGGTATGCGTGGGCAAGACAGAAGTTTGGACTATAGGTTATTGACATTTTATCTAAGTTGTGATAGAATAAGATATGATTATTAGAAGCGGTAAACCAAGGAACATTGCTATCCACCACTCAGCTGTTAAGACAGTGGTCGGTGACATGGCAGAATTAAAGGCACGTGTTGCCTCTCACAATATATATCACAAGACAAAGAGTGAGGGGTGGAATAACACTACACCAGGGGAGTATGGTTATAAGTGGCTTAGATATCACTGGGCCATATCAAAGAACGGGGATGTAATACAACTCCAAGATGAGAAGTATGTTTTATATCATTCAAGTGATGGAGTAACAGGGGAGTTTAACTATTGGGGTATAGCCATTCTGTTTGAGGGTAACTTCTCAGAGGAGAAACCAACTGAGGCTATGATGAGAGCAGCAGTAGAGCTTATAAGAAACATACAGACTAGGTATAACATAGACCCTAAGGTCAGGGGACACAGGGAGATAGTAGCTAACACTGGGTGTCCAGGTAGTAACCTAGGTACATCACAATCAGGTTGGTTAAAGACACTCATTACAAACGTAAACAATCCTAAATATCCACCAGTAATTGTAGTACCACCAGCACCACCAGAGCCAACAGACTGTGAGCTTGAGGTAAAGAGACTTGAAGATGAGATTAATAAGATGAGTGAAAATATAGGGGCCCTAGAAATAGAGGTTAGAATGGGGTTAGACAGGGTTCAGTTCTTAGAGGGCAGCCTTAAACTAACTAACGATGAATTGAAAGAAACAGAAGAGGAACTAACAAAGGCTGAAACAGATAGGGATACCTATGAGAGAGAAAGAAACGAGGCTATAGCAGGTAGTCTATTAGTTGCTACAACAGGAGAGATATTTGCCGAACTTTGGAAACGTATAAAGCGAAGTATAAAGTAAGGCTTAAATTATTATAGCGAGAACTATTAGAACTTGTAATAGTATCGGTCACATAATTAAACAAGAGAGGAAGAGAATGGATAATATACTGAACATAATGATATACGGTTCTGGCTTCGTATTATTTTGTTCTATGCTAATTAAATTTTTAATATCAAGATAATGGCAGAGATTAGTGGTTCAGATAGAGCAAAGTTTGCAGGAGAAAAACTGTGGGGTGCTTTAAAATGGATGGCACTATCAGGTACGGCAACATTCTTTTTAATAGGGTTGTTAGATTTGTTAGCAGAAATACAATTACCAAGTGTAATCACACTAGGTGCATATTTAATTATTAACACACTTATATATAGCATTGCCAAGTACGTAGAGGGAGAGAAACAGGCTGAATAGTTATTAAGTTCGTCAGCGGCGTCTTATCGTAACTTAACTTTAGTCACTTAAAGATGACAGAGAAAGAACTTGGTCTCTACACTGGGAGTAGAGAAGATAGTTTCAAAGAAGTAGTACCAGAAATAGAATCTCCTAAGGCAAAGATAACCTTCACTAGACCAGAAGGTCTGAAAGCAGACGAATGGTTTAATGAAGCAGAGCGTAGACAAGATACACGGGCAGAGTCCGAGGATGTTTATGACTATGCTAAAATAGAATTCACTAGTGACAGGCCCATATGCATAGGGTTTACAGGAGACTGGCACTTGGGTGGTACAATAGATGTTGATATGTTAAAGAGAGACGTCGACCTTATGGCCAACCATCCACTGGTTGCGGGGGTATTTTTAATGGGAGATTTAACAGACAGTGCCAACTTTAATCCTGCAGAGGATGAGGCATACCTGTCACTAGAAGAACAGAGGGCATGGATGTTATCCATCATGGACTTCATAGGTAAGGACAGGGTACTGGCTATGTGGAAGGGTAACCACGACCACAAGTGGGAGAGAAAGAATGGAGTAAGTAAGTACGCAGGACTAAGTAAGAAGTATGAAGCACCCGTATTCTATGGTAACGCATACGTAGACCTCAAGGTCAACGACGTTAACTACAAACTCATGGGTAGCCATAGGCTTAGGGGTAACAGTGTGTATAACAACGCACACCCTGCAGTACGTGGACACAGAGAGGTACAAGGATTAGACCTTACCTTCGCAGGCCACACTCATAAGAAGGGTCACATTGAGCAACCAGTAAGAGAGTTCACAGGTTCAAGAACTACTTACGGATTAATCAATGGTACCTACCAGTTAGGTAGTGAGTACACTAAAGACAGTGGGTATGGTACACAGAGAGGAGCAGAGCTAGGTATGTATTGGGTTATGTTCGGCCATGATAAGAAGATGTTAAGGATAATGGACACAGACCAGATGATAGAGACTATGAGTCAGTATATGTAATTTAGCCTATAGTAAATATGATAACTCGCCAGAAGTGTGAGGTATACTCACGTGTTGTTGGATATATAAGACCGGTTTCACAATGGAACGCCGGTAAGCAATCTGAATTCAAAGATAGGAAACTTTTTAAAGGAGGGGTAAAGAACTAAGTCTATGTATACCCCTCCCTTAGGTTATCGTCGTCGTCTTTTTCTTAAACGATTTTTTCTTAGGCGAGTTGGATAACCTTGCTGTTGGTGAAGGTCACGATGACACGTCTGACACAACAGTTGGCAATTGTTCGGAGTGTTAGGGCCACCCTTGCATTTTGGTATGATGTGATGTACAGTGAGTGGGTTATTTTTAGAACCCTTTGTTCCACAACATTGGCAACAGCCATCTCTTGCATGAACAATCTCCTTGTAACCGTCCATTACACACCTCTAATCATCGTAGCCTAGTAGACCATCCATTATCTGAATGATATATAGATGTTTAAGTACTGCATATACTATACAGCACACAACTAGAAACTCACCGTCCTCACATATATACAGTGGGCAATCATGAGATTCTACTGAACCACAATCGATACACTTTCCAATACGGGTTTCCATTATAGTCTCCTTTAAAGAGCCATTAATACTCCATTGAGTATTCAGTAGAGAGTTATGATTTAGGGGTACGCTACCTAAGTTAGCTTTTAATCACCTGATTAAGATGGGTACACCCCAAGGACTTACACCCTTGTGTTATCTTGGGTATGGTAATCACTCCATACTTGCACCTATCTTTTCGCAATAGGTTCGCATAACCCTCAACTAAATACTCACACTAATCATTAAGTGCATTAACAATCCTACTTATACACGGTTGACTAATACCATACCTCTTACTTAATTCCACCTGTGTTACTCCGTTATTGTATGCCTCCACTATCTCGAGGTCTCTCTTATATCTCCTCTTCGTAGTACCCATGTTCTCTTTTATAATAGCACTAATAGTTTTTCTTATAGTACCAAACTCCTTAGCTAAATCACTCATAGTTACACCTGCCAACCACCCAGCTACTATCTCTTCTGTATGTTCCTGAAGTCCTGAGAGCCTCGTAGACGAACGATAATCAGAATGGTGCCTCTTCATACCTTTCCACCCACTAGACTTCCTTAGCTTCTGGTACACAGCCTCACGTGTTATGCTAAACATCTCAGAGATGTCCGATACTGGTACACCTGACATGTATAGTTTAGTTATCTTCTCTTTGTTATCCATTTTAGTTTGTACTTATATTAGTTCTTATTGAATTGTCTACTAAGGACTTAACCTTTGTCTGGGAGAATGATATCAACCTCTCACAGTCTTTGTATAAGTCCGTTAGTAGCCTGCTATTATACCTAGCCTTTAACTCCCTCTCTTTAATATTCTCACACCCCTGCTCTGCCTTAGCCTTAGCCATGGCGTCTGTTATTTTATCACCACCCTCTTTAAGTTCAATGTATCTATCCCTTACTGCTGAGTCATACTCCTCCTCTGTTGCCTCGGCTACCAGTATAGCATAGTCCTTAAGGTCAGATAGGTTATCCATTATCTTAGCCAGTGTAAACACATGGTCTACTAGACTGTCCATACTCCACTCATTGACAGGTCTAGCCTCTATTCTACCCTTGATTTCAAATATCTGGGCAAGCTGTTCGTTTATATCCTTCTCGTTCTCCCACTCTAGGTTGGCATTGACTGATAGTTCTTCTGCATTAATCATTTCTACTTTCTATATCATTTAATATAAAGGTATTCATTTGTTTAACACATCTTTCATACCCCTGTTTGTAATAGACTAGGTCCCTTGTTATGGACAGTATCATTGCAATTGCAAGGATAGCCCACAGCATAAATACAATCATAAATTTCATTCTTCTTCCTTTAATTCTAATAGTTTAGATAACTTTTCTCTTAATATATCAATCTGTTCCATCTCCTCCTTCAGAATTGAGAATCTCAGAGAATTTATTTCCTTGAATAGTAACTCTCTTTCCATATCTCCGTAATATACTCGCAATCCAGTTACTAAGAAGTTTAACTCCTCTTTATTAAATGTCCTCTCGGATAGTAGTTGGGATATAAAATCTAGCAACTCACTTTGCTTAAAAGACAGTTCTATATCTTTAATCTTCCCACTTTTAACATCTCCTATTAAACCCTTACAAGGTGATAAAAGAAGTAATCTATCACTCCACTCCTCCTGCTTCTCTGGTTTATACTTAAACCTTTCTAATTGTACTTCTGCTTTTTTGTCAAACTCTTTTTTATACTCTTTCCATTCTTGATAACGTCTTTCTATATCTTTTATTGTCTCCTCCTCTAGCTCTTTATTCCTTGCAAATGCCATATCCACACATAGGCCAATACCTTCTTCTGCATCACTTACTCCTTCTGGTTGCTTCTCTGGGGTTGACTCTTCTCGTTCCATTTGTTTGCAAAATTCCGTCCATTCTTTCTTTGACATTGGTTTTATCTCACCTACTACTGGTATCACCTGTCCCTCTGGTTGCTTCTGGGATTGGTCTAACACCTTTTCCGTTGCAACTCTGTTCATAACATCTTGCATAGAAAGGTTTATCTGATGCACAAGAGAGTTGTAAAACTTTCCAACTTCCTCGTCAACCCTACCTTCTAGTTCTACTTTTATTGTTAAACCATTTGCACTAAATGTCTTCTTTATACTCTTCATTATTATTTATCTAAAAGATTATTTAATCGTTCTTGCATATCTTCATCACTCCACTTAACTATCTCATTACGCACACACATGATATGCTGTAGGTCCTCCCATCTGTTCTCCTCTAACCAGAAGTGAAACCACTCTGGACTCTGATGAGCTGACTCTTTCCTAAACATATGACACCCACTACACAGGCACACACCGTTCCTTAAGTCCCATCTCAAACGGAGGTTTCTCCTCCCCTCAATGTGATGGGCATTAAGATAACTGGTGCTACCACATACCTCACACTTACCCTTTGACAATATCCTCTTACTCCACGCCTTGTCTAGCTTATTCTTAACCGTTGTTCTCTTAATCTTTCTAGTCTTCATGTTATATTATACACCACTCACAGTCTCTTGTCAAGTGCTTTAATAATTATCAAGGCTATCTGCCAAAGGGGTGATAGTATGGTTAGTACTAGAAATCCTAGTGCGTATACTATAGCACGTAACATACAAGTTCCCTTAAGCCTGCGTAAATTAACATGCCTAATACATAGGCTACTATCCATGTTACTTTCATTAGTTCATCAAGGTGCTTGTATGCCTTATCATTTCTCTTTAGGTTGGCAAAGACTATTATAGCTTCACGCTTAAACTCTAGCCACCTAAATATATTAATTACTTTAAGTAGATTCTTCATTTGTTTTAATTAACAATTTATATTATCTTCCGTATACTTAAGAGCTATGTCTTTCAACGGACTCTCATGCTCTTCTTCCTCCTCATCCTCAACCCAACCCATTATTCCAGACGGTCCTGTAACACCAGGAGGGCCTGCCAGTCCTGTTTGACCTGTTGAATCATCGGGTTCCTCTTCATCGTCACCTATAAATGTACAGGTAACAGAGTTGGTTGCTATATTTTCTATAAGCTCTTCTATAGTTGGTGTGTCATGGGAACTTAATACTTCCTCCATCAGTGTAACATACTCCCATAGAAGAATGTCTTCTGTGTTTATTCTTATTGGCATAGGTTACTCCTTAAATAATTTAGATATCCAGTCTTCTGTATAGGTAAGTTCTTCAACCTCGTATGTTCCGTCTGGTTTAAAGACTACGACTGCTAAGGGTAGTTCCCTACCAAGAGCATACCTATACATACTTAACTGGTATGAGACCTCTTTGATTTTCTTTGGGTCTCTCTTATACACACCACGCCACGCACCATACGTCTTCCAATCCATGAGATACTCTTTATCCTGATAAAGAACTATCCCATCAAACGTACCTGCGTAGAGGTACTCGTCACAGAAAACCGTGACCTCTGACTCTAGGACTTTGTACGTATCTGTGAAGTCCTGTACGCCCCTGTAAAGCCCCTCTTCTGTGGCACCCACAGTTGGAGGGTCAAGGTAGAGAACACCACGTGTCTTATTGTTTATCCAACTAGACACCTTGCTACCTATGGAGGTAGAAAGAACCTTAACTTCCTTAGGGTCATAGCCCTCTCTCCTACACCACTTCTCGAATGCTTCCTTATTAAAGGGAAATATATTTTTCAACAGACTGGTTACTGAAGCATACTCTTTGTTGTCTTTAGTGTAGTGTCTCATTAGGTATAGGTTAAATTAAAATGGTAGGTCATCCTCGTTGAGTGACTCTCTCTCTAACTCTAATATCTTTCTCCTTAGCTCTGAGTTCTCTAGCTCTAGCTCTGCTATTTTAGACTTGTAGTCTACCTTAGGTAGCTCGAAGTTCCACCAATCACCATCCTTAATTATCTTACCTGTCAATAGGTCTCCCTCCCTCCAGTTATCTGCTACACCATCGAAGTCTAGCATGGATAGTTTACCATTGAAGCTTATCTCATCTATCACACTAGAACTAACATCTATTAGTACCTTCTTGAAAGGTTTACCTGCTTGTGTAACTAAGGGTGTACCATCTCTCTTGGTACTGAAAGAGGTTACTCTTTCTATCTTTATATCGTTAATAGGATATTCCATTTTGTTTTAATAAATCTCTAAGTTTATATATTTCGTTACTAGCTTTCTTAAGTTTATCTTCGTACTCTTCGGCTAGTTTTATCTGTAGTTTCTCAACTACCTTGGACTGACCATCCTCTATCTCAGAGGCTAGCTTATCCATGTATTCTTTAGACACTAGTTTCATTTGCTTCATGAGGATAGAGTCTACCTCTTCCCAATCACCATCTGAAACATCATACTCTATCTCGAGACCGACCTCCTCATTAGAGAAGGGTATCCCTTGTATGGGTGCCTTCAGAAAAAATCTTGGCTTGATTACCATGTTTTTGTACTGACAATTTAAGTAAGTCCCATGTCATCTGCACATACGGGACACAGACCACTACTAAGTAGTCCTGTTGGTACTGGGGTACCACACCTTTCACACTCTGCCATGTCTTCCTTAGGTACCTCTTCGTACCCACAGTCTTCACAGACTAGGAAGTCATACTCATTCCTGTGAACATTCAATGAGCTACACTCTGGACATGTTTCTTCGAACTCGTCTAGTTCATCGGTGTCTTCGTACCACTCACCAAGCCCACCTCTAGTACCGTTCTCGTCATATCCCTCTGGTATATTGAACATTGTATTACCCTAACAATTTATATAAGTGGGGTAGTACTAAGACCCTACCCCTTGGTCTTGCTGTGTTTAAAGTCTGCGATTAGACTAGAAGTTTACAGACATTTCGGTCTATTCAAGTAACTCTTTAATTGCCTTAATAAGCGAGGTTGCTATTAATATAGAGACCCCTATTACTGTTCCTAAAAATAATAAGACAACAGGGGCAAAAACTAACCCCACATATACATATATTATTTCTATTCCCATTATCTTTCCTCTTTAAAAATTAAATCATAGTTATTATCTCTCAGTTCCCTATGCTTGAAGGCATAGTGTCTGGCTTTTAAATCTACTGGTATCTTGAAGTGTCTTACTTCTCTGGTTCTTATTAACCAATCAAAGTACTCGGCATAACGTTGGGCTGTGTACCCCTCTAATCGTGGAGAGGTGTTAACCTCACACACTACTGCCACTGGCAGGCTAGAGTCTAATGGGTCTGCCATTATATCAACAGCTCCAAAGTCTAAGCCGACTACCTCAATGGTTCTTACTGCTAGGTCTACAATCTCTTTACGATATTGCTTCCATCCTATTACCTCAAAGGTATACCCATTCTCATGACTCCAGTTCTCTCCAACTGGTACAGAAGTTTGGACTTTCTGTTGTACCAAGAGAACCTTGCCGTGACCAACGTGTACCCTGTACTCTGTAGTCTTCGGATAGAACTCAGAGATGTAGGGGTTGTCTAGCCTACCTATCTTACCCCAACCCTCACCTAGCTCTGTTAAATTATTAAAGAGCAAAAAGTTTTTTCCTCTCTGGTGAAAGGCAGGTCTCACCACTATAGGAAATCTAAAAGTATAGTTATATCTAGCACCAAAGATATCATCATGTGATACTGGTTTAGGTACTGGTATATTGTTTTCATATAAGAGTTGTCTAACTCTCCCCTTATTATTCATACTACCTATACCCTTATTATACACAAGAGGTATGTGTGTGTCAAGTGGTACTGAACAACCCCATCTTATGAGTAGGTCTACCCTATCGGGTGGTCTACTTGTGTACCTGTGTCTGCTTAACCTATACCACAGAGGGTTAAGTTGTTCGGTCATGTATGCTGTTACATTACCAATGGTATCTCTACTTGTTGTTTTTGTTATTATTGTTTTCATATTAATCCTCAATTAAATTAGCAAAGTATCCGTAATCATTGCTATCTATCATAGTAGGCCTAGGATAGTTACCAAAGGGTGGTCTTCTAGAACTTCTCATCTCATCTGATAGCTGTTTAGATATAGCTTCAAACTGTATCTCTTTATCTATCTTAATCTGTGGTACTTTAATCACCCTCTCTATCTTATTACCCTTTAATACTAGGGCATCTCTATCTATGTAGTTAGCAAAGTCTATGAACGCTTCAGCTCTCTTCCTTAATTTACTAGTGCTTATCCTTTCTATTAGTATTTTATACAGCTCACTATCCTTGTTGAGTAGTAGTTCCCCTACCTTTACCACATCTGTC
>Ga0208958_1002626_pt1 | contig 15130 bp, 24 predicted proteins | sample RifOxyB1_FD_184032 | JGI IMG/M metagenome (GOLD analysis project Ga0208958, IMG submission 184032) | Soil microbial communities from Rifle, Colorado - Rifle Oxygen_injection B1 (SPAdes) | ecosystem: Environmental > Terrestrial > Deep subsurface > Rock core/Sediment | place: Rifle, Colorado... | reverse complement strand
CGGTAATTCGTTCCACAGATCATTGTCCAGCGCGTAGTCGTACTCGATCCCGATCCGGTTTCGCTCGTCCCCGAACGACAGGGCCGTGAACAGGAACGTGTACGCGTCCTCGTCGGCGTTCTCCAGCTCCAGCGCCCCGCCGCGTCCCCCGACGCTCCAGGCCACGGGCACGGTGAGCCCGAGCATGGCGAAGTCCGCCTCCTGGACGACGTCGTACTTGCCGTACGCCCCGCCGCCCCAGGCCTCCTCCCGGCCGTCGGCGATCCCGTCCCACCAGACGGCCTCGACGCCGACCTCCGTCCGCGCCTGCGGCGCCGGCCGCCATCCGGCCCGCACGCCCGCCAGGTCATCCGACGCCACGGTCGATCCCACCCACTGCCCCCCGTTGCACCCCGCCAGAAGCATCACCGCCGCCAGCGCCGTCAATAAGGTCATTCCGGTCCACTTTGTCCCAATCATCGTCAGTCCCTTTCAAAAAGTACGAATTACGATTTAGGATTAGTCTCCTTCACCGACCACGAGGGCGTCAACCCCCGCGAGAAATTGCCGGAACTTGTCGACATGCTTCTTGTGTTCTCGCCACCGCGCCTCACGTTCAGTCGACGAGAGTGTCTTGATGTCGCCACGTTTCATAAAGGCGACCTTGATCTCGCTATCGGGAATCAACGCTCGTTGTTGTTTCACACTCAGTTTCATATTCATAAATCTCCCGGCCCTTCGCGAACTTCGTGGTTCGTCTCTTTCATCGCGTCCACATCCACCATCCGGCGGCCGCCAGGCCCAGGAAGATCGCGTCCCGCGCCGCCAGGGTCCACATCCTGCGCCGGACGTGCAGGACCAGCGTCAGTCCATTGCTGGCCATCCAGACCGGGAAGCACCAGATCACTCTGGCGTTGTTCAGGAGCACCCCGGCGACCGCGATCGCCGTCGCGAGACCGCCGAGCAGCTCGCAGACCCAGCCCCAGGACCGTTCCTTCCCCGCCCTCTCGGCGATCCGTTGGAGTTCCTCATTCTCCGCCTCCAGCCGGCGGATCTGCCCCTTCAACTGAACGACCCACCCCGCCAATGCCCTCTGGCTGCGCTCCGACTTATCAATGGCGTGCTCCAGCTCGTTAATCCTGTCCATTGCGTCCATGCTCCGTCCACTCCGTCCATGCTTCGCCCGTCACAGCCCGCGTTTACGTTTATCGCCCAGCGACGCGAACCCGTGCGCCGGTCCGAGCTCCTCGTTCGGGGCCTCCAGGATCGCCTCGACCTTGCGCCGGGTCATGGGCTGCTCGATCGCCGGCTTGGGCTTCGCCGTCTGGGCGACGTACAAGTCGTGCTGCTTCGCCGATCGCCGAAGACGCCGGCAGTCGTCGCACAGCGGACTGGAGCCCGTACCCGCAAACGTCTTTCCGCAGCCCGGCCAGTCCCTCATTCCCACGCAAACCATCTCACGCTTTCGATGCCGACCCATACCGTGACCCTCTGAATCTATGATCTACGATTTACGTTTCGCCCGCCGAAGGTGCTTGAGAATCCTGTCCACGACGGCCGTCTCGCACAAACCCGTCCCCGTCTGGAATTCATCCTTCACGCTCATTCGATCTGCGCCGGGCCTCCAGAACGACAGGAGCAGTCGGCAGGCTCTCGTGTTACTGCCACCATCGGTGAACAGGTCCTCCGCGATCCGCTCGGCCAGCCGCGTCAATCTCCGGTCCTCTTTGCTCAAACAGTCCATAGCGTCCACTCCAGGTCCACTTATTGTCCATCAAACAGCGGCATCCGCATCACCGGATCGATCCGCCCACGACGCCCATCTTCCTCACGAAGAGCACGCATTCCCAGTCTATTTTCGGCGAGCCCCTCTTCTCGGTTAGTCTGCGGAAGAAGGACTTCCGAGATTTAGTTCGCGTCACCGGACCCTCAAATAGCATGTTCTCCTGCCACTCTTTCGTCAGCATGGCGTGGACGATCTCGACCGGCTCGAAGCCCAGGTGAACGAGCAGCTTGAGCGTATCGCCGGGCAAATCAACGATCTTGCCATGCTTAACGTATGATTTTACCACCACACAGAGAACCCCGCCGGGCTTCAAAATCTGGTGGCACTGAGCGTACACGTGGCGAACCGCGTGCCAGTAATCGCCGCCGGTGGAATTGCCAATCTGACCGTCAGACTGGCCGTACTCTGAGTCAACAACCCTTCCGCAAAACACTCCCGCATCAGCCAGTTTTTTGTTGTATGGCTTATCTGATGCACAGTGGCTCGGCTCCTGGTCCTCCGAAGGCGGGCTCGTGATCACGCCCTGAATATCGCCTTCCTTGAGATTGCCGATGTTGCCGGGGTCCGTACTGTAACTCGCAGGAGACGGCCGATGATACTCTGGGTGCTTGTCGTTGTATGCTTGTTGCCGCTTTCGATATTTCTCTTGGTCGCCCTCATGTTGGGCTTTTCCAATTGCATCTGCATACGGTGGACTTGTCAGGACCGCATCGACTTCGCCGGGCTTGAGTCTGCCGATCTGACCGGGAGCGGAACCGTAATTCTGGAAAGCTGTGGCCAGTTGGCCGCTTGCGGCAGGTTTTGATAGTCCTGCACCTCGCGCACGCGCTTCAGCATAACCTTCCTGTTTGTTCCCTGCCTGCATAGATTCGCTGTATGGCGGGCTCGTCACAATCCCGCTCGTCTGCCGTACTATCGCCGACAGGTTCCGTGAATCGCCCTGGACCAGCCGCACGTCCACGTCGTAGCCGAGGGCCTTCCATTTGGCTCGGTGCAATTCCAGGTTTCCGATGTAGTGATGTGGCTCGCCCTGGGGAATCATGCTGCTGTTCTTCTCGTACCAGTCCTGGGCCGTCGCATGGCATTGCGGGCAGATGTCAGGATGCTTGCGAAAGCGGTTATAGTACCGTACCCAGTCGGCCTTGCCGATGCCAGGGCACTCGTACTCCGTCCCTTCCCGCTGAAATTCGGACTCCAGCTCGACGCCTATCCAATTCAGACCATGATAGCCCGCGATGATCCCGCCCAGCGCCACCCCGCCAAATGGATCAACGAGAGTAGAGCCAGGCTGCCAGTAACCTTTCGCCAAGCCGTGCTCGATGATCCGCTTGATCAGGCCCCGTGAGAACTTGGCCGGATGTCCATAAGCTTCCGGCACGATTAGGTCGCTCCAGCCCTCGTCGTAGCAGCCCTGCCACTGAACCACATCCACGATTCTCTTAGCCGCCGCCGTCACGTCCGATTCTCCGCCACGCCCTAATCCACAATCCCTCGACCCGACGACCCGCCGGAATCGCCCCAAGCCGGATCGCTTGCCGTCTCTTGGCTCGCGTGAGGTCATAATGGGGCATAGACGCCTTGTCCTGAAACCATTCCCGACGGAGGCCGAGCTTGGCCGCGAACACATGAAGCTCATCGAGGTCTCCGCCGCAGAACAAGTGGCAAGACTCCCGGTATCGCCAGTTGTGGTTAGGAATGCACGGGCATATGTCGCCCACGTAGATCACGTCCCCACCTCCTGCAATTCCATCCCCGCCGGCATCGGCCGAATCCGCGTCTGCACGATCGCCTCCGATCCGCACTTGGGACACCGCACCATCACGGCCTCGGCATCCGCCCCGCACACCACGCACTCCCAGATGACCCTACTCCGCCTCTTTTGACCCTTCGACCACTGACGAGCGGCGCCGCCCTCGCGCCTGCGCTGCGCCAACGCCCGCCGCAGCGCCTCGATCCGCCTGGCCTGGACCTCCGGCCGGGTCCAGAGCCGACGCCCGTTGGCGCGGCAATCCACCAGGACCAGATTCTCCATCCGGTCGTCCATCGACCTATTGTTGGCGTGAACCACGAACCAGCCCTCCGGAACCGGCCCGTGCGCCTGCTCCCACAGATACCTCGCGTACGGGATATAACGCCCTTGCAGCGGACCGGCGTCCCTGACCTTGATCCACCGTGACGATTCGCGGCGCCGGCTGCACTTGTAGTGCGATCTCAACTTGCCCGCCCGAACGACGATCGTCCCGACCGCCCGGTACTTGCGGGCCGATGCCCCACGGATCTCGCCGGCCTTGAACCAGCTCTTCTCGCACCCGGGAATCCGAAGACCCTTCATCCCAGCGACCCAGGTCTCGTGCCCCGGCTTGAACCGGTTTTCGACGCCGGCGGCCGCAAGCCTCCTGGCCGCCAACGCCCGGTACTGAGCCCTCGTCATCCGAGACAGGACCGAACGAACCAACACCCGATGCCCGCACCGGTACTCCTTCATCAGCCCAGTCACGGTCACGCCCGTCTCCCGAAGCCGACGAACAATCTCATCCGCTTCCGACATCACCCGAACGTGTTGCTTCCGACCCCTCGGCACCTTCAACTCCCAATCTATGAATTCCGATTCAAGATTTCAAGATACGCCGTTATGAACTCAACTGCTACCGGAATGCACAGACTGTTGCCGTAGCCCTTCAGCCTGCCAACGCGATTTTTACCAGCCAGGGCAAGAAGGCTTCTCGGTCGCCCGAGCATTCTGCGAGCTTCTTTTGCACTGTATCCCATTCCTTCCAGTGTGGCGCACAGCGGTCGAAGGTCGCGGGGTATCCCTGCAACCAGCGGCTCATCGCCGGATTGAGCGCCGATCCTGCGCACCTTGCCGTCGCGGCAGGGGACGAGCAGGAAGTCAGACCACGGACCAGTCCGCCCATCAGTAACTCCCCCTTGCGTTTCCCGCTCCGGTTGGTCGAGCCACCCAGCATCGCATTCGGCGTCGGCCGGCCCGCCAGTTGGGCGGCATTCACCAGCCCGTTCCGCTTGTCCTCCGACGGGCAACCCCGTTTTTCGGCATCGTTGGCTCTCGGCGTGCTCCAGCCCGCCAGTGTCTGAGGTGTCACCAATCCCGCTTTCCATAGGGTGATCTCTTTGTGTGTCGCCAGGGAGCGTTGCGACCCACCATAGCCTTTGCCGGACGTGCGGCGCCCCGACGCCCGAAGCGCACAAATCCGCCGCCCCGCAGGCGTAACCCGCTCCTTCCAGGTCAGAGAATACTCCATCGAGCCATCCCAACCCATCCTTGCTCGCAACCTGCTCGCCAAACACGCACTCAGGGCGGCACTCGCCGATGAGACGAAAGAACTCGGGCCAGAGGTGCCGCTCGTCCTTCTCGCCGCCGTGCTTGCCGGCACACGAAAAGGGTTGGCAGGGCGCCGAACCAGTCCAGATGGGCCGGTCGAGAGGCCACACGGCCTGCTGCAACGCATAGGGCCAACCGCCAATACCACAGAACCAGTGACACTGCTTGAACCCCTTAACGTCATTTGAAGTCACCTCTTGAATCGGCCGGCAATCTATCTCGCCACCAGGGAGAACCCCAGCCTCCATGAGATGCCAGAGCCATTCACAACAAAATGAATCGTTCTCGTTGTAATACACCCTATCTTTCCCAACCATAACCAACTCTACTACCACACTCATCACCCCTTCGTCAACCAAAATCTCCGCCACCTTCTCCACAATTTACCAAATAAACCCCTGCGGCTTACTGGGCAGCGAAAAGCTGCGATGATACACGTACGAGCGAACGCCGATTTCCCCCCACGGGAGTCCCAGGGCCTCGCTTTCGGGCCGCTTTGGGACCTGTTTGGCCTCGCTTTGGGCACACCCACCCCCCACCCATAGCGTGCCACTCGTCAAGCCATGCCAGCGTGCCCAATATCGCTGTTTCCAGGCCCAAATACGGCATATAACTGCCCTTCTCTGCCGTATCCAGCCCACGATCCTGCCGGGCTGTCCAAACCCCTACAAAACAAGCCCCTGATCCGGGCGCGCCCACTTCCGGGCGCGCCCACTTCCGGGCGCGCGTCCCGAAAAACTACCTCGCTTTATACTATCGACCTATCGAGGACTGACTCCTCTACACAACTCTTGGTGCTGTTTGCGGTCTTACAGGGTGGGTTTGGTGAGTGTTTGTTCGTTGTTTGGTCTGTGATTGGCGGGGTCTTTGGTGGTTGGTTGGTGTGGTTGGTCTACCTGTTTTATGGTAGATACGATGGTGTGCTCGCTCGCGCGTGCGCGCGCGCGTGCGCGTGTATATCCGTCCTGTATGGCACTCTCTCTCTCTCTTGGCACTCTCTGGGTTATTGGGTATGTTACGGTGTGCCAAGTCATACTGTGCTTGGCACTCTCTGGGGGTCATTTGGCACTCTCTGTTGGCACTCTCTGTGGGGGTAAAATTGCCAGAGAATTCCATCAATAATGCAGAGAGTGCCAGAGTGCCAAGTATCAGGGTCACGGAAATGCGGCACTCTCTGCGGCACTCTCTTTGGCACTCGTTGTATAACTGGGCGGTTTAGGGCTGGCGGGTAGTTGTGCAGCTTATCATTTTGTGGACATACGGATCATCGTGCCTGGAATGATGACCCTCCCACCTTGCCGTTCCATCTCTGCGGCGAAGGAGTCGCAGGCATTCATGGCCTGCTCATGGGTAGAGCAGAAGGCGAACGGGAGGTAGCTGTTGTTATAGCCACCCAGGATCTGACGGACGTTATTCTCTATCGCTTCTCGGGCGGTCTCGATGTTGAAGGAGCCTTGTATGGGGGAGTATTCGGCCAGCCAGATTGCATCAAGGTTCGTCATGGGTGATCCCCTCTGTGTTCGTGCCTTCCGGCAACATCCAGTACCACACGCTATCGCCGCCGAATCCATCGTTTTTGGACACAACGCCAATCTGTTTCTTGGCGCGTTTCAGGGTCCTGATGGCGATATTTTCCTTCTTGGCCATTGCCATGATCTCGATACTGCGTACCCGGCCGGCGGCCAATACACCTTGCAGCCACTCGGCGGCTTCGGCGCGGGCGACGGAGTCGCTATCGTGCCCGCCGGTGGCTAACACTTCGTTGGCCTCATACTCGTACTGTCCAGGCTCCCAAACAACGGCACTGTCCGTGATGCGGAAGGCCAGGCTGCGCGCCATGCGCACCAAATTCAGTTTCATGGGCACGAGCAATCGCCGCTCTTTGTCCTCCTTATCCTGACTGATGAGCCATGTTGCGCGCGCCGTACCGATGAATGCTGTACTGCCGATGGTCCGGTGAATCGCCTGTTTTGACGTATCTTTGCACAGGTGACTGATGCCGATGACGGCGCAATTATGGCGTTCGGCGACGGCCGTAAAGCGGCTCAGGACCATGCGCATCTCGCCGGTGTCATTCTGTTTGGCGCCGCCGAGGAACCCGGTGATTGGGTCCACGATGAGTAGCCTCACCGGCTTGGCGATCTCCAACATCTTTTCGAGGCCCGGCAGATGGTGCACGATGTCGAACTGCGTCTCGGTTCCGTCGGTCCCGAGAATACCCTTCATAGCAACGATGCGGGTGCAGTCGGCTTTCATGGCCTCCAGGCGGGGCTTTACCTCATACTCCAGGTGGCACTCAGTCGTCATATAGACCACGTTGCCGACTGTCGGCGCATCGGCCTCGTTCTCGGCATCCGGCCACGCAAGGCCCCGGCTAACGTGGGTGGCTATGTCCAGGGCAACGAACGATTTACCCTGGCCTTCGATGCCAACGAGAAGCGATAGCATGGCCGACGGGAACCTACCCCGCCAAAGCCAATTTACGGGCTTGGCCTCGACACCGTGCATCCAAACGTAGGACGGATCCATGGCGCAGCCTCTGGTGTTCGGCGGCGCGGAAATCTCCTCCAGGTCCAGGCGCGCGCCGATAAGCTCGTCGGCAATGCTCTCAGATGGGTTGTAGGCTGCCTCGATCAGTTTCCGGCCGGCCAAAATCGCCATGCGTCGGCAATACTTTTCCTGAACGATTTTGCTGTAGTGGACGGCGTTCGCGGCCGATGGCACGGTGTCCATGATTCGCTGCACGTACTGTCTACCGCCGACGGCCGCCAGCTTGTTTCGGCGTTCGAGTTCGGCCACCACCAGCAGTCCATCGACGTGCGTATCTGTCGTTTCGTGGTAGACGGCCATAATGGCGCTGAAAATCGCCTTGTGCTCCAGAGTGTAGAATGCAGCCTCCTCGACGTGCTGTTTTACGTCGGGAATGCAGCCGGAATCGACAATCATGGAGCCCAGAACCCCGGCCTCTGCGGCTTCATCACTCGGAGACGCGCGGAGGGGGAGAATATCGCCCCCCGCCGGATGTCGCGCAGGGTGAGTGCGCTGGCGGCAAGCCGCCCCGGCGGGGGGACGATCATTGTTCGTGATGTTCACCGCTTTTGACATGGTGTCCACTATGGTGTCCCGCTCATCCACCATGCAACCTAAAAAATCTCAAAAATCTTTCTCATTTTGTCAAGATTTCTCTTGACGATAACGACATAATAGCATATCTTATATACATGGAGTTCAGGCTATAGAACACAGACAATAACATTTTTAGGGAGTCTTGCCGCATGGAAACGACAGAAAAACTCACAACAATCGTGCAAGTGTTGGATTATCTAACAACTCACGACCTGTCTCAGTTTGCCCAAGTGGTAGGGCGCTGGGTCTGGGTGGAATTCGAGGAAAAACCATCCGCCGAGATCAGGACGGGGCTGTTAGAGGTCGGCTTTCACTGGAATAAGAAGCGCGGCTGCTGGCAGCATCCGTGCGGCCATGAGTGCGTTCACTCCCCGGCCGACAGTTGGTACTTGAAGAGCAAATACGGCACTGTGCCGGCCGGCGAGATCGACACAAGCACCCAGGCGGCATGAAGGGGGAATAGACCATGAAAGTGACCTACAATCGCGGGGACCTATATTCGACTTGTGAAGCGGCGCTGAAACTTGCGCGGCAGTTCGACCGAACATACTACGTGTTGGCGACCGGCTGCGGATTCACAATTGCCCATGAAGAGCCGCCATTCCATGAAAGTCATATTGCCATTACAAAAGAGTGGCACGAATGCAGGCACTGGAATGCGTTAACGCAGTCTTGGCAGGCTCAGGACCATATCAGCCATGCCGCGTGACACTGCCTCCGGTCGGGCGCGGACCGTGAGCCGCGTCCATCCGGCGATAGTGCCGATTGAAAGGGCTGAAAATGGCAAACCAGACACACGAATTCGACGAAATAGTCTACGAGTGCGATTGCGGCGCATGGTGGGTAGGGGAGACGGGGGCGACGGGGACGTTGGCGGATCAGCCTACACAGGAGTGCCAGAGGTGTGGCGCAATGGTCACACCGACAATACAGGCTGTCGAATGACGCATTTTCAGCCCGGCCCTTCGCCTTGTCGGCGGGGGCCGGGCCCTTGAGGAGCCGAGCATGAGATTCTTGTTCTGGAAACGAAAGCCCAGGCCGGCAGATCCCGAGCGATCCACGCAGGTAGTTGACCTGCGCAAGCACCCGTGCTTAGCGTGCCGATTAGAGGCCGATATGTGCCTGATTTGTCCGGTCTACGGCGCAGCGTTCGCAAAAATGGTGGAACACATTGAAAAAGAAGGGGAATGATGATGAAACAGCCGCAACTGTACGAGAAATACCGGCCGCGCACGTTCGCGGACGTGGTAGGCCAAGACAAGGCGGTCCGGACGATTCAAGAGGTCCTGGAGCGCGAGGAATGGGGTGGCCAAGCATGGTGGCTGTCCGGACCCTCCGGAGTAGGAAAGAGCACGTTGGCATGGATTATCGCCCGCATGGGAGCAGACGATCTTTGCATCCGCAAGTACGATTCCGCCGATGTACTGGACATGCAGGCGCTCGACCAAATCAATCGCGAGCAGGACATGTACGGATGGGTAACAGCCGCCAAGTCCGGCCGCGCATTTATCGTCGATGAAGCTCATGGCGTGCGCGGAGCGACCGTGCGCCGACTTTTGGGACTTTTGGAACGCATACCCTCACACGTTGTCTGGATATTCACCACGACGAAACAGGGCGAAGCAAAACTTTTCGGCAAGGAAATCGACGCAAGCCCGCTGCTGAGCCGATGCCACGAAATCAGCCTTACCGGGCAGGGCTTGTGCAAACCGTTCGCAAAGCTGGCGCAGAGGATAGCGCGGGCGGAGGGCCTGGACGGCAAAGACCTGCCCGCGTATGAGAACCTACTGAAAGAGGACCACAACAACCTTAGAAGGGCGCTCATGGCGATTGCCGACGGGCGCATGAAGGAGTGAAACATGTGGCTTTGTATCTATCAAACGCTGTACGAGACGCCGGAAACGAAGATAGGCAAGCATCTGTGGAAGGCGGTCGTCTACCGCTATCGAAGCGAACGGGCCTACCTGGATTATCTGTGGTTCGATTCATCGCGCGGCCGGTGGCGAAGCTCGGAGGAGTGGCCGACGTGGAACTCAAACGACGGCACGTATGCCGGATGCCCAAAAACGCTCGTGCGCTTGTACGAACGGCACAAAACGCAAATCGACGCGGCGCTATCGCAAGCTCAAGGCGAACAGGCCGCATAAGCCGAAGGAGTGAAACATGACGCAAAGACCGTACTTGCATGGTTTCATCGACGGCGTGACCCTGTACGCATGGTGGAAAGACGGGAAGCAAATGGTAGGCTCGTCCTGCGGAATGACGTTGAGGGAAGCCATAGAAGATGCCAACGAGACCCCTATGCACCCCTTAGATAATGCCCACGACAAGCTCGTGAAGGCGGTCCAGGCTCTACTGAAAGCCCACGAGCAGCTTATGCCGGGCATCGGGCACATTGCCTGCTCAGACTACGCTGTGGTGAACGAGGCCCCCCTATTGGCCCGCGAAGCTCTTGCCGACGCTGGCGTAAAGGAATGAACTTCCACCCCTTCTAACATGGACGGATCCGTTGGGCACGGAGGCCCGAGCTTGACAACTGAATATGTCTGGAGTCTTGCCCTTGCTGGGGTTACAATCGTTGCGGCCCGCCCCGTTGCTCACGTCTGGCAAGACTCCAGTGACGGCCAGCGGGCCGCTTTATTTTGAAAGAGAGGGTAAATACATGGGTTACACGCACTACTGGTATCGCCCCGCAAGGCTTGACGCGAAGAAGTTCAAGCAAGCTGCACAGGACTGCAAGCGAGTCTGTGAGGCTTTGAACATCCCGCTTGGCAACGGCTCAGGTAAAGGGGAGCCGGAGTTCTCGAATCAGGCCGTCTGGTTCAATGGGGCCGTGAACAGTAAGGCCCTGATGAGCGTTCAAGCGGTCCCCGGCCTTTTGTGGCCGGCGCACCAGGCTGACGGACTCGCCGAGGTAGGAAACCCAGAACCCGAACAGGGCGCGTGGTGGGGAGGCCCCGAAGTCAATGCCCGATGCCTGGACGAGAACGGAGACGGGAGTTACGAAACCTTCAATGTCGATCGCGTCTTCGAAAAGATGTACCCGCAACAGACGGCAAGGCCGGAGGGCTGGTTCGCGTTCTGCAAGACGAATTTCCGGCCCTACGATCTGGACGTGCAATGCTGTTTGATCGTGTTCAAAGAGCATTTCGGAGAGCCGTTCGTTGTCCATTCCGATGGAAACGACGAACAGTGGAACGAGGCACGGTCGGTATGCCAACACGTACTCGGCTATGGCTTACTGTTTGAATTGAGCAAGAATTAAGGTTTCTCTCCGGGTGTCCCGCGTCATGGACGGCGCGGGTATCCCGAAATCGGAGTTAAGCACTATGACGACCAAAGCCAAAGCCCACCGGGGCGCGCTGGATCCCGAAAAGTACCTGAGCATCGAGCAGCTTACCCAACTCAGAGAATACGCACGCGCCGAGTCTGACAGGCTCAAGAGCCGCCGCGCCCGCACCGACTGGCTGATCGTGGAGATTTTATGCCTGTCCGGCCTCCGCGCCTCCGAGTGCTGCGCCCTGACGATCGCGGACCTGCCCTGCGCGCACAAAAAGCTGCTGCTGGAGGTCCGCGACGGAAAAGGAAAAGTCAGCCGGGCCGTCCACGTCTCGCAGGCCCTGGCCGATCTCATCGAGGTCTATGTCCGGCAGTACCGGGCGACCGCCAAGCCGGGCGAGTCCCTGTTCATCGGCTGTCACGGCGAGCGCCTGCGATACCGGACCCTCTACGCAAAAATCAAACGGCTGGGAAACGCCGTTGGAATCAAGCTCCGGCCGCATATGCTCAGGCATAGTTTTGCGACTTGGCTTTACAGTGTCGAGCACGACCTGCTGTTCGTCCGCGATCAGCTTGGCCACGCCGACGTCCGCACGACGACCATATACGCCCGCACCGGCTCTGCGGCCATCCGAAGGCAAATGGAAAAAATCTCTTGACGGGGAGGGCCGGTTCTCAGGGATGGGGACTGGCCCTCTTTCATCTCGGCGGCAAGCTGAAGAGATCCGCTGACTTGCACTTCTCCGGCGTCGGTCCCTCTCGCCGGCGCCGGTCGATCTCCACCTGGAATATCGAGCGCCACTTCCCCGCGCCGAAGTTCTCGGCCGCCCAGCGCAGATAGCCCAGGGGAACATCGCACAGCTTCGTACCCGCGTGCTTTCCGAACGTCAGCTCCATCTCGGCGTTCGCTTCCGCCTCCGCCGGCAACGGCACGCTCTCGACGTTGGTCTTCGTCGTGATGTCCACCCCCGTCAAGGGCCCGGCGTCGCTCCGCAGTCGCCATAGGCCCCGCCCAGGCTTCTGGTCAAACAACTCGAACGTCTCGATCCGCCCGAAGCGCCGGACGTTGTCGCACAGGTCAATGACGTCTACGCATCGCTTGCCCTCGCACGGCCTGATTCCGCGCCCACACATCTGGTAATAGAGCGCGACGCTCTTCGTCGGCCTGGCCAATACGATGCAGTCCAGGGCCGGGAAATCAAAGCCCACCGTCAATACGCCCACATTGACCACGGCCCGGATCCCGCCCGTCCGAAAGCCCTTGATGATCCTCTCTCGTTCGGCCTTCGGCGTCTCGGCATCGACCGTCGCGGACTCAATACCCATGACCTTGAGGTTCGCCAAAACGCGCTCCGATTCAGCCCTAAACTGGCAGAAAACCAGTACGTGCTTGGCCGGCGTTCGGCGCACCGCCTCGGCGACCTTCTCGGTGACGTGAAGTTTCTCGTTGTAGCGGGTCAATGCGCCATCATCGTAGCCCTGCCCGGTCGAGTTCACCGGCACTGCGGACTCCTGATAGTCACTATCCAGCTCATAGGCGCATGGAACCAGCCAGCCTCCGTCGAGCAGTTCCCGCACCTGTGTGACGTGCGCGATCCGCTCGAAGATGCGCGGCCTGGTCCGCGTAAGGATGCGCGACTCCGCGACGTGCTCGCCCGTCTCGTGGTGGTTATAGTGCCGCAGCCGGTACGGCGTGGCCGTCAGGCCGAGGGTTGGCACGCCCAGAGAGGTGATGAAGTGCTCGTACATCCCGCCCTTGGAGTTGACCAGGTGGCATTCGTCCACGATCACCGCCCAACACCCGGCGAACAGGCTCTTGTGCCGAATGACCGAGCCGATCGTCCCGAGCGTGGTCTTCCCGGTATCTTTGCGCGAGAGGGATGCGGAATAGATCCCCAAATCGCTCTCGCCCGTCGCCCGGAGTTTGGTAAGGTTCTGCTCCAAAATCTCCTTGCTCGGCTGCAAGATGATCGTTCGCCCGTCCAATGCCCCCGCGATAGCCGCAATGATATGCGCTTTCCCGCCGCCGGTCGGACAGACCAGAATGCCATTGCGCCTGTCTCGGATCGCCTCCAGACCGGCGTTCATGGCCGCTTGTTGGTAGGGTCTCAACATAAAATCGCTCGTCTTGTCTTGTCAAGTCGTGTCCGGTCACGTCCGGTCGCATCCTGTCCGGTCGCATCCTGTCGCGTCTGGTCACGTCCGGCTGATTGATAGGGCCGCAGGGTGCTCATACCGCCTACCCCTCGATTCCCTTGATTGGTTTCAGTTTCCATCGTTGCCGAAGGCAGGCCTGCAACTGCGTAAAGTCGTGGCAATGGATATTGCGCGACGACGGGTTGAACAGATATAACGTTGCCGCCGCCGGCCGCCACGTCGCCCGTTTGCCGCCCTTGGCGAGCTCCCACGCCCAGCCGCCCTCCTTCACCGTCAGCGCGATCCCGTGCAGCTCGCACCAGTTGCGGACCATCGGCTCTATGCTCAGGGCCGTTTGAAGGCGCCGCACATGCCGCAGATGCCATGGCTCATTCGGGCGAAACGGCGTCTTGGAGCGCACGGGAGACCGTCCGTTGTCTGCGTATTTGGCCATCGCACCTCCCTGCACTTCGCGGTAGTCAACTCGTTACTGTTTGCGGGGTCCGACCCATTCTCCCTATTTCGTGTGTCGTCGCACCTACGGGGCAGCCAGGGGCCTTCCTGGGCCTTCTGGCGGGGCTAATTCGGTACATCGTTGCGCCTTGATTCGGCTGCGGCGCTTCCGATTGCCGGCGACCGCTCTTTGCCGCTGGCATTTGTCGCAGCATCGCCGTCTCGGCGGCAACGGCGCTCCGCACCCGCAGCGGCGGTCCTCTCGCGTCTCGGTCGGCTTCGGCCGGTACGCCACGGCCCCGGTCCGCGTCTCGTATTCCGCCATCAGTTCGATACGCTGCCCGATCTGGTTCGCCGTGGGCAGTACGGCCCGCTCGAACCACCGGCATCGCTTTGCCCGATCGACCAGGCAGCCCTTCTCTCGGAGCAGGCATCCGCCGTGGTCTCGGTCGATATTGGCGCAGCCGGGCATCAGATCCTTTGGGTCGCTCGATCCTCGCAGGAACGCCATCAGTGCCACCCGTCGTATCGCCTTCATGGCCATCGCAGGGTTCCATTCTGTTGGCGGCGAGCCCACTCCGCGATCAGCGCCGCGTCGGCTATCGCGTGCGTCCACTTGCGGTCCGGCCACAGCCTCTGTGCCGCCGCCTTGCTGACGTTCTTATCGCCGTGGGTGAGGCACTGCATCTCCTTCTGCCACTTCTGGGGCGTCACCAGCGCGTACGGGATCTTCATGCCGGTCAGTAGCCCCAGGAGAAACCCGAAACTCTTTCCGAACTTGAAGCTGGAGGCGACCCCCTGCTTGGGCATGGAGTGAACGGATTCAATGACGGCCCTCTCTCCGACAGATAGGGAATCATCCACATTGGCCCACTCCCTCAGCGCCTCCGCGATGTCGTGTTCGGTCATTTTGTCGAATGCCACAGCATCCATAATGCAGCCATCGACATCAAGCTTGACCATTCCGCCGCTCATCCCCGGATCGATCCCGATCATAACGACCTCCCCAGCACGCCGATCACGGCGACGGG